>JACCEC013291568.1_pt1 | contig 30727 bp, 35 predicted proteins | sample 7450121 | NCBI WGS metagenome assembly JACCEC01 (sample SAMN15323455, study PRJNA562643) | freshwater metagenome | isolation source: river surface water | place: USA:Blue River Watershed | collected 2017-08-18 | reverse complement strand
TCGCCCCGACCACTAAGCCTAACAATGCGCAAAAGACAATTGCACCAAGGATCGCAACAGGAATTGAGGCGCCGCCTTTTTGCATGAGCAAGCCAAAGGCATATGCGCCACCACCGAAAAACATCGCATGCCCAAATGACACCATCCCGCCATAGCCCACCAAAATATTGAGGGAGGTGGCAAAGAGTCCAAACGCTGCCAGACGGATCACAAAATCAAGTGCGACCCGCCCCGGTGAGAAAAAAGGGATGGCGATCAGAATCGCCAAGCCGGCAAGCGCGAGTAAAAGTTCTTTATTAAAAGTCAGTTTCGAGTTCATCAGCGTGGCTCCTTACCCAGCAAGCCACTTGGCTTGAGGACGAGGATCAGCGCCATCGCCAAGAACATGATGCCTTCGACAAAAAGCGGAAAGCCGATCGAACCAAACGAGCGCACCAGACCGATTAGGAGGGCGCCGACGAGCGCGCCACTGACCGAGCCCATGCCGCCAATCACGGTGACAATGAAGGATTCGATCAGAATCGAAAAGCCCATGCCTGGCGACATGGAGCGAACCGGCGCCGCCAGTGCGCCCGCGAGGCCAGCGAGCGCGCCACCAAAGGCAAATACGCCTGCGTAAATCCAGGTCGTGTTCAAGCCCAGCACGGAAGTCATGGTTGGATTATGCGCCGCGGCTCGGACGATTTTTCCGATGCGCGTGCGTGTCATGACGTACCACATCACCAGACCAATCAGCGCGGCCGCACTGATCATGAAAAGATAAAAGACGGGCACAATTCCGCCTGCGATAAACACGGGTGGCGCCTGAAAGGCCGCGGGCATGCCCATCGACTGAAACTCATGTCCCCAGATGATCTTGACTGCATCATCGAGAATCAAAATAAACGCATAACAAACTAGCAGTTGCAGTAACACGTCAGCGTTGTAAACCTTGCGCATGAAAAAGCGTTCAAAGAATACGCTGAATAGCCCAACCCCCGCGCCCGCGATCACCGCGGCCAAAACATAGCTGTCGGTGATCCGATAGGCGGAAAGCGCGATGTAGGCGCCGAGCATGTAGAGCGAACCATGCGCGAAATTGATGACCTTAAGCACCCCAAAGATCAGCGTCAGGCCAGCGGCCACGAGAAAGAGGAGCGAACCCACAATCAGGCCAGTGCTGGTTTGGGTCACGATGCAAGACAAAGAAGTCAGGCACTCATACAGGGCGTTGGGATCCAAAGATATCTCCGGGAGATGCAGACGTATTGGGGTGCGGGTGACTGAGTCTCAGCCAGGATCTGGATGAGACTCAGTGCCCACAAACGTTCAGGGGATGGCTTTACGCCCAGCCTTTACGTTTTTTCCACTCGGCTTCCAGCGCGTAGATCTGGTCCCACTTGCCGTTGACTTGATTCGTCATGAAAGGCTCTTTGTTTGTCAGTGAGCCATAGCCGATCGCGTAATTGACGACAGTGTTGTCCTCTGGACGCATCGTGAGTGTGCCGTCAGCGCCAAAGGGGGAATCGATCTTCAGGCCACGCATCGCTTCTGCGATTTTTTTGCCATCCGCGCTATTCGCTTTTTTCATTGCGGTGGTCAAAAATCCAATACCTGCGGCGTTTTGCCAGGACCAGTTCAGAGCCAGTTCTTTGAACTTGGCGCGATACGCGTCAGACCAGGCTGCATTCGCAGGCGTATTGGGGAAGCTGCGCAAGTAACGGTTGCCGGAGTGCATGTTGGGCGGAACATTCTTGACGGCAGTCAGTACCGCATACTCCGCCAGGTTGGGCGAGAAGAACTGCTTGTCTTTGAACAATGCATAGATGTTGGACTGGTCGATGAACGAGGTCATATCGCCACCCCACAGGCATGAATACACAGCCTGTGGTTTGCCTTGCACCATACGCGTGATGTTTTCGCTGTAGTCGGCCTGGAAGAGTTTTGGCCAGACTTGACCGACGATTTCGATATTGTTGTTGAAATGCTTGAGGTACTCGAAATACTCGGCTGTGGTGTCGCGACCATAAGCATAGTCTGGAGAAATACTCATCCATCGCGTGAGCTTAAGCTTTTTTGCGATTTCCGCGCCGTAGGAACCTCCGGCAATCGCATCATGGATCCCTTGGCGCGCGCAACGGAACGCGGTCGGTACACGCAGTTTGGGATCCGCTGTGAGCGAGGAGGTCTCTGAGCAAGTGTGAACCACGAGCACGCCAAGGTCTTTCGCGACTTCGTGGACGGCGAAGGCACCCGAGGAAGCTTCGGCATCCCAAATAATTTCGCAGCCATCGCCTGTGACCAGTTCACGCGCCACGCGAGCAGCCTCTTGAGGCTGACCTTTGGAGTCGCGCACCACCATTTCGATCATGCGACCGTTCAAACCACCCGCGGCGTTGAATTTTTCGACTTCCATCGCCACGGCGTTACGCGACGCAATCCCGAGCATCGCCACACGCCCTGACAGAATCGTCGGCATGCCGATTCGGATGGGCTTGTTCTGAGCCAGTGAAATCGCGGGCAGACCGAGTGTTGCGATACCGGCGGTTGCGATCGCGCCTTTTAATAATTTACGACGCGACGCTGCAGCCGAACTTTGGGTGTGGTTTTTGCTCATGTTGTCTCCAAAATTGATATTTCATTTTTTTTATGATTAATGTTGTCACTAGAACGACATCTACTTTTTGTTCATATCGCAATATGACGATCAGCCTGTCCAACTGTCAAGAAAGAGTTGAGTGGGAGAAACCCCTAGGTACCGATGTAGTTAGAAATCTCAATGAGGTTTTGATCCGGGTCACGAATATAAACAGACAGTATTTTCCCTTTAGCTCCAGTGCGCTCAACGGGACCGATTTCGACAGGAACACCTGCTGCCGAGAGCTCATCCACCACGACGCTGATGGGTGTTGTGGAGATAAAACACAGATCTCCAGAGCCTGCAGTGGGACGTTGTGCTTTGGGATCGTAAGTATTGTCGATTTGATGCAGATTGATTTTTTGTTGACCAAATCCAAGTGCCTTGCGATCCCCCAGAAACGTGATGACCTCAAAGCCCAGGATTTTGGAGTAAAAATCACAGGTTTTTTCAAGGCTTGCGACAGTCAGAACGAGATGATCAAGTCGGTCAATTTGCATTCTTGTGGCTCCTGTTTAAGATAGACTCGAGTTTAAACAGGTTTAACCCTTCAACGGATCGCTTGGAATATGACTTCTTCTACCGCATCGAATGCAATGTTTTTCCCCGTTGTCGGATGTGTCGGGCTCGACCGTCGGCAAGCGGCTGATTACCACCAACGGTGGTTTGTCATCGATGCAAATAATCAGTGGCTGAGTGCTGAGCGTTGCGCGGCACTTTCAAATGTGGCGATCGAGCTCAAGCTCGGTTCGTTGGTGTTACGTGCGCCCGGGATGTTGCGGATCGACATCCCGCTCGATGTGATCGAGGATGACGACAGTGTCAAGCGGACTGTCCAGGTTGGACAGCAATCCGTGGTGGTGGTGGACGAGGGTGATGTGACGGCGACTTGGTTGACTCACGTAGCGGGCCAGCCTTGTCGTCTGGTCAAAGTTCACCCTGAAGCCGGGCCGGTTGAGTGGCCACAAGTCTAGACCTAGATGGCTTTGCTGACTTTGGCTTCGGTAAGTTTGTGATATTTGGCCATGAGGGCTTCCTGGCCCTCTTTCCATTCGGGATGCAACTCAATGCAGTCGACCGGGCAGACGACTTTGCATTGAGGCTCGTCGTGGTGCCCGACACACTCCGTGCACGCATCGGGGTTGATGATGTAAATGGACTCTCCCATTGAAATAGCATCATTGGGACATTGTGGTTCGCACACGTCACAATTGATGCATTCTTCGGTGATTCGCAGGGCCATTTGGGGAGCGTGTCTGAGAGTGTGAGTGAAATCTGGATTAGGCCTTGGGCGCTGCAGCGTTTTGTTCCCGACGCTCTTTAGCTTTGGCTTGTAACCAGCGTTCCACAGATGGAAACACAAACTTGCTGACATCGCCGCCAAGCTCGGCAATCTCCCGCACGATCGTGCCCGAGATGAACTGATACTGATCCGAAGGCGTCATAAACAGGGTTTCGACTTCTGGCAACAGGTGACGGTTCATGCCTGCCATCTGGAACTCATACTCAAAATCAGAAACCGCCCGCAAACCGCGCACAATCACGCGCCCTTCTTGCTCTCGTACAAAGTCTTTGAGCAAACCTGCAAAGCTCGCAACTTTGACGTTGGGGTAATGGCTCAGGACTTCACGTGCGATTTCGACGCGTTCATCCACGGAGAAGAACGGTCTTTTGTTGCGACTGTGGGCGACACCGATTACGACACGGTCAAAGAGGCTGGCGGCTCTGCGCACCAAGTCTTCGTGGCCGCGTGTCATGGGATCGAATGTTCCGGGGTAAATAGCAGTGATCATTTTTGCAATGCAGCAATTTGGAGGAGATGATAGTGTACGGCTCCTGCGCGATCTTGGCGCAATAACCTGTACCCGTCCGGGACTAAAACCGGTTTTTCAGCCTCAATGTAGACCAGTCCGTTGGGTTCCAACAAATCTGGCAAGAGTGGCCAGAGGGATTCTAGCCAGTTTTTGCCAAACGGGGGGTCAATAAAGATCAAGTCGAAACGGGCGGCTTCGAGACGTCCCAGGACGTGCATGGCATCTCCCGCGTGAATACGCACGGCTTTGGCGTCGAGTTTGTCCCTAAGCGCGCGCAGGGCTGCGACTGCCCGAGGGTGCTGTTCCACCATCTGGACGTGCGAAACCCCACGTGAGGCCGCTTCAAAGCCTAGGGCACCGCTGCCCGCGAATAAATCCAGAACGCGTTTATTCGCAAAATCACCATCCCAAAAATAATTTAGCCAATTGAACAGTGTTTCACGTACCCGATCAGGTGTCGGCCGTAATCCCTCAGCTTCAATCACCTCAATAGGCGTTCGACGAAACTGACCGGCCACGATGCGAATATACTTCTTCACTATGTTTCGCTTCTTCAAGAAAAAACCAATTCCATCTGAGTCTTCAGTCGAAGACCAGTCTCCTGCACTCGCCTCTCAGGAGGCAGAGCAGCAGCCGGATCAAACCGCTGCAAAGGTGATCGTACCCGAGACGCAAAGTCCTGTGCCTCAGGCCCCATTTCGGCGCAGCTCTTTCGGTGCGGCGCTTGGGGGTGCTGGCAGCATCGGCATCGCTGGCGTCGGTGCGCTGCGCGACGCTTCGCCCGCCGCTTCACCCACCGCACCACCCGCTTCTCCGCCCGGGCAAGATACTCCAAGAGAGGTTGCCGAGCCTATTCCACCGATCGCAGAAGTGGAAATCGTTGAGCAGCCCGAACAACTTGAACCAATTGTTCCAGAGCGCAGCGAGGAAAAAAAGGCTTCCTGGCTGGCGAGGTTACGAGGTGGCCTGGCTAAAACAGGTCAAAGTATTGGCAGTCTGTTCATTGGCGTGCGCGTCGACGAGGCGCTTTTCGAGGAGCTTGAAACGGCGCTCATCATGGCTGATGCGGGTGTCGAAGCGACTGAACAGTTGCTCAAGGCGCTGCGTCTGCGCGTCAAACGCGACCGTATCGAAGATGCCGAGGGTGTGCGCCAAGCCTTGCGCGAGGTGTTGACAGAGCATCTGAAAGTCCTGGAAAAGCCTTTCGATGTGGGGCGTGTCAAACCTCTTGTCGTGATGATCACAGGAGTCAATGGCGCGGGAAAAACGACGTCAATCGGCAAGCTGGCCTTCGCGCTGCAGCACTCCGGTGCTCGCGTGCTGTTGGCCGCGGGCGATACTTTTCGTGCAGCCGCTCGCCAACAGCTGATCGAATGGGGAGATCGTAACAATGTGAATGTGATCGCCCAGGAGGGCGCTGATCCCGCAGCCGTGGCTTTTGACTCTGTGCATGCGGGGCGCGCCCGCGGCATGGATGTTGTGATGGTCGACACTGCCGGGCGCCTGCCGACACAATTGCATCTTATGGACGAACTCAAGAAAATCAGGCGCGTCATCGCCAAGGCCGATCCCACCGCCCCGCACGAAGTGTTGCTTGTGGTCGATGGCAACTCAGGACAAAACGTGTTGGCGCAAATCCGCGCCTTTGATGCGGCTGTGGGTTTGACGGGTCTGATCGTCACCAAGCTCGACGGCACAGCGAAAGGCGGCACGCTGGCCGCAGTCGCCGCTGGGAGTCAGGGTGTGCGTCCGGTACCTGTGTATTGGATCGGTGTCGGTGAAAAAATCGAAGACTTGCAACCTTTTGTCGCGTCCGAGTTTGCGGCAGCAGTCGTAGGCTGAGCGCTCTTGACTCAGCTCCAGGGCGGAGTTGAGTCTGCCAGGCATTTGAATGCCTCGGCCGCATCATTCGTGAGCGCCGCAAGACGCGCCTGAATCCAACCACAGGCAAACCATGCTTGGGGCTGACGCTCGACAAGTGCCTTGAAAAGCGGTTGTGCGACATACAGGTCGTTCATTTCGCCCAAAATATCTTGCACCGTCGCTAATTGCTTGCGATAGCGCTGAAGGTTTGAGTCAGGCAGCATGGATTCACAAAATTGCAACGCATAGCGCAAACGTTTGGATTTTTTTCTCAGCGCATGCTGTTCTTCGATCGTGAGCGAGCCAAATTTCAAGCCGCTACGTACAATCTGACGATGCCATTTTTTGAGCTTTTCAATCAACAGAGGTTTGAGTGGCGGTTCCCGACACTCTCTTGGTGAGCGGGGAAAAGCGAACGCTGTGTCGCTGCTTTCAGGTGAGATCACTGGGGCGTCTTGCTGTGCAGGGTTTGCAGCGGCTGTGGACGCAGCTGAGACTGGAATCGTACAAAGCTTGAGCATGTCGAGCAGCCAGGTTTGAAAGGCTGGACTAGAGACAAACTCGAGACCTGAACCCTGGATCGCCCGGGAGGGCAGCTCGATGGGAGGCAGTCCCGCAGCGTAGAGTGTCGGCAAAACCGACTCTTGCAAGACATCCTCATCCCGCGTGCCGCCGAGCTGGGAAAAATAACCGCTGATTTGCTCCCGATGCTCAAGGGGAGGGAGCTCAGTGATTCCGTTGAAAAATGACCAGGCCGATCGCAACCTTCGTATCCCCACGCGCAACTGGTGGACGTGCTCTGGCGTCGAGGCCCGGCAAATGTCTGCTGTGTCGACCTCGCACAGGATCGCCGCGTTACGTGCGATATGTTCCAGACACTCGCTTGTGACCACGGATAAAACCTGGGCGGCATCCCGCTCTTTGACAACCTCTTGCAGGGCAATCGGTTCGGCGCCGCGAGGTTTCCAGAAATTTGCGATGGCCTCTGGTGCGTCAGCCTTCTCGAGCGTTTGAGCCAGCATAGCAAGCTGATCTCCACGCTCCGCTTTACTGCGAAAATCCAGGATCAGTCCAAATTTCTGTTGCCATTTACGACCGATCTCAAAGACCGCCTCGAGTTTTCCGGTTTTGAGTTCAAACTCCACTTCTGAAATCGGAAGTTGCAATGCACCGGCACGCAGCCAGCCACGGTCATAGGCAAGCTCAACGACGCCAGATCGAGCGCGAATGTTTCGCAGCAACCGCAGCACATCCGTTTCATAGCATACCTGCAGGGGCTCAGTCAGATTCGAGAGAATATCCCCGGCCGGGGTGCCTGCATAGATACTGAGGTCTAACGTTGCCTCAGGTCGATTTTGATTGATTTCAACGCGGGAAAGGCTATGAGCGCCTGGCATTTTCAGCGTTTGCACCCATTGCGTTCCTTCGAGTCGAAGTCTGAGAGCAATACGTGAACGTACCAAGGCACGCGAAGGTGTATCGAAATACAGCGCACGTAATTGAACCTGTGCAAACTGAGCCCGTTGTACTTCGCGCTCAACGCGCGCTTGAGCCTTGACGGGCACATTGAGCTTGAGCTCTTGTTCTGACATCGCCATCCTCCCCCCTTGCCTGGAGCAAGTACTCCACCATTTCTACAAAACCCTCGCCACCTCGTGATGGCGTCACGAATTTGGGAGGGTGCTTCAAACGATGAAGCTGGCCTTGGATATTGGCCACGCCAACCGAAAAGTTAAAAAAATCGAACATCGGTTCGTCATTGGGTGAGTCGCCGATAAATAAGGCTGTTTCCAGCTGGTCCTGCAGGTTGAGCCCACACTCGCGTGCGAATAAAGTCTTGGTCATTGACAGTTTGTCGTAATCGCCAAACCAGCCATTGACATGAATCGAGCTCACTTTGGCTTGCGCGCCAACTTGCTTGAACATGTTCACGATCCTTTGTACCTCGGATTCGTTTAATGGTGGGACATCCTCGCAAAAATCGATCGCCAAATCGGCTTCTCGATAGTTTTGATCGCTGGCCAGTCCGCATCCGGGTACTGCCCGTAGTATTTGCGCGGAGAGTTCGTTTAACTTTTGACGATTAATCTGGCGTTGTGCCGAGTCAGCAAAATGATGCGTGATCATTTTTTTGGCGGTATGGTCGTACCGCATGTAAAAAGCACCGTTTTCCCCCACCACAGCAAATACGGGCCACATCCGGGCAATGTGGTCACACCAGCCTGCAGGCCGTCCTGTGATCGGAATCACCACGATTCCTGCTGCAGATAATTGTTCCAAAGCGTAATAAGCGCGACTCGTCATGCGACCCTCCGTCGTGATGGTGTCGTCAATGTCGCTCAAAACAAAGCGAATCTTGGCGGCTTGCTGCTGAGAAAGGCTGCTGAGAGCTTGCATGGGAGGATTCTGTGTGTGCTTTGTTAAGGGGATTCTATAATAGGTGTTTACACGTGCCCCTGCATAACGCCATCATGTCTGTCAAACCTTCTCCCGTCGCGTCTCTGGACGCCGAACTTGCGGCCGCGATATCTCCGGTTTCCGAGATCATCTCCGAGCTGAAAATGGGCCGTATGGTCATATTGGTGGACGAGGAAGACCGTGAAAACGAGGGCGACCTTGTGATGGCCGCCGAGTTTGTCACACCCGAAGCTATCAATTTCATGGTGACCCACGGCCGCGGGCTGGTCTGTCTGACGCTGACAGAAGAACGATGCCGACAGCTCGAGTTGCCGTTGATGTCGAATCGTAACGGCACACCGTATGGCACAAACTTTACTGTGTCGATCGAGGCCGCCGAGGGCGTTGAAACAGGTATTTCGGTCGCAGACCGCGCCAGAACCGTGCGTGTGGCTGTGGCGCGTGATGCCAAGCCTTCCGATCTCGTGCAGCCAGGCCATATTTTCCCCCTGCGCGCTGTGCCAGGCGGTGTTCTGGTGCGAGCGGGTCACACTGAGGCGGGTTGCGATCTGACAGCGATGGCTGGACTGACGCCTGCTGCTGTGATCTGTGAGATTTTGAAGCCAGACGGCACGATGGCGCGTTTGCCTGATTTGATCGAGTATGGACGTACTCACAATTTAAAAATCGGCACGATTGCCGATTTGATTCAGTATCGTAATGAGCATGAGTCTGTCATTGAGCGTGTCAGCGAGCGACAGATTCAGACTCCCTGGGGCGAATTTAAAATGATCGCATACCGGGATACCGTAGCGGGTCATCCCCATTTGGCGTTGGTGCACGGTGTGGTTGATCCCGCGCGCGAGACGCTGGTGCGCGTGCACGAACCCACCTCTATTCTTGATTTGATCGATGTGCACAGTCCCGGACACAGTTGGGGCGTTGCTACTGCCTTGCAGGCGATCCGGGAAACCGAGGCTGGCGTGATGGTATTTTTAAACTGCCAGGGCTCTTCGAGTCAGTTGTTCGATCAGATTATTGCCTCGCAAAGCGAAGCACCCGTGCCAGTCAAGCGTGAATCGGGCCGGATGGATCTGCGCACCTACGGCATGGGGGCGCAAATACTGCGTGACCTCAACGTCGGGCAGATGCGTTTATTGGCACGTCCCCGAAAAATGCCCAGCATCATGCCGGGCTTTGGTCTGGATGTCACCGGCTACGATCATCAACCTCCCACCCGTAACACATAGGAAGCACATCATGAGCCCATATACCCTGACCCCCGACATGAATGGAGAGGGCCTGCATATCGGAATCGTTCGTGCCCGATTCAACGAAGATATCGGTTTGATCGAACTCGATGCCTGCCTCCAGGAGCTTGAAAGCCTCGGTGTCGACGAGCGAGACATCATGGTCGTGACTGTGCCAGGCGCCTTGGAATTAGGTGTCACATTGGCCCGCATGGCTGAAACCTTCGAGTTCGATGCACTGATCGCTTTGGGCGCAGTGATTCGTGGTGAAACGTATCATTTTGAAATTGTCAGCAACGAAAGCGCCTCGGCAATCGCCCGCGTCGCACTCGAAACAGGCATTCCTGTTGCGAATGGTGTGTTAACAACTGAGACAGACGAACAAGCCGAAGCACGCGCCGCGGATAAAGGTCGCGACTGCGCCCAGTGCGCAGTTGAAATGGCGAACCTGGTTGCGGCACTCGAGCCCGAAGCCGATGATGAAGACGAAGAGGATGACGATCTTGAACAAGCCCCAGCAAGACGTTAATCCGGAGGCGATGCCCCCGCGCAGCGCGCGTCGTCGTGCGCGCGAACTGGCTTTGCAAGGTTTATACGCTTGGCTGGTGCGGGATACGGACAGTTTGCAGGATGCCGGTGAGATCGAAGCACACCTGCGAGATGAGGATGAGTTCGATCAAGCCGATGCTGTATGGTTTCAAACCTTGCTGCATGGCGCGATGAGAGAAGCGCCAGCCTTGCGCGAAAAATTCGTGCCCTTTGTGGATCGCCCGCTCGCCGAGCTTTCTCCTATCGAGCATGGAATCCTGCTGATCGGCAGTTTTGAATTGGTTCATCAAATTGATGTGCCTTATCGTGTCGCGATCAATGAAGCGGTTGAGCTTGCCAAGTCTTTTGGTGGCACGGACGGCTTCAAGTTCGTCAACGGCGTACTCGACAAGCTCGCCGCCGAAGTGCGTTCCACAGAGCTACGGGCCGCGACCCGTCGCTGATCGCGAACACAATCGTGGCGTCCGAATTCGATCTGATCTCCCGCTTTTTCAAGCGCCCCGTTCCTGCGGGGATGCTGGGCGGGGGGGACGATTGCGCACTATTTCGGGTGACACCTGGACTGGAGTTGGCCACAAGCAAGGATTTGTTGCTCGAAGGGCGACATTTTTTCTCCAATGTAGATCCCTACACGTTGGGTCACAAATCATTGGCAGTCAATCTTTCCGACTTGGCGGCAATGGGTGCGAAACCTGTGGCTTGTTTGTTGGGGTTGGCGCTGCCGTCTTTTGACGAGGACTGGGTCGCGCGCTTTGCAGATGGTTTTTATGCGCTTGCGGATTTGCATGGCTGTGTCCTGATTGGTGGCGACACGACGCGCAGCCAGACTGGGGTGGCCATCAGTGTGACGGTTTTCGGTGAAGTCGATCCCGCGCACGCCATGCGACGAAATGCTGCAAAAGCAGGGGACGATATCTGGGTCTCTGGCGTGCTTGGCGCTGCCGATGTCGCGTATCGACTGTTGGCGGGCTCGTTGAAGACCGAATCTGGCTCCGGACAACCATCGCGAGGTTTGTTTGCGCAGAGCGGAACCTTGCTCGAGCAAACGCGTGCCGCGCTCGAAACCCCTGTGCCCAGAGTATTTTTAGGACGTCGACTGAGTGCCCATGCGCATGCGGCGATTGATATTTCAGATGGTTTGGTACAAGACTTAGGACATATCCTTCATGCAAGCCGGGTGGGCGCCCGAATTGATGAGGGTCTATTACCCGTTCATCCTGCACTGCAAAACCTCAGTCCCGAAGACAGGCGGCGAGCCGTTTTAGCCGGGGGCGATGTGTACGAGTTATGTCTGACGGCATCGGTGGACCAGCGCGATCATTTTGAGCGGATCGGACTGGAGGCAGGTGTGCCGCTGACTCGCATCGGTCAAGTCGTCGCGGGTGCCGGGCTAGAGGTTTATGATCAGGCTGGACAATTGATTGAGCCGCTCCCCAAGGGCTTTGACCATTTTCGGGATTGATATGACGGGCGTTTCAACGAGGCACCGCACGACATGGCCAACATTGCGCTGGGTGTTTTCAGATCCGGGTCGCATCCTGATGTTTGGATTTGGTTCTGGGTTGATTCGACCAGGTTCTGGCACGTGGGGAACCCTGCTGGCCTGGTTCTTGTGGGTATTTGTTTCTCCGGGCGCGAGCGATCTGGCGATTGGTATTTTTTTATTACTTTGCTTGATCTATGGTTGTTGGGCGGCTCAGCGCGTGAGCAATGCGATGGGCGTACAAGACCATGTTGGCATCGTCTGGGATGAGTTCGTGGCCTTCTGGCTTGTATTGTGGCTGGTACCGAGTTCATTTTTAATGCAAGTCATCGCTTTTATCCTTTTCCGTTTTTTCGATACGGTCAAGCCGCCACCAATCCGTCAGGTCGATGCGCGCTTTAAAGGTGGAACTGGCGTCATGCTCGATGACCTGCTCGCCGCGTTTTATACACTTTTGGTCATGGCGTTCGTGGTGCGTTTCTGGCCCGCGTAATCAATCTAAAGTGCGGATGTCAGAAGTGCTGATATCAGAAGTGCTGATCTCAGATGTGCTCATGTATGTCTTGTCAATTTCGATGAAGGCTCTTTATGCAAAACGATTCTCGCGCCTTGGCGGCCCAACTCGGTCAGTTACTGCTCAGCCGGCAAGGCTGGTTAGCGACTGCTGAATCCTGTACGGGAGGGCTATTGTCTGGAGCGGTCACCGCGATTCCGGGTTCGAGCGGCTGGTTTGATCAAGGCTGGGTGACCTACAGCAATATGGCAAAACACGCCCAACTCGGCGTGGCACGCGAAACACTTGCGGAGTTTGGTGCTGTGAGCGAAGAAGTTGCGCGTCAGATGGCGGCAGGTGTGCTCGCAATGGCGCCGCGCGCCACCCTCGCTCTCACAACGACGGGCGTTGCAGGCCCCGGGGGTGGGACCGCTACGAAGCCAGTTGGTCTGGTGTGGTTCGGTTTTGCACAGCGCACGCCCTCTGGTGTGATCGTGCATGCTGCCTCGCAGATTTTTCAGGGAGATCGTGATGCGGTCAGAAACGCATCAGTGGCTTACTCTTTGCGATCAGCCTGCGCACTGCTATCCTGAAAAATTCGTACGTGGACGATCTGTGGTGGACTATCTGTGCGCGTTGATGTCGTCACGCGTTTGTTTGGCGACTGACGCAGCAGCCTCTGTCCAGTGACCCGCACCCTGCGCATACAAAATCGCGCGGGAAGAGTTGATCATCATGCCTGTTTTCTGTGCGTTGCATCCTGCCGCGCATGTGGCAGCGATATCTCCACCCTGCGCACCAATACCAGGAACCAGAAGCGGCAGACTATCGCCGACCGCCTGGCGAACCGCGGCAAGCTCGTTTGGGAAGGTCGCGCCGACTACTAGCCCGCATTGACCGGTTTTGTTCCACTTATTTGCGACCAGGTCCGCGACGCGCAGATAGAGCGGTACACCGTCAGTCATCAAAAATTGCAAATCAGATCCCCCGGGGTTTGACGTGCGGCAAAGCACGATCACACCACGGTCTTCCCATTCAAGATAGGGTTCGACTGAGTCGGCACCCAAATACGGACTCACTGTGACTGCATCCGCGCCATAACGCCCGAAGACCTCTTGCGCATACTGTGTGGCGGTCGCACCAATGTCGCCGCGCTTGGCGTCGAGCACAATAGGAAGATGTGGGTATTGTTCCCTGAGATAGGCGCAAAGATCTTCGAGCTGACCCTCGGCGCCTGCGGCGGCAAAATACGCGATTTGTGGTTTGAAGCCGCACACAAAAGGCGCAGTGGCATCGATGACTTGCTTACAAAACTGAAAAATTGCGTCGGGTTTGCCTTTGAGTTCGTCTGGCATCCGGGTGAGGTCCGGATCAAGTCCCACCATCAAGAGGGAGTCGGAGCTGGCCCATGCGGCATTCAGTTTTTGTATAAAGGACATGAGAGATATAGGATGTTCGTGTTTAAAGACAAGCTCTATTAGAGCCTAAAAGCCCAAACAATAATGCGCGATCAGATAAAGGCGAACCATTTATTGAGGAGCAGGGTGGTCCAGAGCGCCCCTGTTAAAAGCAGGCTTAACAGCACAGCCGCACTACCCAGATCTTTGGCGCGCCCGATCAGCTCGTTATTTTCAAGCGTCACCGCATCGGCAACCGCCTCGAGCGCGGAGTTCAGGAGTTCGACAATCAGGACAAAAACCAGCGAGCTCAGCAAAAGCATGATTTGCACCGCGCTGTTCCCCACCCAGAAGGCGGCGGGCGCCAAAATCAGAACCAGTAAAAGCTCCTGTCTGAATGCAGCCTCGTAACGCAGCGCAGCACGCAGGCCATTGAGTGAGTATCCGGCCGCCTTCAGGACTCTGCCAAAGCCACCTTTGCTCTTGTGCTGCGAGGGATGTGAGGACATGATTGCGAACTTGGTTTATAAATGACTGCCGCCTGACGGATTCAGGCCTCTCAATTCATTTCGGAAGATAGCACACCATGCCAATGCTCAACGTTCAAATTCTTCAGGGTCATAGCGCCGCGAAAAAAACGGAACTACTGAAAAAACTGACTCAATCCGTGGTGGACAGCATTGGCGCACCACTGGCTTCTGTCCGGGTTGTCTTGCAGGAGATTCCCGCCGAGCACGTGATCGTTGCGGGTGAAATTGGCAAGGAAATGGTCATGATCACGGTGGGTTTGATTCGCGGGCGAACCGAGGACCAAAAGGCGGCTGTGATCGCCGCAATCTTTGAGGCGACCGAACAGGCGATCGGTGTTTCCAAGCAGAATATCCGTGTGATTCTGTTCGATCGTCCCGCGACTGATTTTGGCGTCGCAGGCGGGATCACGGCCAAGGCCGCGGGCCGTTAATTCGACATTCACCGATTTTTTGAGGTTCTCCATACTATGAGTAGTGTTCTTTTATACGATCAAGATGATCTGGGTGTCGTGACTCTGACGCTGAACCATCCCGAAACGCGCAATGCCTTGACGGGCACTGGAATTGTGGAGGCGATGCTCGAGGCGTGCCATCGCATCGAGCACGATCCCAGCGTGCGCGCGGTGATTATTACGGCGAACGGCCCGATTTTTTCTTCTGGCGGAAAAATCGATGAGATGGAGCGTCAGATCGGTTCCGGTTTTGGCTCTGAGGTTTTACGTCAGGAGTATCGTCAGGGAATTCAGCGCCTGCCTTTGGCGATTCATCAGATCGAGGTGCCGACGATCGCGGCGGTCAATGGTCCTGCGATTGGTGCGGGCTGTGATTTGGCGTGTATGTGCGACTTGCGCATTGCTTCTGAGCAAGCCACTTTTGCAGAAAGTTTTGTCAAGGTCGGCATTGTGGCGGGGGACGGCGGTGCCTGGTTTTTACCGCGCGTGATTGGCATGGCCCGCGCGGCTGAAATGTCGTTTACGGGCGAGGCGATCGATGCCAAAACAGCTTTAGACTGGGGTATGGTCTCGCGCGTGGTGCCGGCTGAGGAGTTGTTATCGACGGCGCAGACGCTGGCTCGAAAAATGGCGGTCAATTCACCACATGCGGTTCGAATGACGAAGCGTTTGTTGCGGGAGGGACAGACTTCTTCGCTGTCCAATCTTTTGGAGTTGTCGGCAGCCTATCAGGCGATTGTGCACAAGACGGCCGAGCACGCCAAAATTGTGGGCGATTTCATGGCGGCCAAGGCAGCCCGGCGCGCTGCTCGTAAGTAAGCAGCCTGGTTACAGGCAAACGCGGCGTTTGATGTTTTGCTCAGCAAAACTCAACGCTCCGGGTTGCTGCTGAGTGAACTTTTCATGAGCTTTTGCTGGTTTCATTTTGTTCCGGAAGCTTGGGGAGTTTGATTTTGCTGAGCAAAATCAAAGCACCCCAACTTCCTGCAGACTGAGGCAATCTCCTGATTTCTTTGCATTGAGGCAATCTCCAGACTCCTTCATGTCGAGGTGATTTCCCGCGTTGATAGCAGCCTGCTTACAGGCAAACGGGGCGCTTTATGTTTTGCTCAGCAAAACTAAACGCTCCGGCTTGCCGCTGAGACGACTTCTCATGAGCTGAGACGACTTCCCATGTGCTGAGACGACTTCTTATGAGCTGAGACGACTTCTCATGAGCTGTAACTAGCTTCATCTTGGTCCGGAAGCTTGAGGAGTTTGATTTTGCTGAGCAAAATCAAAGCACCCCAACTTCCTGCGGATTCAGGGAATCTTGCGAATTAATCGTCCTTTGACTTGAAATCCTCAAAACAACCCCTATAATTAGCACTCAACTGAGGTGAGTGCTAACAATCCTCCCGCAGTCTTTCCAACAACCCATATATTTTTTTAAACAGGAGTTCTACATGGCCCTGCGTCCCCTGCACGATCGCGTGATCGTCAAACGCCTGGACAACGAGCGCAAAACTGCCTCGGGCATCGTTATCCCTGAGAGCGCCGCTGAAAAGCCCGATCAGGGCGAGGTGCTGGCTGTTGGTCCCGGCAAGCAAACCGAAGATGGCAAAGTCCTGAAGATGGACGTCAAAGTTGGCGACAAAGTTCTGTTCGGCAAGTATGCCGGCCAGACAGTTAAAGTCGACGGCGAAGAAGTCCTCGTCATCCGTGAGGAAGAAATCCTCGCGGTTGTCCAGTAAACAGAACACGAGAAGGAAAGATAAATGGCTGCCAAGCAAGTTCTATTCGGCGATGACGCACGCGTGCGCATCGTCCGTGGCGTAAATATTCTCGCCAATGCAGTGAAAACAACTCTCGGCCCAAAGGGTCGTAACGTTGTGCTCGAGCGCTCTTTCGGTGCCCCAACCGTCACTAAAGACGGCGTGTCGGTCGCGAAAGAAATCGAACTCAAAGACAAATTTGAAAACATCGGCGCCCAGCTGGTTAAGGAAGTTGCTTCCAAGACCTCTGATAACGCTGGTGACGGTACAACTACCGCAACCGTGTTGGCTCAGTCCATCGTGGTCGAAGGCCTCAAGTACGTGGCTGCCGGCATCAACCCAATGGACCTCAAGCGCGGTATCGACAAGGCCGTGATCGCTGCAGTGGCTGAGCTCAAAAAGCTCTCCAAGCCTTGCACCACGACCAAAGAAATCGCTCAAGTGGGTTCGATTTCGGCAAACAGCGACCTCTCGATCGGTCAGATCATTGCTGACGCAATGGACAAGGTCGGCAAAGAAGGCGTGATCACTGTCGAAGACGGCAAGTCACTCGAAAACGAGCTCGACGTCGTCGAAGGTATGCAGTTTGACCGCGGCTATCTGTCCCCTTACTTTATCAACAATCCTGACAAGCAAGTGTCGGCATTGGATGATCCTTTTGTTCTGATTTACGACAAGAAAATCAGCAACATCCGTGATTTGCTGCCCGTTCTGGAGCAAGTCGCCAAGTCAAGCCGTCCCTTGTTGATCGTGGCTGAAGACGTCGAAGGCGAGGCTTTGGCCACGCTGGTCGTCAACAATATCCGCGGCATCCTCAAGACAACAGCTGTCAAGGCTCCTGGTTTCGGCGATCGCCGCAAAGCGATGCTCGAAGACATCGCCATCCTCACCGGTGGTACTGTCATTTCCGAAGAAACAGGCATGTCGCTTGAGAAGGCAACATTGGCTGAGCTCGGACAAGCCAAGCGTATCGAAGTCGGTAAAGAAAACACCACAATCATCGACGGTCATGGCGATGCCAAGTCGATCGAAGCACGCGTCAAGCAGATTCGTGTCCAGATCGAAGAAGCAACCTCAGACTACGATCGTGAAAAACTGCAAGAGCGCGTGGCCAAGCTGGCCGGCGGTGTTGCTGTGATTCGCGTGGGTGCTTCGACCGAAGTCGAAATGAAAGAAAAGAAGGCACGTGTCGAAGACGCATTGCACGCAACACGCGCTGCAGTCGAAGAAGGCATCGTTCCTGGCGGTGGCGTTGCTCTGATCCGTACACGCGCAGTCGTGGCCAAGGTCAAGGGTGACAACGCTGATCAAGACGCTGGTATCAAGCTCGTCTTGCGTGCCATCGAAGAGCCACTGCGCACAATCGTGGCCAATGCTGGCGATGAGCCAAGCGTTGTGGTCAACAACGTGGCCAACGGCACAGGTAACTACGGCTTTAACGCCGCCACCGGCGAGTACGGTGATCTGGTCGAGCAGGGCGTTCTGGATCCAACCAAAGTCACTCGTACAGCGTTGCAAAATGCAGCATCTGTTGCCAGCCTGTTGCTGACAACGGAAGCCGCAGTGTGCGAACTCGCCGAAGACAAGCCTGCCGGCGGCGGCATGCCTGGTGGCGATATGGGCGGTATGGGTGGTATGGGCGGCATGGGCGGTATGGGCTTCTAAGTCCAAACCGCAATCCCCAGACTTTGCTCTGGGGTATGCCAAATAAAAACCCTCGGAGTGATCCGAGGGTTTTTTTATAAAATGACGAAAAAAAGGAGTCTTTGAGATGAGTGAAAGTGGGCAAGTGCGGACAGTCTGGACCGAGGCGGAACTTACCGCGTTGGCGATTCGTGCATTCCAAGGTCTTGGGTTGACTCAAAAAGACGCAGCGGATGTTGTGCGTGTCTTGGTACTTGCCGACCTGTTTGGTTTGAGTACCCACGGCTTGTCTCGCGTGGAGTCCTATGGCGATCGCTTGATGGTCAAGGGCATCCGCGCACAACCAAGCATCAAAGTCGAGTCTCCGGCACCTGCATTGCGATTGATAGATGGTGACAATGGTGTGGGCCCGCTTGTGGGGATGCATGCACTTCGCGCGGCGATGGATGCAGCAGGTCAGTACGGCATTGGTATGGCTTTTGCCCGGGGTAGCAATCACTTTGGACCGATCTCACCCTACTCGTTGATCGCGGCTCAAGAAGGTTTCGCCAGCATCATTGGAAGTAATGCCACAACCACGATCGCGCCATGGGGTGGAAGTGATGCACGGTTGGGCAATAGCCCACTGGGCTTCGGCGTGCCGAATCCCGGGGGTCAGCCGTTTTTACTGGATATGGCGATGAGCGTGGTCGCACGCGCCAAAATACGCAATGCTCTCAAACGTGGCGAGACGATTCCCGATACTTGGGCGACGGATGAAAAGGGTCGTGCGACAACGGATCCCAAAGCCGCTTTAGATGGATTTTTACAGCCAATTGGTGGGCACAAGGGCTATGGACTTGCATTGATGGTGGACCTGTTCGCCGGTCTCTTGTCCAACGCGGCATATCTGACACACGTAAAATCCTGGGTAGATGCGCCCGATGAGCCTCAAAATCTCGGACACTTTTTTATTTTGATTGACACCAAAGTGTTAGGTTCGCCTCAATGGCTGACCGCGCGCATGATGGACTTCGCTTCGATTTTGCATGATAGTCCTCCTGCCGTAGAAGGCCGGTCTGTGATTATGCCGGGTGAAATCGAATTGAAAAAAATGGCTCAGCAGCAAGCTGATGGAATCACACTCGATCCAGCTGTTGTCAAACTGTTGCAAGAACACGCAGCCAAGTTTGCCTAGCAAAAAAATAATCACTCAAGGAGACTGTTGTGCATGAATGGACTTGGCTATGGATCCCCGCCACGATTTTTGCGGCAGCTGCTCAAGCAGGACGCAATGCGATTCAGCGTAGTTTGACGGAGCAGCTCGGCACGCTTGGCGCCACCCAAGTTCGTTTCTTGTACGGCTTCCCCTTCGCAGTGTTATTTACTGCGCTTGCGCTTTTGATCACGGGCTCGGTCATGCCCAAGATGGATTTGAGCTTTGTCTTATTTGTTGTCGCCGGCGCCTTGTCTCAAATTGCGGCAACGGCCTTGATGCTTGCGGCGATGCGTCAACGGGCGTTTGTCGTGGTGACGGCATGGACCAAGACCGAGCCCGTGCAGGTCGCACTGTTTGGTCTGGTTGTGTTGGGCGATCATATTTCTGTGCTCGGAGTCGTGGCGATCATCATCGCGACTGTCGGTGTGACAATCATGGCACGCAAGCCTGGCGCGACTGAGCCCGGGGAGTCTTCATGGCAACCCGCCGCACTCGGATTGCTGGCAGGTGCTTTCTTCGCGATCGCAGCCGTGACGTTTCGGGGAGGCATTCTTGCTTTGGGCGAGGCGCACTTTTTGGTGCGCGCTTCATGGACACTGACCTGTGGCCTGGGTTTGCAGACGATCTTACTCGCGGCGTGGATGATGAGTTTTCATCGTGAAGCTTGGGTGAAATGCCTCAAGGCTTGGCGTATTTCTATATGGGGCGGTTTGCTTGGCGCCTCGGCATCGCAGGGCTGGTTTCTTGGCTTTGCGTTGACTGCTGCGGCCAATGTTCGTACCTTGGGTTTAGTAGAAGTCCTGTTCGCTCAATTGCTCTCGTGGCGAGTTTTTCTCAGCAAGAGCACCAAGCAAGAGACGTTTGGCATTATCCTGATTGTTTTTGGCGTTGCGTGTCTGTTGCTTGCCACGAGTTAAAAAAATAGCTCCATCATCATGTTGGAGCTATTTTTATGCGTATCAATGCGACGATGAGTGTCGCGTTGATGGATCAATTACTGCAATAGAGGCAGGCGTTTAGCCGCAGTGTCAGCCGCTGGCGTGCCCTTGTAGTCTTTGACGATGCGTTGCAAAGTTGCTTTGGCGCCTGGTCTGTTGTTGAGTTCGATCTGGCAGCTTGCGACCATCAGCAAAGCATCTGCCGCACGAGGCTCGGTAGGATATTTTTGGACCATCGCTTGCAGGGTCGTGATGGCGCCTTTGAAGTCTTTCATTGCATAGCGACTGCTACCGAGATAAAACTGCGCAGTGGGGGCGAGTGCGCTATCAGGATAGAGCGTCAAGAAAGCGGTCAGATTTTGAACCGTTTCTTTGTATTGAGCTTTGCGGAAAGACTCCATGGATTGATCGAAGGCAGCTTGTTCGCGCGGGTCCTGAGAGCGAGGATCCGCACCGCGCGCGCCACCGGCAGCACCGGCCGGACGTCCCAGTTGCTCGAGGTCACCGCGCAAGCGAACAACCTCTTGGCCGAGTGCTTCGATTTGATCAGAAAGCTGAATGCGTGCTCGCTGATTCGCTTCGTTCATCGTCCTGATTTGCTGGCGAAGCTCGAGAATGGCTTTGCGTGCCTCGTCGTCTGTGAACGCCAGGGCAGACTGGCTGAGCAATGCTCCTCCAATCAAGACGAGACATGAGCTGGTCGCACGCCAGGAAAGAGTCTTGTTACGCATAAAAACCTCCTTTAAACAACAAGGCGGCCTGTGGCCGCCTTGATACAGACCAATCTAGCAGGTCAGTTTAACGCTTGTAGTTGAAGTCCGCACGACGGTTTTCTGCGTAGTCGGCCTCAGTATCGCCCAAGGCTTTTGGCTTTTCTTTACCAAAGCTGATGGTTTCAACTTGTGTGTCAGAAACGCCTGACAAAGTCAGCATGCGGCGAACAGCTTCAGCGCGACGCTGGCCGAGTGCGAGGTTGTACTCAGAACCGCCACGCGCATCGGTGTTGCCTTCGATGACAACGCGCTGCTGTGGGGCACTCACAAGGTACTTGGCGTGTGTGTCAACGAGTGTGCGGTACTGGTCGCCAACGGTGTAGCTGTTGAAGTCGAAATAAACAGAACGCTGCTTAGCCAGAATGCTTTGTGGGTTGAACGGATCCAGAATGCCAGAGCCGTCTGCACCACCTTTGCCAGCCTGGTCATCCAGCGAAACGGAGCTACAAGCAGCCAGACCGGCGGAAAGTGCTGCAATTGTTACAACTTTAGCGATACGCGATCTCATGATGTCTACCTTAAAAAAATTTCAAATAACTGCATGCTTAAACCAAAAACTGAATCTATTTGTTCGTGAACGGACCCCAGGTCGGTTCGCGAATTTCACCGTTAAGAACAGAAAGCGTCTGACGGACACGTCCGTCGCTGGACACACCGGCCAACACGCTACGACCACCTTGAACGGCTGCGTAAAGAACCTGCATGCCATTTGGTGCAAAGCTGGGTGACTGGTCATCCCGGCCTTGCGTCAATAAAGTTTCAGTGCCGTTAGCCAGATTCAGCGAAGCTACTCGGAACGATCCATCGCGACGCGTCACTGTCAGCAAGGTTTTTCCATCAGGAGAAACCCTTGGTGAGATATTGTAACTGCCATTGAATGTAATGCGTCGAGGCTCTCCACCATCCAGACCGACTTGGTAAATCTGCGGGCTGCCACTCCTGTCACTCGTGAAGTAAATCGAGCGACCATCGGGACTGAACGTAGGTTCTGTATCGATCAGAGGCGAACGTGTCAGTCGGCGCAAATTACTTCCATCATTGGCACCTACCAAGTATATCTGAGATAAGCCATCTCGTGTTAACACGACAGCCAAAGTGTTGCCGTCAGGCGACCAAGCGGGTGCCGAGTTGTTACCTTTGTAGTTCGCCACGGGGAAACGCTTGCTCGTGGCGAGCTGGTGGACATACACGACGGGCTTGCCAGACTCAAAGCTCACGTAAGCCAGGCGGGATCCATCGGGGGACCAGGCGGGCGAAATGATGGGTTCGCCAGAGCGTAAGGCGACTTGAGGATTTTGACCGTCTGCATCGGCGATTTGCAGCTCGTAAGTCTTGCCGCGCTTGAGTACATAAGCGATACGTGTCGAAAATACACCTCTGATTCCGGTGATTTTTTCGTAGATGCGGTCTGCGACTTGATGCGCCATACGACGCAATTCTTTGTCATTGCCGACGATAGTGATTTCATCCAGTGTGCCGCGTTTGACCGTATCGGCAAGACGGTATTTGATTTCGAGGCGCCCATCGCCGCTGCGTGTCACGGTGCCGTAGGCGAGAAAATCCGCGCCGCGCGTGCGCCACTCATCATAGGCAATGGGGGTGGTGTAAGTCAGCGTACTTGCGGCAGTGCTGATCAGCCGAAACTGTCCCGTGCGTGTGAGGTCAGCGCGGATGATTTCCGAAATCTGGGAGCCTGCGGAATCTCCGCTAAAGTCAGCGATCGCGACAGGGTACTGTTGCGCACCCGTTCCGGAGATATCCACTCTAAGTTGGGCATAGGCAGTTAAACCCAGGCTCATGAGCGTGGACAGCACCAAGACCTTGAGCCAGGATCTCATCGATTTGAAAACCGAAAAAGAAGTTGCAGTGTAGGTCGCACTGTTCATATGCTGATGATCACTTTTCATGGTTGCATGACTCCTGTCAATCGTACATATTGTAATTGACGTCGATATAGCCGGGATATTTACCAGATGGGGGCGCTGGGAAGGGCGTGCAGCGCCGAATGCCAGTTTCAACCGCACGGTCAAAGTTTGGATTACCTGAGCTGCGGGTCAACTTCACGCCTGCGATGGTGCCATCGGGTCTGAGGTCGACACGATATTGCGCTGCCGGATTCGCATTGGTGCGTGGAGGCGTCGGGAAAGACACGCCCGGTTGCACGCAGGCACGAATCTTGGCGCCGTAGCCATCGTTACTGCCCCCGCCCGCTTGATTGCGATCGGCCGTGCCGCCTGGGATACCCGCGGCACCCATCGCGTCATTTCTGAACGCATCCTTGAGTGCTTTGTCAGCAGCAGCTTTCTTGGCGGCATCGGCTTTGGCTTTCTTGTCGGCTTCTTCTTTAGCCTTCTTGTCGGCAGCCTCTTTAGCTTTTTTAGCCTCTTCCTCTTTCTTTTTCTTTTCAGCAGCCGCCTTCTTTTCAGCTTCAAGCTTCTCTTGTTTCTCGCGCTCAATACGCTCAGCTTTCTTGCGCTCTTGTTCCAGGCGGTCGCGCTCTCTCTTTTCGGCTTGTTCGCGTTCGTGTTTGATGCGCTGCTGCTCTTTTGCTGCCTCTTCTTTAGCTTTTTTCTCCGCCGCTTCTTTTTCGAGCTGTGCCCGCTCGAGCTCAGCGCGTTTCTTGCGCTCCTCTTCGAGGGCGATCTCTGGATCAATCACGGGCTTAGGCTCCGGAGCCGCTTTGGCTTGCGGAGGTGGAGGCGGCGGAGGAGGTGGCGGTGGGGGTTCGGGCGCAGGTTCGGGCTCGGGTTTTGGTTCAGGTTTGGGTTCGGGCTTGGGTTCGCTTCGGCTGGGTGGTGGATTCACAGGTGTATTGCCATCCATCCACAGTTCAACCTGAAGTGGGCCTTCAGCTTCAGTTTTCCAATTCAGACCCACGACGAGGAACAGAACGAGTACGCCATGGGCGAGCAGAGCCAAGCCAAACGCGCGCCAGTCGGTCGCTTGTTTGGGTGGCATGCTAGGGCCGTTTGGGGTTGAATCGTAATGTGGCGTCATGGATGATGCAGCAAGCGCTGTGCGAGTGTGCGTGTGACCTCTTTATTTTTTGGTTGCGTTATTTCTGTTCGGAGCGCCTTTTGGAGAGGCGTTTGGCGCAGGAGTATCGCCTTTTTGATCGACGAGCAGACCTAGTTTAGTGACGCCATTTTTGCGCAGATCATCCATCACTTTCATGACAGTCTCGTAGGGAACCTTACCGTCGGCCGCAATCACGACTGGCTGATCTGGCTGAAGCTCAGACAGGATAGTCTGGGCCAGCGCGCTGCGCTCGACCGGAATGTTGGTCGCGCCGGGTTCGCGTTTACGCCAAGATACTTTGCCGTCCTCTGTAATCTGGACTTCGATGGGCGTCGCCGGGATGTTGGCAGCCTGTCCGACAGAGGGCAGTTCCACCACGCCGGGTGTGATCAGCGGGGCGGTCACCATGAAAATGATCAGCAAAACAAGCATCACGTCGATATAGGGCACGACGTTGATCTCATTTTTCAGGCGTCGACCCGAACGCCCGGAACTTGAGCGGACCGAGGACATTAGCGCACCTGCCGCTGCAGAATATTCAGAAATTCGTCGACAAATGTTTCAAAGCGAATCGACAAGCGATCAATATCGTGTGTGTAGCGGTTGTATGCCACCACCGCCGGAATCGCCGCGAACAGACCGATTGCCGTCGCGATCAGAGCCTCAGCAATACCTGGGGCGACCGAGGCGAGTGTGGCTTGTTGGACATTGGCCAGACCCACAAAAGCGTGCATGATGCCCCAGACCGTACCGAGCAATCCGATGTAGGGGCTGACCGAGCCCGCAGAAGCCAGAAAGTTCAGGTGAGATTCGAGTTCGTCGAGCTCGCGCTGAAATGCAGCGCGCATCGCGCGGCGCGCACCATCCATGGTGGCATTGACGTCGGTCGCGGTGCCGCTGCGACGCGCTTTTAAAAACTCGGTCATGCCTGAATCAAAAATACGTGCCAAAGCGCCTTGCTCGGCTCTGCGCGTTGAAATGGATTGATGCAACAGGGCGAGATCGCCACCCGACCAGAAATCATCCTCAAAGCGCCGAGTTTGGATCAGAGACTTTTTAATCGTGGAACGCTTGGCAAAGATAAACGTCCACGAGACAACTGAAATGCCAACGAGTAACAGCATGATGAACTGTACTGGCAGGCTGGCATTGAGCACCAGCGAGAGCATCGACATATCGGATGTGGTTTGCATCACTTATTCCTGAGTAATTGCGGCTAATTTAATGCGTACGGATTCTGGAATTGCAGCGACCCGCATATTAACGGTTTCTACGCAACAGACTTGGATGTTACTTTGTGTCAACAGTTCCCCGTTGCGAAAAATCGACTGTGTGAAGTGTAACGAAGCTCGGCCCATTCGTGTGACTTCACTCTCGATGAGCAACAAATCATCGAGACGGGCGGGCGAAATATAGCGTACATCCACACGTACCACCATGAAACCGCGTTGTTCTGAAGCAGCAAGGTCGGATTGATTGACGCCTAGCGCGCGCAACCACTCTGTGCGACCGCGTTCCATGTATTTGAGATAGTTCGCGTAAAACACGACACCGCCCATGTCCGTGTCTTCGTAATAGACACGGACATCCATGTGGTGTTTGAAAGAAGGGCGTTCGACCGGCATGTTGTCTGTTGTCCGGGTCAGGCGGACTCGAGCAATGCAAGAGTCTGGGTGACGCAGTCTGCGAGGGAAACTCGCGCGGCCTCTGTTTGCTTGCGACCCAGTACCTCAACAACACCTTCGTTGAGTCCGCGTTCGCCAACGGTGATGCGTACGGGTGGTCCGATCAATTCCCACTCGGCAAACATAATGCCAGGCCGTTGATCGCGATCATCCAGAATCACATCAATGCCGCGACCTTTAAGTTCAGCATAGAGCTTCTCGCTGGCCTCACGCACCACTTCACTTTTGCCCCAGCCCACAGCGCAAATTGCGACCTCGAAAGGCGCGATGGCGCGGGGCCAAACGATGCCTTTTGCATCATGGTTCTGCTCGATCGCAGCGCCCACGATGCGCGTCACGCCGATGCCGTAGCAACCCATTTCCATCAGTGCCGGTTTACCGTTTTCGTCGAGGAAGGTGGCCTTGAGGGCTTCGGAGTATTTCGTGCCAAGATAAAACACGTGGCCGACTTCGATGCCGCGTTGGATGGCGAGCGTGCCTGTTCCGTTGGGCGCTCGATCACCTTCGACGACATTGCGCAAATCCGTGACCAAACTCGCCTCCGGCAAGTCTCTCACCCAGTTCACGCCTGTCAGGTGCGCGCCTTCCTGATTCGCGCCGCAGACAAAGTCATGCATGTTTGCGACAGTCAGGTCTGCGATTACGCGTACCGGGAGTCGTGTGCCCACTGGGCCGAGGTAGCCTGGTTTGCAGCCAAAGTGCTCGACAATCTCTGCTTCAGTCGCAAAACGAAAGCCTTTGTTCAGTCCAGGAACTTTACCAACTTTGATTTCGTTGAGTTCGTGGTCACCGCGAAGCAGTAAGAGCCAGATTGTTGCGGGCTGACCTTCTTGTTCTGTGGCCAGCACAATGGACTTGACGGTCTGACTAAGAGGGAGTTTCAGTAATTCGGCGACAAGTTCGCATTTGGTGGCATCGGGAGTTGCAACTGTTTGCATCGACACGCCAGGTGCCGCACGCTCAGGAATCAGGCAGGGGGCAGGAGCCAGTTCGATATTGGCTGCGTAGTCAGAGTTTGGGTCGTAGACGATTAAATCTTCGCCGATGTCGGCGATGACTTGAAATTCGTGGCTTTGCGAACCACCGATTGAGCCAGTGTCAGCAGCAACAGCCCGGAAAGTTAGTCCAAGACGCTCGAAAATCCGCATGTAGGCATCAAACATGATCTGATAACTTTTTTGCGCACCTTCGACATCGCGGTCAAACGAATAGGCATCCTTCATCGTGAATTCGCGACCGCGCATCACGCCAAAGCGGGGGCGACGTTCGTCGCGGAACTTTGTCTGGATATGATAAAAATTGACTGGCAAATGACGCCAGCTCTGGATTTCATTGCGGGCGATATCGGTAATCACCTCTTCCGAGGTGGGTTGCAAAACAAAATCGCGTCCATGGCGATCTTTCATACGAAGAAGCTCGGGTCCGTATTGCTCCCAGCGACCCGACTCCATCCAGAGTTCGGCAGGTTGTACAACGGGCATCAGAAGCTCGAGGGCTCCGGCCGCGTCCATCTCCTCGCGGATGATTTTTTCGATTTTGCGAATCACTCGCAGGCCAAGTGGCATGTAGTTATAGATGCCTCCCGCCAGCTTGCGAATCATGCCGGCGCGCATCATCAACTGATGGCTCGCGATCTCGGCGTCGTTGGGGGCTTCTTTGAGAGTGCTGATGTGATAGGCAGATGCGCGCATTGTTTGCTAAAAAATTTATTAGGGCAAATTGCCCGACAGGTACGTATAATTAAATGCAATTGTATTGAATTCGCTGGGAGTGGCCATGCTTGATCGCGAAGGCTACCGTCCCAATGTCGGAATCATCCTCGTGAATCAAAAAAACGAGGTCTTTTGGGGTAAGCGTATCAGGGAACATGCTTGGCAGTTCCCTCAGGGTGGTATTAAACACGGTGAAAGCCCTGTTCAAGCCATGTTCCGCGAGCTTCACGAAGAGGTTGGCTTAAAACCCGATCATGTCCGCATTCTGGGACGCACAAGAGAGTGGTTGCGCTACGACGTGCCGGACACCTTCATCCGGCGCGAATCGCGCGGGCATTACAGAGGGCAAAAACAGATCTGGTTTTTGCTGCGCATGCTTGGGCGCGACACAGATGTGAAACTCAGGGCGACGCAACACCCGGAGTTTGATGCTTGGCGCTGGAGTCACTACTGGGTATCTCTGGATGCTGTCATTGATTTTAAGCGTGGGGTGTATACCCAAGCGCTCAATGAGCTGTCACCTTTGATTTTCAAGCGTGGCCAAGAATCGAGACACGTCCAGGTGCCTGAATCTTCTGTCACGCAAAGCCTTGTTTAAATAAAAAAACGACGCTTGATTGCGTCAAGCGTCGTTTCAGGTCAGTATAAGTATTAAGAAATACTTACTTCAAGCGTTTATCTTAATCGTTTGATCAGGCTCGAGGTATCCCACCGGGATCCCCCCATTTTTTGAACATCCGCGTAAAACTGATCGACCAAAGCCGTGACAGGAACACGCGCACCATTACGACGCGCTTCATCCAAAACCAGACTTAAATCTTTGCGCATCCAGTCCACAGCAAAGCCAAAGTCGAATTTGTCGTCCACCATGGTCGAGCCGCGGTTTTCCATCTGCCAGCTTTGCGCAGCACCTTTGTTAATGACATCGAGCACTTGCTTCATGTCCAGACCCGCGGCCTGACCAAAGGCGATCCCTTCGGAAAGCCCTTGAACCAAACCTGCGATACAAATCTGGTTCACCATTTTTGCAAGTTGACCGGCGCCAACTGGACCGACCAAGGTGACAGCCCGCGCCATCGTGGCAATCACATCGCGGACTTTGGCAAAGTCTTCTGCATCTCCACCGCACATGACGGTGAGCATGCCATTGACCGCGCCGGCTTGACCACCAGAAACAGGCGCATCGATAAACTTGATCGATTTGCCTTGTGCAATGGCGTGCAATTCCCGCGCAACAGAAGCTGATGCCGTTGTGTGATCGACGTAAGTCGCGCCAGCATGCATCCCGGCAAACGCACCGTTGTCACCCAGCACAACACTGCGCAAGTCATCGTCGTTTCCCACGCAGGAAAAAACGATTTCCGCACCCGTAGCGGCTTCACGTGGCGTCGCGCAAGCACGACCACCAAACTCTTTCACCCAGGCTTGCGCCTTTTGAGCATTACGGTTGTAAACCGTGACGTGGTGGCCTGCAGTCGCTAAATGACCTGCCATGGGCAGACCCATCACCCCAAGGCCCAGAAATGCGACTTTGCGGGGTGAGGAGGCTTCGTACGTTTTGCTATTGATGGATGCCACAGATTAATTTTCCTCGAAAATTTCGCGCTTCTTCTTGAGGGAAGGCAGAGAAATGATCACGATCAACAGCGCAGCCACACCCAGCAGCGATGCCGATAAGGGACGCTCAATGAAAGTCATAAAATTACCGCGTGAGAGGAGTAGAGCGCGACGGAAATTTTCCTCCATCAGCGGTCCAAGCACCAAGCCCAGCAACAGTGGCGCGCCTTCGCACTTCAGTTTAGACCACACATATCCGATGATGCCAAACAAGGCGGTAATTAAAATATCGAAGATGTTGTAGTTTAGAGAGTACACACCGATCGTGCAGAACAGCAGAATCGCTGGGTACAGTACGCGGTAAGGGACGGTCAGAAGTTTGATCCAGATCCCAATCAGTGGCAGGTTCAACACCACCAGCATCAGGTTACCAATCCACATCGACGCAATCAGACCCCAGAACAGTTCTGGGTGGCTTGTCATCACCTGAGGACCAGGCTGGATGTTGTGAATGGTCATCGCACCGACCATCAGAGCCATCACAGCGTTGCCTGGAATACCCAGTGTCAGCAGAGGAATAAACGAGGTTTGCGCACCTGCGTTATTGGCGGACTCAGGGCCTGCCAAACCTGCTGGGTGGCCTTTACCGAAACGCTCAGGGTTTTTGGAGAGTTTCTTTTCGATGGTGTAGGAGGCGAATGATGACAACACCGCACCGCCGCCAGGCAAAATACCGAGAACCGAACCCACAGCTGTGCCGCGAATCACTGCAGGCCATGATTCCTGAAACTCTTGTTTGTTTGGGTAGAGTGAACCGATTTTGGCATCGACCTCAACGCGGTTTTCTTTTTGCTCAAGGTTGGTCATGATTTCGGTAAAGCCGAACACGCCCATTGCCACAATCGCAAAACCCACGCCGTCTTGAAGTTCGGGAATGCCGAAATCAAATCGTGCCACTCCGGAGTTGACGTCTGTGCCGACCATACCCAGCAACAGACCGAGCAGAATCATCGCAATCGCTTTGATCAGCGAGCCGGAAGCCAGCACGACAGCGCCAACCAGACCCAGAACCATCAGCGAGAAATACTCAGCTGGTCCGAACTTGAAGGCCAGTTCAGCAAGCGGAGGCGCAAAAGCTGCAATCAGCAGAGTTGCCACGCTACCTGCAAAGAAAGAGCCCATTGCGGCGATTGCGAGCGCAGCACCCGCCCGGCCATTTTTGGCCATGGCGTGTCCATCGAGCACAGTCACCACCGCAGAGGTTTCTCCCGGGAGATTCACCAAAATGGCGGTCGTCGAGCCTCCATACTGTGTGCCGTAATAGATACCAGCCAACATGATCAGACCTGCAATCGGTGGCAGCACATAGGTGATTGGCAGCAACATTGCGATGGTCGGAACAGGACCCAGACCTGGCAACACGCCAACCAGTGTTCCTAGCAAACAGCCCAAAAAGGCATACGCGAGGTTTTCGGGTGTAAACGCAACCCCGAAACCAGTCATTAAGTTGTTGAGTAATTCCATGAATCAGTGCTCCTTAGTTCATGCCGAGAAAGGCGGGCCAAATCGGGAACACCAACTTGAGACCAACAACGAAAGCCAG
>JACCEC010629652.1_pt1 | contig 30740 bp, 38 predicted proteins | sample 7450121 | NCBI WGS metagenome assembly JACCEC01 (sample SAMN15323455, study PRJNA562643) | freshwater metagenome | isolation source: river surface water | place: USA:Blue River Watershed | collected 2017-08-18 | reverse complement strand
TCAAACCCGATTTACGCTACCGCGAAACGCCACGCGGAACACGTCGTTATCCGCCTGCGCTTGCCCTTGGAGCGTGGTGCGCAAAATCCAAAATGGGTTACCAGCGGTGTCGGTGTTGAAGCGCAGAACATTGCCTGTTGACCAACCAGCGCCAAACCCAGCCGCGCGAATTGTGAAGTACGGTACACCTGTAGCGGGGTTGATGGGCGAACAATCCGCCGTGGTTGTGCCAGTGCCAATTTGCCCTGAATCCTCTCCAATAACGCGGTAAGCAGTTGTGCTCGTGAAGATTAACGCCCAGCGCTCACGGATTGCACCCGTGTTTGTCACGACGATTGGGTACAGGGCATTGTTGTAATTAGCCAAAATTTCGCCGCCTTGCCGCACATCTGACCAAGGATAGAGCATCGCTTGCTGCGCAAAATCGCCAAAAGCACGGGCGAAAAGGTCACCGAATGGAAGGATGCTGCTGACGTAGGATGTGCCAGCGCTGTAATCATGCTCCAAGGCACGGGCGGTTTTTAGCAAGCCAGAAATATCGGTGCTGGTACAAAGAATCATGTCGGACACCATGTGTTCGATGCTCCACGGATACGAATATGCGCTGGTATCCGTGCCGGTGCTGAACGTCAATGCTCCCGCCGCCAAATCGACCGTGTAGAGCGATTCGGGGAGCAGCACGCCGCTGGCATCGACTACCTCCACGCTTGATAAGTTGGTGCGTCCCAACGTATAGGCAACGCCCTTTTGCACGGGCGATTGAACCGCGAATTGCTGGGTGTTATGAACCAGCAATAGGTCGCCTTGCCGATAAATAGGTACGCGACCATCGACTGGGAGGCGGGCATTATCAAGGCCGATAAGCGCTGGACTGAGGGGCATCACCAACAACGCCACGGCGTTGTAACGCATCAACGCTGGATTCAGCAAGCCGCCGTTGGGAAGATGGTGTTTGCCATACGTATCCCACTTGACTACCCCATATTTGTAGTCTACCGAGCCGTTCATATCCCCGGAAATAACGCCTTGGCTATTGGCGCTGGCTTGGGCAACACCGCAATAAAGCTGGAAATTGCCGGGCTTCAGGGGGAAATTTTGGGTGCGGAAAATGCCCGAATACGTACCCAGCGATGGGAACTTTCCGAGGCACGATAGGAATGCAATGACGTTACCCCGGCTGTACGATGAAATACGCGGCATCAACTCCTGTTGCACTCGGATAGTGCCGTCGCTATCAATCGTGCCGATGTTTTGTTGGCCTGCGTACCCATTACCACGGTCGGGCAGTGCATGGAGCTTGCCGTCGCTATCACCGCACAGCAGTAGTCCATCCTCACGCCGGATGCACACCGATGCAGTCACCAGCACCGCTGACAATCCAGTGCTGGACTTATCCATTGGAACTTTGCAACGCCACTCGGCTGGGTGCAGTACGACCGAGGTCGCAGTTCCAGCCGCGCCAGCGGTGTAGTAGTGCGCGGTGGGTGCGCCAGAAACTTGATGGAGCAGGTCGATGCTTGCCCCGACTGTCGATGCACCAACGTCACCCCAGCCGTCAATCGTATTGTTCGTAAAACCGTAATCGCGCGATTGAATTGTGAAATTATCAAGGTTGAAAGCGCCCGTTGAATAGTCAATCGTCCCCAGCTTTTTTGACGTGCCATCCGGTACAACACCCCACAATTCACCCGCGTTATCGGTCAACGTGATGTATACGTCACCATTGCCCCACCAATGCCCCTCTATGAGTATTGAGCCTTGTTCAATTGGGCCGCTACTCACATCCAATGACCAACCATTGACTCCTACAACGCTAGTTACGGAAGTCAATGACGCGCTGGTGTACTCTTTGTACGACAGCGTAACCCCAGCCGCATTCGGGTAGTGACTTGGCGCAAAAATGAACTGAGACTGCGAAACGAAATTGCCCGCTGCCGAACCTGAAATGATGCCAGAAGGCGATACCGTTGCAGTACGCGCATCACCCTCTAAGTCCACCCATGCCAAAGTGCGATTGGCTGGGTAAACGTCAACACCAGCATCCAGTAGCGTTGCGAATTTCGTGGGGAGTTTTGCGGCATCTGGCTTAATCGTTGTAGTGTTTGAACCCCAACTCATGATGATTTGGCTACCAATATCGGGCACTGCACCCAATGAAATAGAAGCGGAACCTGTTGAATTATTGATACCGCCAGAGCCGTATGCTGAACTACTACCGCCAATCCGCCCCGCCATGTCAGCCGTCAGATCGTACCACTTTCCCTGCGCTACATACTCGATTTTCAGGGAGCCGGGGGCGGGGATAGGCTTAATCAGTGCGACATAGTTGAGACCTTGATTTGACTGTGTAACGACCAAGGATGTGGTCAACACATCGCAGTCAACCAGCGTCGCGGCCTTGTACTTGACGACCACTGCAAAGCCGATATTTCCCTGATACACGGTGTAATACTCCACTGGAAGAAAGTTCACAACGCCTGATTTGTAGTCTACTTCGGCGACCAAAACCGTCCCATCATCGTTATACAGCTTGCCGCCGCTATCAACCGCACTGTCGATACGGGTAGGGCCAGTGCCCTGAAGATAAAGGGTGATGCTGCCGGGCATTATCCCCGTTGGGAGCTGTAGTGTGTATGTGGTCTGAACGCGGCTGATTGTGATGAGCCCGCCGTAATTGGACTCTACGATCACATCTGTCGTGATGGTCGGCGTGGCATCAATCACCGCGTCCTCGGTCGTATTGTTGGGCACAATCGCCGCGAAAATGCCGTCCACCGTAATAGAGTGGTCACCAACATGAGCGGGGACGGCAAGTGGTTTGATGCCAAAAAACCGTGCTGAATCTGCAATTGCTGTGCTGTAAATCTTGGCAAAATACGACTCAGCCGGAATGTCCCCTTGATTGAACGTCTTAGTGACGGGTGGGCCAAAAATGTCAAATTTAAGCGGTTGCTCTAGGGCATAGGTTGCTATGTTGACCGTAATCTCCTTGGCCTCGCCATTTTCAAGCACCGTTATAGCAGCAATGGACTGGGTAAAGTTGCGAAGTCTGACGAACTGTTTGAACTCGTCACCAACACCGATACGTGCGGGGTTTTCCAGCACGATGACATCTCCTGCCGCTGGAAAACTACCAGCGCCAACTATATATAAACGCAATTGCGTGCTATTTTTATAGTGCGTATCCATGATGCGCAAAGATGGAACACGCGAACCCTGAACTAAGTAGCCCTCGACGTTTTTGACGGCTGCTGCGCGGTCATCCGCCCAACCATCGGTTTTGAACAACGTCGCCACGACGTTAGGGTCACTCGGTGGCTTGGTAATCACCGCGTGCGCGCCCAAAAGCGTGTCTGTATCAGCACTTTGCGCCACCCCAAACACCTTTCGCATTTGCACCCGCCCCCGCGCTCGGTCGGTGTCGGATATGTCGGGAAACAGGTTATTGGACATACCGGAAACCAACGGCACGCCCGTCATTGCGCCACCGCCATCGGATGTGTCGGCAAGCACGGCGGATTTGATTAGTTTGATGTCTGCGGATTGAATTGACATGATTAAAGCTCTACAAATTTGAGTGAAACGTAATAAATGGTGTCGGCATCAACCGAGCCGTCTTCAAGAAAGATAAGAGGCAATCCTTCCATCGCGCCCTTCTCGTGGTCAAAAATGACGGTATGGAATACGCCGCGAATCTGTAACTGCATTACAAAATTGGGCAGTGCCGACCATGCTTGCAGGGCTTGCACCAATGGGCGGTTACACCAAGTGCGGTCAGCCGCGCCTTGCAGTGTGATAGTTCGCCCCGCTTGTTTGAGCGACTCCTCCACTAGCATCGCGCCCGTTGTAGTCCAAGTTTTGGACTGCTGCACGGGACTCCAAGAGAACTCGTCTGTCCAGTCCAGCGATGTGGGTAAATCCAAAACCTCGTTGGTTTGAACGTTGCGCAAAGTTATGGCCATTTCTTCAATACCCCGAATTAAGTTTTCCCGCACGCATCGCGGCTACGACGGCATCAGCATCTCCTTTGCTTGCAACGTCAAACTTCACCCCCGCTTTCGGGATGTTGATCGTGTAGACGTTCTGAACCGTGTTTTGCCGCTTTTCAAACTCTGAATAAGCGGCCTTTTGCGCCGAAAACTCGTCCTGCCTTCGCTTTTGTTCTGCGTCTTCAATCGCCTTCGCTGCCGCACGTTTTTTGACGTTTTCAGCCTCCCACAACTTGATCGCGTTGGCATTTTCGCGTTCAATGTCTGATTGCGTTTGAACGGGTGCAGGTGTTGGTACGGGCGTGGGTGCAGGTGTAGGCGTTGGTGTTGGTGTTGGTGCAGGTGCAGGTGCAGGCGTTGGTGTTGGTGTTGGTGCAGGTGTTGGTGCAGGTGTTGGTGCAGGTATTGGAACACTGGGGGCGGTTGCGGCAGGCATTCCAGTTGCACCGGATGTGCGGGCATCTTCTAGCCGTTTCTTGTTTTCCATTTCCTTCAGCCCGCGCTCATATTGCTGCTTGAGCCAACCGTATGCTGCTATTGCTCCGGTCCCGCCACGCGTTCCGCCAGCCGCAACGGCTTGGTTTTCTTGCTCTTGCATTTTTTCGCGTGCTTGCTTGTACCACTCTTCCGCTTCTGCCTGATTTGTGAACTCAGGCGTGGACATATATTGACCGCCGAACATCACTCCTTGACGCGCTGCGTCATTAAATGGGTCACCACCACCGCCACCACTGCCTCTGCCTTTTGACACCGCCGATGAAGCATTAGATGCAGCCCCAGCAAGATTGTTTTGGGCATCAGCAGCGCGGTTTGTCGCGCCAGCGTAATCATCCATGCCAGCCGCTCCAGCTTGCAGGGCATTCATCTCGCGGATGATTGCATCCGTACCCATTTCAACTGCACTCGCTTCAACTTTTTTAGCTTCGGCAATGGCGATGGATGCTTGAATTTGCGCACGCTTCACAGGGTCGCGTTTCCCGCTTGATTCCAGCACCGCCAATTCCGCCCGTGCCACAGCAATGTTTCCATCGGCTTCGGCACGCATGGAGTTCACTTTTGCTTGTACCAACATCAGGTCAATCCGCTTGATTTCAATCTGCGTTTGCAGCGCACCAGTGGCGTTCCCTTCAGCTTTTTGACGTTCAGCCAACGCCGTTAAATATGTTTTTTGGGCGTTCAGTTGGATGCTTTGAACATCCGTATTCATCTTTTCAACGACCTGCTTTGCTTGCAGTTTCTGCACCAAATCGCTTTGTGCATCACGGTAGAGCGCTGTGGCGCGGGCTGCTTTGGTTTCAGCTTCGGCTAGTTGATTTGTAACGTCGATGCCGCGTGCTTTTTGCGCCCGCAGTTTTTCGACTTCGGCAGTCGCTTTTTGGTAAGCAAGCTGCAATTCGCCGAGCCGGTTGCTGTTATCTTTGTGCTTCTCAATTTCTAGCGAAACTTGCTGCGATAGCAGCTTGGATGCCTCCACTTGGGCATTGGCTTTATCGACTTCAGCTTGTTTTTTTTCGATAACGTCTTGCAGGTCTTTGAGTTCTTTCTTCCGTTCTTCGCTTATGTCGCCTTGGGCTTTGAGCAATTCTTGCTTCGCCGAAAGCTCAACTTTCAGCACGCCCAGTTCGATAGATTTTGCTTCAGAAACTCTAACGGTAGCAGCGGTAACGAGTTCCGTGGCGCGTGCGGTTGCCTGCATTTGCTCTGCTTGGTTGCCGTAGATTTTGGCGTTTTGCTCAATGATTCCGGCCTCGGCTTTCGCGGCATCGAGCTGCTTTTCCGAGAGCGTAATGTTGCTAGCCAGCTCTACTTTGATTTTTTCGTAGGCATTCGCTAAAGCAATGTAGCTGGTTCCCGCTTCGCCCGCTGCTTTGCCTGCGGCTTCGGTTGCAGTGGCGGATTCTTGGTGTTTTAACCCTGCCTTGGCTGCTTCCGTTCCCCCCATTTCGATGGATTTTGCAAGAACAGTGTTGTGTTCTGCGGCCTTCAACAACTTCTCGCGGCTCTCTTTTTCAATGTCTGCGAATGCTTCTTTGACCTGAGAAAAGTCCCAATTTGCGATGGCCGCAGTAATAACGCCGATACTCTTGCCCAACTGGATTAAGGTGTCATCGAGATAGACGATAGCCGTCTGCGCCACCTCAGCCCCGACTTTGAGCGCCGACAAGCCGCCCGATTCACCAAGGTGGGCTGCAAGTTCGACGAGCGAATTTTTGATGTTTGTGATTTCAGCACTCAAGGTTTGCGCCTTGGGTGCTGTTCCATACATCTCATTGAGGCCTTTGGTCAAAGCCGGAAACAAATCTTGCGCGGCGACCTTGCCATTGGAAACCAGATCGACTAGCTCTCTAGTCGTGATGCCCATTCCTTTTGCGCTGGCATTGAGCGCACCGGGCAGTGCTTCGCCCAATTGTTGGCGCAACTCTTCCATCGACACCACGCCTTTGCCCGCCATTTGCCCCAGTGCTTGCAGCGCGAGCGATGTTTCAGCAGACGTTTTACCCGCAATGGCCATTGACCTAGAAACCGCCTCAAACACCTGGCGAGTAGCATCACCCTCCACCGCCGTGCCTTTGGTGCTTGCTGCGAGGGATAGGTAAGCCTTCGATGCCTCAACAATATCCAAGCCGCTGCGCACGGCAATTGAACGTACAAACTCCATATCTTTGGCAGCGGCCTCGGAAGAGCCGGAAACGGCTTTGAGGCCAAACGCCATGCGTTCCATGTCCGCCATTGCGTTGACTAGGTTCATGCCCAGCAAACCAGCCGCTAACGACTTGAGTCGCTCGTTAAATTCGTCAGCCGCGCCGGATGCAGCTTTGGTTTGTTCGGCAAGGCCACGCTGCGATGCCGTGGCAGTCTGCATCTTGGCTTGCAAATTGCCCAGTTCACCCGAGTTTTCGCTTATTTTTTGCTTTAGTGCAGTCTGCGCAGACGATAAATCTTTGGTGCTAACACCCGCGCTCGAAAGCCCTTGCCGTAGGTCTTGCAGCTTGCCTACGGATGCTTGGTATTCAGCAGACGTTTCTCTGACCGCTGTACGTGCGGCGGCGAAGGCGGTGCTTTGGTCTTTGGCTGCGGTTTCGCCTGCTTTGAGTGCGGTGGCTGCATTTTTGACGTTGGTTTGCGCCGCCGACATCTCATTCGAGAGGTTTTTTACTTCCGCTTTCGCAGCAGCCAGCGCGTCTTTTTCTGCTTTTGTAGCAGTTTCTGCCACCTTTAATTCGCTGGAAAGCTGGTTAAACCGATTCGTAACCTCTTCGCTGGGGGCGGAAAGGTTTTTGATTTCAACCCGTGTGAGTGCGAGTTGGTCTTTTAATTCTTGGGTTACCGATTTGGATTTAGAAAAGGATTCCTCAAGCGTTGCAACCTTGGCTTTCGCCTCAGCCAACGGCTCGGTAAGGCCTTGTATAGCTGCCTTGGCTGTGTCAAAAGATGCTTTGGCATCCTTGTTCGCTGCCTCGGTTGCTTTGAGCGATTTAGCGAGTTCCTGCGCTTTTTGTTGAGCCGAATCCATCGCATCTTTTGCATCGACGGTCGCAGTTTTGGTTTGGGCGAATGAATTTATAAGCCCTTGCTGCTGGGCAAGCTGCTTAAATTCGGCATCGAGCTTTGATGCCTCTTCACGGAACGGCGCAATATCGACCCCCGCTTTTGCGAGTCGGTCAATCAGGGCATCGACCTCGGATTTACCCGAGGTGTTTGCTTTGATATTGATTTCAAGATTTTGCGCCATGCCTATCAGCCCATCCGCAGGACGAAATACTGGCTGATGTCGTCACCTGTTTTTGTTTCGTCCACCAGAATCTCTGCATCCAAAGCTAAATCGGCGAACTTGTCGGAAATCAACGATAACGCCTTGGCTGCGCTCATTTGTGCGCGGTGAATGTCCACCATTATGGGTTTGCCATCAGCTTCGTTTTCGCCAACAAAACGCATTTGTAGGATGATGCTGGATGTAGTCATTGCCTCGATTTTGCTGTGCGCCGCGTATCCGTATGACACTTTTACATCGGTGGCATTGGGGATTGTCGAATCACTTGAAATCAACAAACCACCAGCGTGTGCTTGGTAGTCGGTATCGACGGCATAGGTGGTCGCACCATCCATACTCTTGACCGACGTAATCGTTGGTGACAAGTGTTTGATTGGGGCTAAAGCGCCCTTATGGCAATGCACTACTTCATCGACGACTGTTCCCGCAGGAACAACAGCATCCGATCCAAAAATGCCCATTCGGATGTTACGGTCGGTAAAGTCATTGACGATAAGCGAAATCATCGCAGAATCAATACGCACGATTTGTGCATACTTACCGCCCCCTTTTTTCTTGTGATTGGGTAAATCAATTTTCTTGTCCTTGACTTGAATTTCGACCTTGGAGCAATTTCCAATTTCGACCATCGGGTCGTCGGTTCCCGCTTTTCGCGCCCAAATGCGGCCTACCCCGATGAATGGTGCATATGTGTCTGTAGTCATGGTTTATCCTTGTTGTTAATCACGATTTCGCTCGTAAATGCCAACGGCAAATAGAGCATCCCGCCGGAGTATTGGGCGGGCATTGAATTGGTTAAAACGATGGGTTTGTTGACCTCCTCCGGCTTGAAACCCATCATCGCTTTGAGGACGTGGCTGGCTATTTCACCCGCTTGATTCCGTGCTTTTTCGCCGCTTTGCATTGTGGCGACGTTGCGGACGTGAACCCACACCACCCACGTTTGCTGGACGGTGACGGCGAGGCCATCGCGGCGCGTCGAATCGTCTATCCGGTAGCCTTGGTAGGTCAGGCTGACACATGGTGCGGGGAGGGATGCCTCCTTAAAACCCGATATATCCGCAGCCGAGAACACGCCAACGCGCGGCATAAGCGGTTCAAGAACCTTTTTTAGGCGGTCAATCAGCACGCTCTCAAGCTGCAAAAAGTTATCCACACCTGCGGTAATCATCGAAACCCCCGCAGGCTTTCATCAAACGCCCGCCGCGCACCACTGCCGCTGCTGGTCACAATGTCGTTGGAATTGGTGGCAACCGCAGCCGATAAAGGTGCAGCGCCAGCCAAAACAACATCGCCATTGCCCATTTTTTTGAGCAAGGAAACAGCATCTTCGTAGTTCTTACGAACCACCTCAGGTGTGCCGTCTTTGAACAAAAAATAGCGAACCATGCTGCACGCCAAGCGAACCAGTGACGGCGGGAATGGCTGCGCTAACGGCAATTTGTAGCGGCGTGCCAGATACCCATCAATCTCGGCATCGGCATCGTCTTGGGCGCGTCCTAGGACGCTATCGTCAATGACCTCAACGCCGCTGCGATTGGTTAGCTGCGCGATCTCAATCTCGCCGAAGCGGTCGATGAGGTCTTGCTCGGTGCAGTAATGCGTGGGCATAGTTAGTGCGTCTGGCGCTCGATTTTGAGCAGGATTTGGGTCGTTCCCACTGCGAGGCAAGTGCCGCAGTTATTGGTTGCGGTTCCAACGGCCGCGCGACCCGATCCATCGGCGGCAGGCTTGACGTATGCGTACAGCGGGATAGGCTCTGCCATCTCGACCGGATAACTGTATTCGGTACACGCTGTGATAACGTCGCCCGTATTACCCTCGGTCGTTGATACGCCCTGTAGGTCATAGCCTCCACCTGCGGTACTGGCATAAAAGCCATTAAACGCAATCAGGCGATAAGGGACAACAGGTTGCGACAATTTGATGCTGATGGAATCTTCACCATCATGTGCAAATTCGGCTTCAATCATGGTTTTACTCCTTGGGTTTGGGTTTGGTAGGGGCTACTTGGACATTCGCAACAGGCTCATCAACCGCGTCAACTACGCCGGATTTGAGAAGCGATTCAACATCGCAATCAGTCAATCCGGTCACGGTTTCACCCGCTTTGAAAACCTTTTTTTCACCGTCCAGAACGGCGCGAACGGGGTAAATGGCAACGTATTTCATGGGGCTTAAACGGTTGTTTGGAAGAGGAAACCAGCACCGTTAGTGGTGATGTGCGGCGTGCGGTGGAATTTGCAGCGATAGACCATCGTTTCGTTATCCGTCTTTACAAACGGGGGTGAAACAGAGATACCGTTATCTGTAGTTCCGGTGAACCCAAATGCTGGTTCGGTCAAACTCACATTAGCAAATGGCGTTGTGGTCATCAGCGAATTGGGCGTGTAGTACAAGATGGTGTTAGACCCCCAAAGGTCTTGCCCGTCCATCGTTGCATCGCCAACAAAGATGTTGGGAATGTCCAAAATCGATTTGAGTTGATCCAATGAAGCAGCGCCACGGTCAACCGATGAGAGCTGTGCCAAAACCTGCTTGTGGCGGCGAATCTTGTAGTAGGACTTCGCGCTCAACAAGATGCAATTGGGTCGGATACCCGCTTTGCCGCGCACGACTTCCATCGCGTCATCAATATCGGTGATGGGTGTGCTGTTTTCGTTCGACCATTTTGCAGCGCCAGTTAACGCTTCGGTGTTTCCGACCGCGTAGTTGCTGGCATTGCTTGCCAATTCACTTGCCTCGCGCTCATAGTCCAGTGTCAGGATTTGGTATCCAGTCGACACACCGATGCGGTCAATTTCCATCTTTTGACCCTGATTGAGCTGCATTGCGGCATTGATTTCTTTAATCACTTCAAAGGGGATTGGGACATCGACTGCGGATTGGCTGATGGTGTATTTCTTGCCCTCGAAAGTGATTTCGACCTGCTTAAACGGGCCACCGGGTGCGCGTTTAAGACCATCATATCGACGGTTAGCTGCATTCCCGAGCGCCATTAACATCATGGCGGTCATGGTCGAGTTGAGGCGGGGGAAGATTTTTTCAGCAACCATCGTCCCGTTAGACATACCCAGCATCAAGCTGGTCAATACGGGTGCATTGCCCATGCGAGCTTGCTCTAAAGTAACCATGATTTAAGCCTTAAATGTGAAGGACGCGCCACCTGCAATAGCGGCATGGGCATCGTTGTAGGTCATGTTTTTGGATTCGGCATAGTGTTTAATGACTTGATCGAGCTGCTTATCCGTCAGCCCATCAATCCCGCCAGAATTGCCACCGCTACCACCCATCTGCTCGCCAAATTGCACTGGGTCGGGTAAAGCACCAATCAATCCTTTGACAAATTCCACCGGAGAAACTGTCTTGGTTGCATTGCCTTCAGAGAACGATACGGGTGCTTCCACATCCGCCAACATCGCCAACACTGCCACGGCGGCGGCTTTTTCGGTGGGTTTTACGTTCGATTTTTCGCAAAAGCTAGTAAACGCAGCCAGACGCTCTTTGTGCTGCGCTTCTTTGAATTGCGCTAGTAGGTCAAAGCTCGCCTTCGCTTTCGCAGCTTCGGCGGCTTTATCGGCTTCTAGCTTCGCTTTTTCAGCTTCAGCCGCAGCTAATTTTTTCTTCAGTTCTTCAATTTCCATGGTTTCTTCCTTTGGTGGTGGGTTAAAAATCGGTTCGGAAAAGTTGATGCATCCGTCTTCCGCTGTGCCGGAATCGGATTCGGTGAAGTCAGCTAAACCTTTAATAGCAGGTGGTTGTGCGCCCAGGAATGCAACATGGCGCAAGTACCACGAACCCTGCTTGGGGTTCTGGGGGTGATTCGGGGGATAGAAGCTCGCGCTGCGCTTTTTGAACGCCTTTGAATCGACCGCCTCGGCGAACGCAGGGGCGATGTTGTGGGTATCCATTGCCAACGCGCCAGACGGCGCTATAGCAAGCGATTTGACCCATCCGAATGCGGGTTTATTGTCTTGGGGGTGACCCACGCATAACGGAGCCTCATGCACCGCTGGGTCGTATACGCTCACCATGCCATCAACATCAGCGCGGGTGAACGTGTGTTGAGTCCCATCGTCGGCAGTGTGCGTGCCGGCGCGGAAAATCTCGATTTGTGGGGGGAGTGTGGGGGTTTTTGAAGCCATGCACGTAGTGTGTGCGGCATGGCTTCGGGGGTCGATTGAATCTACTTTGATACTTTTTTCAGGGAATCGTCTAATCGATGGACGATTCCAAAAGTGACATCTGGCGCTCGGAATAACGTTTCCGTTGGCAAGCGTTGATTATCTTTCTGGTGTGGGCGTTGGTCATACCGTACTTTTTGGAGAGTTCTTTGTAATTTCGGCCATTGAACTCATTGAACATCGCCCAGTTTCTCTCCGTCAGCTCCATCGCGTTGGTTTTTGTGATGTAGTAACTGTCACCACCAAGTTCGCGGCTCAATCGATTCATGACGGCCACCGTGAGCTTTGCAAGACGCTGTTTGCGGTTTGGATTATCGACCGATTTTTGGTGTTGGTTGAGCAACTCGGAATAGATGGTACGTGCAATCATCACCATCGAATCCGAGTATCCAACATATAGCTCGTCTAGCGGTTGAGCCATTTTTTAAGCGATTCAATCACGGTGTTGACTTGTGCCGATGACAACCACAGCCAATGATCTACCCCTATCTCACGCTTGATCCACAGGTGCATTGCGCGGTCGGTATCAACTTGCACCTTGCCCGTGCGGTGCAGTGCGTGCCACGTCGCCCGCGCCTTGCGCCAACGTGAATCTTTGGTAACGCGGCTGCCCATCTCCATCACAAGCTTGTTGAGGTGTTGGAGCAGCTTGGATTGCTGCGCGGATGTCATATCCTTACTCGACTCCACCCCGATAACTGACATCTTCAGGGAGCGTGCATCATCCTCGGTCAGGCGCAATTTGCCCTGCGCCGCGTGAATTGCAGCGATGTAGTTGGGTTGCTTTGGCTTTGGCGCGTATTGGGCTGGCGCTGGGGCTTTGGGTTTGCGTTGGGTGGTCATGATGGGTCAACTTCAAAAGGGGTAATCAAGAAATCTTCAACACCGGATTCGATTTTTATCCCCGGAACTTCTTTGGCTTTCTCTGGTTCATTCAACATCGCCTCCTTGTTGATTTCTTCTTTGCTTCGCACAAAGCTGTGCATCCCCATGTTTTTAAGCCATCCCAAAACCGCTTCCACGCCCGTTACTTTGACCGATGGTGGACGCGCACGCCATGCCACTTCGCCCGTAATCAAATTCGCCGTTTTGCCTTTGCCGCAAAGCGATTCACGGTTCGCTTCGCAGAACGTCTGCACGCCGCCTTGCAAACGCTTGATTTCCTCATCCAAGCGCTTCAATTCGGGTGCGTTTTCTTGGTTAATTGTTGCAATGGCATCGTTCATCTGGGTCGTGATACGGATGTGTTCGCGGCGCAAATCACCGATGTTCTTGATGTCCCGCATGACCTCATCTTTGCTTTGGCAGGTGTACTTTTGCGCTGCTGCTTTAACTTTGGTGGTTGCTTTGGTTGCCATGATTTTCCTTGGTTGGTTGGTTGGTAAATTGGTTTTTCCGCTTTGGCAGTTGTGGTGTTTTCGTTACCCACTTTTCGCTGTGCGCCATCGAAACCTTGCTGAAATCGCTCATGGTCATTTGGCAATTCCACGCATCAATTACGATGTCTTCCGACTCTTTTTTGGACTTTGATTTCGCTATCAATCCCAGAAAGTCGTCGCACTTTTTCGCGCTATCTTGGGTTTGACGTTGCATCGTCGCTTTCACTTCCCGCAGCCGCTGCTCATCCAGCTTGATACTGCTGGGCGTGAGTCCTACGGCATCACTGATTTCCATCTTTTTCTTTTTCATCTTGCTCTTTCGGTTGTTTCAACCTGCGGTAGTGGTATGCAAACGCTTCCCGCAGTTTTCGTTCGTGGCTTGGCATCAACCCCCGCGCCTTGCACTCGTCCTTTATTGCTGTCAGGTGGCTTAACGATTCCGTTTTCCCCATCCTTGTGATTGCCAAATTGGTGTGGTAATCGCTGGCGTAATAAGTGATTCGCGGCTTTGGTGGCGCTGGGGGCGGGTCTGGGATGATCTCCCCCGTAGTTGGGTCGATCATCTTGGTTTATGGTGTGCCAACGCTCTTGCAGCGCTGGTAGTCCAAAGCACCAGCACGCAGCACTGGTGGCGGTGGTGGAACATAGGCTTCACGAGTCCAACTGAAACGCTGAATGCGCGGAGTGGCGATGTATGGCGGGTAAGGCTTTTTCGGCTGGATAAACCAAACCTTTGGACGGTGTCCATCGCACCCAACAAAACCAGCTTCAAGCATTTGATTCAGTGCGTTTGTAACGCGAGGAAGTGCAACGTCAAGGGTAATTTCATCGTGAATCTTCGATGAAGTGACTGCTACCCGCTTGTTTTTGAGCAGTTCTAGCACGGCGGCCCGCACATCAATAGAAGAAATTTTGGCTTTCACAGTACATCCTCCCGCTTGATGCTCACGCTGATGGATGCCCAGTTGGGGTGCTGTGCGCGGGCAACCGCAAATGCGCGGGTGATTGAATAGGAGTAGTGGGTCGATTTAATCTCTTGCCCGCCGCGCAAAACGATGTGGATTTGGTAGGTTTGTCCCATGATTTACCCCTTGATGTTTTCAACGTCAACGATGGGAGCGCCGTCTTCAGCAGCGCGGTTCATAGCGGCAATCAGTGCATTGCCAACGGCAAGCGGGTAAGTACACCCCTTCATCAAGCGCTGCAATTCATAGATTGCATCGGTCGTAATCACAGTTTTGACATCGGCATCGGCACGCTTAAATTTATGATTCAAATACGATTCGAGGTCGTTTCCGAGTGCCTGCAATTCGTAAATATCACAGCGTTGTGCCACCTCACGAACCTCTTTTTCACGCACGCTCAAACGGGTGCGAAGTTCCGGCTGACCCACCAAAATGACGGAAAGCAATGGGGCGTGACCATCTTTCATTTCGCAGAAACGTTTGAGGTGCTTAAGTGTTGCCAAAGGCATACAGTGCGCCTCCTCAATGAGGAGTGCATACCGTTGGTGTTGACGATGACCAATGGTCAGCAAATCGACCATTTGGCGATACCGCGCCTGACGGTCACGGCGGGGTGATTGTTCGGGCGCGATGGTGGCAATGATGGTTTTGCCAATATCCTCCGCCTTTAGCGTTTTACCCTTGGTGTCGTTTTCTTCCATAAAAATCACACCGGGTTCAATCAGCACAATTTCGTGTTGCCCGCTCTTGCCAGATTCGCGCTTCAGGCGGTCTTTCAGCTCTTGCACCAGCGTGGTTTTTCCGCTTCCGGATTCGCCCACCAGCGCCATCATCCCGCCGTGCTTTGCTTGCGCAAGCATGGATTCGATGATCCAGCGCGTGTCGGGCGTGCTAAAAACATCGTCTGCACAGCCAATTTCGTTAAAAAACGGATTGCGCGGCAACTTGAAATGCTTTCGCGTGGTTAGCGTCAGCGTTTGCTTTTGGAATAACATATCGTCTTCTCCTTTGGTTTCAACTTCGGTTACGGGGGGATCGGCAGGGACGGAGGTCGAGTCCAGCCCTGCCAACTTTGCTTGTGCATTCATCCAATGCACGAAATCTTTTTTCAAGCGCATTGCTTCTCGTGGCCATTTGCCGTTAATCAAGCTGCGAAACATTGCAGTCTTTGAAATTCCGAGAGCGTGAGCTGCGTTTGAAAAGCTCAATCCAGACTCAAGAAATAAGGCCTTTGCACGCCTCAAATCATCGTCTGCGGCATCGGTATCAATTCCGCGTTTGGAACGATTTAGAACGGTGTTTAGAGCGTTTTTCATGCTTATTTCACCCGCGTCAAGAATCCACGATTAACACCGCCATGCGTCCCCGTTGCTTGGGCTGGCATTGCACCGTATTCGTCAATCCATGCCAACGGCACAGAGTTATCGGGGAATGCGGCTTTGACCTGCGTGTACAAATCGGCTGGCGTTGCATCACCAAGGCGATCGCGGATGGTGCGAACTGCTTCGGGGATGGTGCGGTAAATATGCAATGTGGGCTTGGAAACGGGGACGGCTTCGATGGTTTCGCGGTTCATGAATACAGGCAATGCCGCATTCTTTTCCGGCTTGAATGGGTCGATACGACCACCAAATGCTGCCTGCTTGCCATGTTTCTTACGGTGCGCTTCTTCCAGCGTGCTGGCACCAAAGGCTTCTTTGAGGATTTCCTTTCTTCGTTTATCCGCAATCGTGTCGGGCAGGCTTTTGTATCCCTCACCGTAAACGGGGGCATCCACGCTCAATCCATCCAAACCCTTTTCGACGTGGCGGCAAACAGTCCACTCGTCCACGCCTGTTTCCAGCGCACGAACCCGCAGGCATTGCACTCCTTTGTATTCTTCATAAGGGTTGATACAAACCTCTACCTTGCCATTCAACAGCACACCGGGGACATTGCGCACGTCGTAGTCATTGTTCTGCCCAGCAACGGAGAAGGAAATAGCTAATTCACCGTTCACCACCCGCGTTTCAATTTTGCTGGTAACCAGCGCCTGCATAACTTCTATGCTCGGTGCGCGGCGAATGTGCTCTGGCTTGTGCATCTGCCAAATTGCATACCTTGTTTTTCCATGCCGACTATGCTCATTTCTGGCGTTGAAAACGTGCATCCATTGTTCGGCGCACGCATTGAGTCCTTCGATGCTTTCGATTTTCTGGAATGCGAGCTTGAACTCGAACTTCGTTTCAACAATTTGTTGGCTGGATTCAGCACCACCCGTAGCCCTTGGGTTTAGTGGTGCATGGGCTCTGAAATTGACACCCATCGCTGTCAGTAAACTACCAAATGAACGCGCCATGTTTGCTGCGCCCTTATCAAAATACATTTGATACGGCACGCCATGCACGGGCATTGGTCGCCCTTGGTATGTGCGCTGCTTAACACACCACATGAAGAAATCCAATAGGTTGGCTGAGTTTTCCGTGCCGCTGTAATAACGCACCAAAATACTTCCGCTGAACCCCTCCCACCAAACCATACGCAGCACGCGCAATGGTTCAATATCTTTGAGATGATGCGGTTTCTTTTCTCGGTATTTGGCTTCATCCATGATGACCGTTTTTCCATTTTTCAAGTAAAACAGCACACAGATGGAACCGTCCACTTCGGCCAAATGATTGGGGTGCAGCGTCCGCATCCGCACATGGGGCGATGGCGCTGCAAGTTGGGTTGGGTGCATAGCTAATGCTTTCAAACGACGATGGATGGTGCTAGCGGACGCAAACTTGATTTCGCCCGTATCTGCGTTGACCTTGGATGCTTGAACCAGCGGTTCATCTTGCCCACGCAGAACTTCCACGATTTCATTGACATATCCACGCTTTTTCCCTTTTTTTGAAGTAGTTGCATGGAGCGCCGCTGCAATCGTCAAACACTCTTTTTCGGTGACGAAGGATGAACCCTTATCCGCCCTCGTTTTCCGACCACTCTCGTAGCCGACAAGTGCCAAATTGCGGTGTAAGGTTGCCAGCGACCATCCTTGCAATTTCATGAAATTGGCTTTCAATTCACCTTTCCCGCCATGCCCGCAAGCATCCAGCGCAGCCATTAGCTCGCGTAAAGCAATGACTTGATCGGCGCTTAAGCTGGATAAGGTGTTATTCGATGCCATGATGCTTTTCCTTACCGCTTATTCCGCATCTGGCTCTAAATCACCCAAACCACCCATCACTGTTTCGAGGTCGATGTACAGGAATTGAGCAGAATTGATGCTTTGCAAACGCTGCATCAAAAGCGTAACCACTTGTGCCGCTTCTTCGCGCAGCAAATCCGTGGTTTCAAAGGTATCGTCGCCATGCGTTAAACGAGAAACTTCCTTCTCCAGCCGCGCCATATCCACAAGAATGCGATTCTTGATGTCCTGAATCTCGGTTGCTTCATAGTCACGGTGTTCGATGGGGGTGAGTGGCTTGCGATTGGTCTCGAACGCAATCACTTTTTCCCGCTCGGCGTTGTACTTCCCAAAAATCTCTTTGTTGTGCTTATCCTTGGCTTCAAGCGACTGCTCCTTGGCGATAACCGTTTTCTCCAGCGTTGCAACCTTGACTGACAATTCTTGCTTTTCTCTGGCGTGCTTCGCCGCCAATTCCTGCAACAACCCCAATACTTCGTCGCGACTACTCGACTCTTCAACTGCCTGACGAATCAATTCTTGGTCGGGTTGTGGTAACGCTTTGATAGCGTTGTAATCCACCTGCCGCAGCCCCATTTTTTCCGCTTGTTCAAAAGCATCCTGACCAATCAGATTACGGTTCGCAACTAATTCACGCATGCGTTTATCAGACTTCCCAAGTTTTACTCGGCAGAAATCATCAAAACTCTCAAAATGGCGATGTGTCGCCGATTCTGGATTAACGATAAATCTGTAAGTCTTTGATTTTTTTACATTTTCGTAAATTGCAATAGCTGTAGTATTGGCGATGGTCGCCATAAAGTCCAATGCTTGAATGCGACCGATATCAACACCAGCTGCCAGAATTGCATCGGCATCGGCATGGCTAAGTGATGTGTTTTGCGCCTCAATCACCGCTGCTTCAAACTTCTTCCCGATGGCGGGAACCTCTGGTGCTACTTTCACTTCGGTTGCTGTACGTCCCATTTTTTACTCCTTGAATTAAGACATCATGTTTTGCTTGAGGTCTTCAAGCCGTTGTTTTGCTGCTGCCAAGTCAGCCGATAGACGAAAGGTCATGCGGGCGAAATTCACGGTGGGGTAAATCAAACCAAACTCCCCCACTCGCGCCCAGTTAGCCTTCTCCAGCACTTTCACGGCGCGGGTGACTGCTACGGGGCTAATCCCCAAACTAGTGGCGATGTCGATATTGCGTGCGCCCGTTGCGGGGAAACTCGACAACAACTCCATCACTTTCAAGACCAGCAGCGTTCCATTCCCGCTTTTGTCTTCTTTTCCACTACTCATCAAACACTCCTTTTTTCTTGGTTTTTCATTCGTTTCGCCCGTCACGCCCTATCCTTGCCCCGCCGCAGCGGGTGGAGCGACCCCCTGACACTCCCGATGATTTGTTGCAGGCGTTGGCGGATGGAACGCGGTTGTACGGGTCGCGTTCCGGCGGTTTTTTTGGGTTGTTCGGTGGTGTCTTGCCCGTTGCAAAGCCGCAGCAATGCCCCCGCTTTTCCGATAAACAACGTGCCACCGAAGACGGTAATCACGCTGTTAAAAATAGAGTACGCGGTGGTGAATGTTTCACCCAAAGCACTGGTAAATGTCGTTTTCTTGGTAGCCCGTAACTCTTTGAGTTCTTTGCGCAGTGGTTCGGCTTGTTCTTTGATTTTTTCTGCTTTGTCGCCTGCCTTCGATGCCAAATGCACCTCATAAGCGTTTACCGCTTTTTTCACGCCTGCGGTGGCGGTTTCACGGGATTCGTCTGCCTCTTTTTCGATTTTTGCAATGCGTCTTACCAGCTCGGTTTCTTCTTTTTCGATTTGCTGCTGCAATGCATTGGCTTGACGCGCCGATGCCAAGGTAACGCCCGCGATGGTGCTGATTTCAAGTACCAGCACTGCCGTGGCAAAAAGTGCAATCATGGCGCGGTGTACTTTGAGTTCGTCCTTACCTTTGAGCAGGGCGACCAAAAACCAAGCCAACAAATCCAGTGCCATCAACATGGTGGCACGCTCATCGCCCAGCGCCAGCATCGCCGGATTGGTTTCTAAAGCTGCGAAACCGCTTTTGATAGAGTCCAGCGAAACCATGCTCGACCACACCCCAGCGCCAGCGCACGCCACGCCCAAAGCTGCATAAAACGATTTGGCGGTGTTCATTTAAGCCCCATTGCGACAAAACAAGCATGGCTTTGTCCGTAACAGCCCTTGTACCGACCGCGAAGAACCGATTTCACGGTGTCGTAATTGAAGTCGTTTTGACGCGCCCATTCAGCAATCGAAAGTCCTTGCTTGGCGATTCTTTTACGGAAAGCCGCCACGCGCTTGGCGTAGTCGGATGGGAGTTTGGTCGGCTTTTTCATGTCGTTTAGTGGTAAATTGAGGGTTTTATGAAAGGGTTTTTATGACTGAAGAACAGGCTAATGAAATAGCTACTCGCCTGACGGTTGCTTTAATAGAGTCGAAACAGTTACCGCAGACAAACAAGCAATGGACAACTGGAGACGCTCAAAATGTTTCTTCATTTTTTCAATCGCTTCGGGAAGGTCTTCTTCCTCCGCCCCAAAAACAAAAGTTGCAGGGTGATTCAAATCGTTGATGAAGGCGGTCTTCAATGCTTCGATTCCAATTTCTGCTGTTTTCTTTGAAACTAAATTCCCAATGCCTTGTATTAGCTCTTTGCGTGAAACATTCGCGCCAGTTGCGTCAACCCCAATGAGTTTCTGGAGTTGATTGATTAGCTCGCTCATTTTTTTGCCTTTCGTGGTGGTAAATTGGGTATCGAATGGGGTGAATTATGCTACGAATTAGTAGCCTTTACAAGATTTTTTAATGACAAATGAAACTTTTTTTGAGGTAGGGCTACGGATTGCAGCAATACGCGGGGCGATGAAGCAGTCGGAATTTGGAGAACGTCTTGGTGTCAACAGGAATACGGTGAGTCGATGGGAGGCAGGTGAGCGTTTGCCCGATGGTTCTTCGATGTTGGCAATGGCACTCGAATTCGGTGCTGACATCAACTATTTGCTTACGGGTAAAAGCGGCGGTATTGCACCTGCGCTGCGCCCCGATGAAGAGGCTCTTTTGACCAACTATCGGGCGTGCAATTCAGATTCACGGGAAAAGATTCGGCAGATAGCGCAAACGGCGGTCAATTCGCCCAAGCGCGCAAAAAAGCCCAGCATCCAAGTGGGCGTTTTGAACGGGCATTTGATTACGGGGGATGGAACAGTCCATGCCCCACAAAATTTTGGATTTGTAAAGGAATAGAAAATGAAAAAGATAGCAGCAATCGCACTACTGACGGCATTGGCGGGGCAAGTGTGGGCGGTAAATAAATGCACGTTTCCGGATGGGAAAGTGGTGTATCAAGAAATGGCGTGCGATGGGGATGGCAAGAAGCTGGACATATTGAACGCACCAGCCACAGAGCCTTCACGACCAACAAAAGACCCTTACTACGACAGCCGAATGCGACTGAAAAGACAGGATGCAATCGCCAATAAGCGCGTATTCGTTAGCATGACCGCAGATGATGTACGGGCATCATGGGGTACTCCCACAAAAATCAATGCGACTGTCAATTCTGGTGGAAAAAGTGAGCAGTGGGTTTACGACAAAGGAAGCGCACCATCACAATATGTTTACCTAACCAATGGCGTAGTAACCAGCATTCAATCGCCACAATGACGGTCAAACTGCCAAGTAGTCGCTAATCAAATCCAGCACCAGCGCTTCATCGTTCGCGCCCAGCGTGCCCGTATTTTCATCCCCGAAGAGCATCCCACGCCGTGGCATCTTCCGCGTGCCGAACTCGTGGTGAACGGCATAGGGCTGGGTGAAACCCACTTGCACCGACTTATCGGACGCTTGCCACCCCAACGATTCAAGCATCGTGCCGTAATGCTCCAATATCCCGCCCCGCGCCCCCGTCCTTGCCCGATTCGCTAAAGTGCTTTTTGCTAATGGATTTGACCACTTAACACCATTGGGGTCAGATTCGCTTGCAAAGCGTTTTCTGATTTCACGTTCCAGCCCTTGCCCTATATCACGCATGACGGGCGACAGGTTGCCCATACGCTGCGATAGGGCGTTGAGGGCATCGACTACGCCCTCATTCGAGACCATGATAGAAAGCAGTTCATCGGCCATCTTTATCCGCCCGATACTGCGCGGCAACGGCTGGATGCCATTGGGCGAGTTTGGTTTGTTCGGTGGCTGCTAATGCCTTGGCACGCTCACCTGCAATGCCCGCGTTGTACGCCCAGCCGGGGTCAATACCCTTGGGAACTTGCTCGGTCAACCCTGTGTATTGGTTTGCCCAACCCACGTATTCAAGCGGCGGTGCGGTGGTGATTAGGTTGGGGTCGGCATCCACCTCTTTTTGGCGCATTGGCAAGACAAAGCAGCGGCAGCGCCAGCCATTGGGCGGGTAATGCGTCTGCCAGAATGCGTGGTCGATTGGCAACGTGATGTTGTTCCATGCCGCGTGTTCCTCCCGCACGCGCCCGTCTTCGCGCGTTTTGTAGGTCAAATAGGGGTAGGTTGCTTTTGTGCTTTGCAGCCGTTCCCACCGCCCTGCTGCGGCGGCGGTGGTGATGTTGGTGTCAAAAATAAACCCCACGCGGCGGGAATTGAACACGGTCGTAACAGTGTCGCCCAACGTGCCTACGGGTACGATGTTCTCGCCCCACCAGCCTTCTTTTTTGAGCAATTCGGTGGCGGATTTTGTCCAATCTCGGCGGGACATATCGCCCGCTACGCTGGCTTCAATCCCTTTGTAGAGTGCATCCAAAATATCCGCCCGCGCGAGGCGGGAAACGGTGAATGCAAGCGCGTGTTCGTCTTGCCACAACTGCGCCCAGTCGTAGGTGACCTCAATTCCGGTGCGGTTGGCGAGGTATGCGCTCGCTTCACCGGGCGGGAGTCTGAATAGGGCGATGATGTCGGCTGTGGTCATACGATGCGTTGCCAATTGATTGAGTAACGACCGACCATTTCGACCTCGCCTACCAATGTAATAGTTGCAATTCCGTTGGTATCTGGTGTGCCGCAAAGCACCGCTATCTTGGTTGAGTGGAGCAGATGGTCGATGAGTGAATGTCCGGGCGAATCACCGAGAGAGGCTGTGGCGATGGGTGCGATGGACGCAATCACACAACCCGCTCTGGGTGATATGCCAGTAACCCCCGTGTCCACATGCACGTATGCAATGCGAGACCCGGGGTAAGGGCCGAAATCCGCAACACTCGTACCACAGCGCACAGTTAGCCGCCAGATAAGACGGGCGAACCATTGGGCGATGTGTTGTACGAGTGTCATGCTTAGTCAGCAATTAAGCAGTAGGCAACGCTGCGGGGAATGGCGTGACGATAGAGTTCGCCAAAGCATCAATATCAATCGTGCTGGGGTCACCGACCGCTGCTGTAATTGCAGCGGTTACATCACCATTCGATGCCGCATCAATGTTGGCACGCGCAGTTGTCTTTTGCGCGGTGGTCAGAGACTGGGCTTCTGTGAAGCTCAATTTACCAGCCAACGTGTTGATGAACGCGCCAAATTCGGTGTCGTTATCAGTCAGCTTTTGGGCGATTTCGACGATTTGATCGAGTGATTCGGGGGCAACACCGCTGCCGTAAATCTGATTTACAACAGCAGCTTTGGCGGCAACGATTAAATCGTTGATCTTGGACGCAGAAAGCGTGCTACCCGTTGCGGACAGGTCGGCATCATTGATGGATGCCTTGGCTTCAGCAGCCGCTTTGACCACCAGCAGCAGTTGTTCGGCAGACAGTTGGCGTGTGCGACCTTCTTGAATGAGGGTGAACGCTTTGGTAAAGCCAGCAATGGTTTTGGAGGTCAGAGTTGGAACATCGGGCACGGGTGGATTCGGATCACCACCTTCTTCTTCAGATCCACTGCGCACGTACAAATCAGAGTCGGGCGTATCGGCTGGGATAGATGCACCTGCGTCGACGTAAGTCAAAGCGCCGGTGTTAATCGCACTGAGAATCCACGTCGTCGTAACATTGATAGTCACTTCAGTTGTTGAGAGCAGCGAAACGCCAGCGTATCGATAGACATCGCCTGTATAGAGCAATACGTTTTCTGCGTTTGCGGGGTCAGCCACGTTGAATTGATAAGCCATTTTTAATTTCCTAAAGTTAAACACGGTCTGCGGGGAAGGGTTGGACGATGGCATTGGCAAGACCAACAATGTCACCGACTTTCAGCCCCAGCGCCACGTCAATCGCGTCAATGTTGACGGATGTTGACGTGGACATTGGGACAAAAATCTTTCCATCCGACCCCAGCCGAGCGGCGTTATCGGGGTCGGTACTGATGGCGATGGCGCTATCGCCGGGGTCGCCTTTATCACCCTTTTCACCGCGCAAAAACGGCGCAAGGGTGATGGGGTTGAAATCTTGTCCAGCAAGCTGAATACGGATAACTGTCATCTTGTTACTCCTTCTTCAACTTGGACGAAAAACGTAGCACTGGAAAACTCCAGACCTTGTGCGGGCGAGCTGAATGCAATATCGCAATGCAGCCGCGTTGCTGGCCAGCGGGCGGTTTCTGCTCCGTTTGCAAAAATGGTCAAAACGTGCGTGTAGCCCTGCGAATTTCTGGTGGGCAACTTGATTAACTCAACGCCAAACGAGCCAACTATTGACCCCGTTGGTTCTTTGAGTTTCGATGTAGCAATCCAATCATCACCATTCGTGAGTTCGGCAAAGCCTGCATAGCTCACGGTAGTCCCTTTTTTGGCGCGTAGTGGGGTCATGTCGTGACCCCCACCAAATGCGCCAAATAGCCGCTTTTTCCCAGCCATTTTTGGAGTTCCGCATCGTCCATTGTGGATAAGACGGTGGATAAACGCTGAATAAGCTGCGCTGCGGTTTCGTTCGCTGCCGCGCTTTCATCCAGCACTTTTTGGATGGGGTTGACCATCGGTTCAACGACTTTCTTCCAGCCACCCAACTCCGCCTGCATTACGGCAAGCATGGGGTCGATAAAGTCGGTGGGCGTGGCGGGTTTTGCGGTTTCTGCAAAGCTGGCAGGCGCGGTAGGCACGGTAGGCACGGGTTTCTTTGTCCAGCCCTCGCCATAGCGATCTTGGATGTACTTCTCCGAAGGCTCAAAGCCCAAAGAAGCGACGTTTTTATCGACTTCAGACAGCGCCTTGGTGTCCTCTGCTTTTTTGATGATTCGGCTTACCGCGCAGGGCTGTAAGCCGTTCAATTCGGCAAACCATCGCAGCAATGTGTTGTTGATGGTCTCGCACATTAGGTCAGCATCTGCTTGCGCTAACGCTAGGCGCATATCTTCGCGTTCAATCGCCGCGCTCGCACTTGCACCGCTGGTGCTAGTTGCCTCTTGGCTCAGGATTACTTCCGCAATCCAGTTATTGCAACTGTTGATTAGCTGCTCTTGCGTGGTGATGTTCCCGCCCAATTTCGTTTCCAACAGCTCAACCGACATCGAGTCAGGGAACGTGACTGCCTCGTCTTCACAGAGCGATTCGACGGCGTGCTTTAGGGTATTTTTTCCTTCTTCAGATGCCGTAGATGGGTACTTTCCGAGACCAATGGGAGAGCCGAAACGCTTGGACATTTTGACCCAGCTCAAATAGCCTTGCCGCTTGAAAAACACGGGCCAATAAAGCTGCGATGCCAAGCCGTTACCATACGGGTTATCGTCCTGTGGGTCTTGGCGATGCACCATGTATTTCATCGGTGATAACGGCTCACCAGTCAGCATATTTGCCGTAGTAACTTGCCGCAATTCAGGTGGTTCCCCCTCGCGGTCAACGTACACAAAACGGCGTTGCGCACGTTGCAAAATACGGTCAGGCCATACCCAGCCATTGCGCGGTTCCCATACGATTTCATGGGGGACGAAACCCATAATCAACGCATCTAGCATCTCGCGGCAAATCTTGTCAAACCCAATGCTGTTGAGCATTTCGCGGGTCATTTCAAGGGATTTTTCGTGCTCATGCCCTATTCCGGTAACCGTCCAAGGGTACGAAATCAAGGTTTTGTACCGTTTTTGTAGGCACGAAAAAACCTTACCGTCACGTTTCAAATCGGCGCAAATTGCCATCGACTGCTGTATCCCACTGCCGCGCTCAAGCAAGAGCGGGTCGTTGGTTTGCAGCACGCCCATATAGTTGATTTCATACGGGTCAAGTCGGCGCGGGCTGGTCTCGACAAACAGTTGCTGGTTATCGGGTTTCATAGTCATGCGTACCCCCGCATATCAAGAGTGCTTCGCCGACCGCTTGCCCAAAATTCAATCGGCGCGGTGGGTTGGCTGGCGGCATTGAGTGCCAGCGCCAACGCCCAAAAGTGATCGGAGTGACCATCGGCAGTGCGCTCGGCGGTAAAGCGCACGGTTCCTGCGGGCGTGACTTGTTTGGTAACCGCGCGTAAATCGGCGCGGATTTTGGGGTCGTAGGGGATGCGTACTCTACGGTCTTCCATCGCCCCGCGAACTGGGTATGCAAGGGCTTCTTTTTTTGGCGCGGTGAACGTGATGCACTCTATTTTGTAAGCACCAAATACGTCTTGGGCATCATCACCCCAGCCAATTCCCAAACCGCTGTAATCAAGGCACACGCGGTCACATTTAGAAAACCACGGGTAAAGGATCGCCTCTTGGTCGGATTTACGCATACCTTTCAATGCCTCGACGTGGCGCGTATACAGCGTATCGCCCAGCTTCTCCACGACCCACAAAACAGTTAAATCGTTCTTCCGCCCGATGTCCAATCCAGCGTACAAAGTACCACCTTCGGTGCGCTTCCAATCCACGCCTGGACCGTATTCAGCAGAGGCGATGAGGTCATACTCTAAAAATGCCGAATCATCATCTGCGGGGTCGCACATATATTCTTGGCGGAACGATTCTTCGTCGGCACATCCCGCCCGAATGAAATCAAAGTAGGCAGCTTCATCCATCGCCTGCCGTTCATCGTCCTGCGGCAACATCTTTTGCAGCGTGTGCAAAAAGCCTTGGTCGAGTGCGTCTTGCAGGGTTACGCGGTGCAGGCTCAATTTCTTCGGGTTGCCGTTTTCACGCGCCTCTCGAATAAGCCCATTGAAAAAGTTGTTGCTGCCACGGTGGGTGCTAATCAATTCCATGCTGCCACCCCAAGTAATACCTGGGTAAGCAATGCTCCACAATTTGCGCGGATCAGGATGCAATGCGAACTCATCCAGCACGCGCCCACCGCGTTTGCCTGCTTGTGCGTCTGGGTTGGAGCTCATACTGTGAATGCGTTTGCCGGATGCCAATTCGATGGTGTACGCGGTGATTCGCGCTTTATCGTCAATCACGATCTCACCCAAATCCTTAGCGGCAATTTCCATGATTCCTGCCCACATTTTGCAGTCCTCAATAAAGAGGCGTGCCTGCAAATCATCACGACTACTCACCCATTGGTCATTGTGTGCGCCTTTACCAGCAGTGCGTTCAACCGCTGCAAAGGCAGTTGACCAGCTCCATCCAACCTGCCGCGACTTTTCCGCCAGTTTCAGGCGGCTGGTGTCTTTAATCCATTCCGATTGGTAGGGCAAAAATATGCCATCCGCATTCTTTGGTTTGACTTTGGCTTTGAGGGTTCGTGTTGCCATCATGCAATCCCCAGCGCTTCACGAATGGCGCGTTTGGCTTCGTCGGTCACACCGCCTTTGTTGCCCATTGCTTTGAGCTTTGCGTCTTGCTCTTGCAAAAGTTGTTTGCGGGCATATTCAGCCACTGCGTGGCGTTCTCTCAAGTTCAAGCTGCGTGCTTCTTGAACGGTTTTCGCGGCGCGTGCCAAGTCAAGCACATCGCCAATTTCCATCGACTCCCCGCCATCAGTTCGTTCGAGCGCGTCGAAGGCGCAACGATTCGCCAAAGTGGTGACGGATTGCGCCAACAACGCACCCGCTTTGCTGTCAAAGTTCTCCCCCAATTCGCCCACCAATGCTTCCGCAGCCACAGCGATTTCGCGCTCACGGGCTACGATAGTTTTGATGCTGGAGCTGTACCGGTGCAAGGAGCTTTTTGACGGGATTTCACCCGCTCCCGCCTGTTCAGGGAACTCGGTTTGCAGCGTGGATACCAGCCCTTCTAACGTCAAACGGTTCTCCCGCAGCAACTGCTGGATGCGTTTCTTGACGGGTTCGGGCAAGCGCTCGATGGAGGATTTCCCACCCATTACGCGCCCCGCATATAAGCGATTCCGTCTACTTTTGCGAGACCGTTGGCAACGTCTTCGCCGCGTTCTGTGATGCTCACAATAAGTACGGATTCAACCTCTTCGACTTCCAATAAGCCTTGCTGTTCCAGCCAGCGGATTTCAGATTTTGCTTGGTCTTTTGTGTTGGGGTAACCCGCTCCATTGAGCTGCATGGACAGCACGGAGCTGTTGGTGTTGCGTGGTGTTCCGTTCACCAATCGCAGCATCACAAAGCGCATCATCTCGCGCAAAACTTGGTGTTCTTTTTTAGCCATTCTTCAGTTCCCCCATTGCTTTGCGCACAATCATTTCATTGGTGGTTTTGATGCCGTCTAGCGTTCCCATAATGTGGGCGTTGCCTGTTGCCAGCACGTTCAATCGTTCATAGATTTGCTTCAAATCATCATGGGTTGGTGCATTGCGATTACGCTCTTCAATTCGAGACAAGCGGTCAGCGTGTTCAATCAGACTTTTCTTAATTTCGCCTTGATCATGCAAATACAACTTGACCAATGCGAAAAGCCCGGTGAACGCTGCAAACACCAATGAGATGATTTGTCCGGTAGTCACTTATCAACCCCTTCGTGCCACGTAATCAGGGCATCCAAACGGATACGGCATTCGTAATACAGGGCATCCATATCCAACACCCAAAGCGCTATTGCTCGGTCGGTGACGATGAGGCTGACATCGGGGGTATAGGGCGTAACGGGGGCATTTCCGTTGCCTTCATCGCTGGTGGCGGCGGCATCCGCGTCAGCAGCGACGATGGGGGCGGCATCGTGGAGCAGCCGCACAGTGTCAGCATTGAGGCAAGCAGTGCCATGTGTTGATTTGGCGATAACATCTTTTTTCTCCAAACGGTTTTTTTCGTTTTCCTGCACTTCAGCAAGCAACCCTGCTTCAATTCGGTTTGCATGCGCTTCGGCAACCGCCATGTTTTTGGCGTGTTCGGTTTGCACCTCTTGCAGCTCTAGTGCATAGCGTTCATAGCTGGTGCGTTCGCCCTCCAGAAACGAGGAGATGCACAGCAGGCAGGTAATGATGATGTAAAAAAGGATGTTCATTGCGCGTCCTCAGAAGCGGTGCTGGCTGGTTTCGATGGTGGTTTAGCGGGCTTCAAAAGTCCCAAATTGGTACTTTCAGCCTCTTGGTTAGAGAGGCACTGCATGAGCAACTCTTGGCGGCGCTTCCACAATCCGCCGCATTTCTTGGATGTGCGGCAATCCTCTTTTCCAGCGCGGTAAAAGAGCAAGATGCCTGCGCAAGCACCGTAGTAATCACCACGGTTCAGTCGGGTCACGATGGTGGATTTGCAAAAAGCATCGCTGCCAATGTTGTAGGCGAGGTTCACGTAGGCATCGTATTCGGCTTGGTACAACGGCTTTTTGATGCACGCTTTGATTTCCGATTCGTAAAAATTAACGGTTTTGTTTAGCCGCTTTAAGCATTCTTGTGGGGAGTACGCATCACCCATCTTTACGCCATTCGTCTCGCCGTAGCACACAGTCGGCACTTTCTCACCTTTAACCGGATCAGGGTACGCAGTGGGCGAAAAGCCTTCACTCAAAGCAATACCGACCAAGCCTACGGCTGACAGCGATAACAAAGTGGGGAGTAAGCGGATTTGTTCCATGCCCCGTACTGTGCCTGTGCAGGGTTTTGCGGTCGACTGAATCTACTTTGATACTTTTTTAAGCGGTATGCCGATTAGACGATTGAACGTTGTAGGGTGGTGTACAACAACCTGATTTAACATTGAAACAACCAAGGAGAAAGAAATGCAACTTCAGCTTCCAAACCAAGACTATTGGCTCTTCCCCGCCTCAGTATTCACACAAGACGGTGAATTCGTATGCGTCGGTTCTCATGAACATTGTGAACTCAAAGCCGAGGAAATTGGCGGACTGTATTGCTGGAACACAAAAAGTTTCGGTCGGTTTCAAATCTTGTGCCGTCGAGACTATGCGCCACTGCTTGAAGATACGAGCGGCATATTGCCCCAAGTTCAAGCTAAATTTGATGAAGTTGGTGGTGAGTACGATGAGGAGTTTGTGGAGGAATTGGAGTGCTCAATGGGAGGAATCACACTGTACCGGATGGATGGCGGATGGGAGGTAAGAAAGGAACTCATGCCGTCCCATGAAAAAATCATCGGCATTGTGAAGTGTCCTATTCCGAAGGAATTGATGTGCTGGCGTGGAGTTTGAGTGTTGAAAGTTGCTATGGTGGCAATTTAAGACAGTTTTCTGCTATTGAACCACCATTTTTTACCTCTAACCATAGCAAGAAAGGAATCCCATGAGCTATACAACAAAGGCAACATGGCTTGGTAAACGCCTAGGATATGGATGCCGAATTTTCAACGAGCATGGTAAAGTTGTGCTCGAAGGACGCTGTGCAAAACGCGAGGAGATTGGTGCGGTGTTTCGATGCCTTTTGCGCACCTTGGACAAAGACTTGAACAGAGACGAATTCACCAGTGCGGCTCGAAAACGCCGCTATCGCCCGGGTAACTTGATTCTTGATGTGAAGCATCGCTGGCGTGGTGCAAGGCTTCGATGAATTGCGAAACTTAACAAAACGGTACTTTTAGTGCCGTTTTTTATTTCTGTGAAAGTGAAACTTTATTACATTTTCCATCCCACCATTTCCCATGATTTCCCGCCTTGGTTCGGATTTATCTCACGTCTTGGTGGTGGTTTATCTCACTTCTCTTCATTCTGCGTTTCATATCGGCGGGCTGCGCAGTGCGTTGTGATGCGGGTTCGGCAGTTTTTGGTGCAGATCGTGGTAACGACAGCGGGTTATTCGACACACCCACCACCCAAAGCCACACCGGAACCACGTCTTTAGGACTTAATGGATTAGGAAGTGAATGGAAAAAATCGGTCGAAGGATTGCGCAGTGCATGTTGTACTGCCCGTTCCGCTTCAGCCGCTTTGCCCGAAAGCTGCGATAAAGCTGGACGTAACACTAATTGCGCCTCGCATAAACGGTGATAACGTGGCGCAAAACCTGAAAATTGAATCAATGCCTGACGGGTTGCCGCCACATTGTC
>JACCEC012188342.1_pt1 | contig 30752 bp, 29 predicted proteins | sample 7450121 | NCBI WGS metagenome assembly JACCEC01 (sample SAMN15323455, study PRJNA562643) | freshwater metagenome | isolation source: river surface water | place: USA:Blue River Watershed | collected 2017-08-18 | reverse complement strand
TTCAGTGTCATCGGCAAAGCGTCCCATTGGAATGTGCACTAAGCGACGAGCTGCGCGCTCCTTGTCCTTTGCGAAGAGTTCTTGCAGAAGTGGTGTGTTAACTGGTCCAGGAGATAGTGCGTTCACACGGATACCTTCGCGCGCAAATTGAACACCGAGTTCACGAGACATTGCCAGAACGCCACCCTTAGATGCTGTGTAAGCAATCTGAGATGTTGCAGCGCCCATTGTTGCAACAAATGATGCGGTGTTGATGATTGAACCTTTTCCTGCCTTTTGCATGTATGGAATAACGTACTTACAGCAATGGAAAACACTTGTTGTGTTAACGCGCAAAACTCTTTCCCATGCATCAAGACCTGTAGTCAAAATTGAATCATCATCTGGTGGAGAGATACCTGCGTTGTTAAATGCGATATCGATACGTCCGTAAGTATCAAAGGCAACTTTGTACATGTTTTCAACATCTGCAGCACTCGTTACATCTGCCTTAACGAAGATTCCACCAGTGGCTTTTGCTGCAGCTTCGCCAGATTCAGGATTCATGTCTACTGCAACTATTTTTGCACCTTCACTTGCTAGGCGCTTTGCTGTTGCAAGACCGATACCGCTGCCGGCTCCTGTGATTACTGCTACGCGTCCTTCGAGACGTTGCGACATGTGATTTCCTTTTCTGTATGAGTGTGTTAGTCGTTAGAAATAAAGACATTCTTTACTTCGGTAAATGAATCGAGAGCATCTGGTCCTAGTTCACGGCCCAGCCCTGATTGCTTAAATCCGCCAAATGGAGTCCAGAAACGAACGGATGAGTTTGAATTAACTGAGAGTGCACCCGTTTCAATTCCGCGAGATACGCGAAGTGCGCGACCGACATCTCTAGTCCAGATGGATCCGGAGAGACCATATTCGCTGTCATTAGCCATGTGGATAGCTTCTGCTTCATCTTCAAATGTCATAACAGATACAACTGGTCCGAAGATTTCTTCTCTCCATGAACGTGCTTGTGTATTTTTCGGCAAGAGAACTGTTGGTGGCATCCAATATCCAGGACCACTTGGTGCGGAACCCTTGAATGCAACCGGTTCATCTAAGAATGATTCGACGACATCAAATTGTTTCTTTGAAATAAGGGGACCCATGTCAGCTGTTGCAAGATTTGGATCTTCAACGCGGAATTTCTTAACTGCCACTTCAAAGTGTTCCATGAAAGTATCGAATGCAGATTTTTGGACAAGGATGCGTGATCGAGCACAGCAGTCTTGTCCTGCGTTATCAAATACTGCGCCAGGTGCACCTGCGGCAGCTTTTGCAACATCAGCATCTGCGAAGATTATGTTTGATGATTTTCCACCAAGTTCGAGGGTGACTCGCTTAACTTGGTCAGCGCAGCCAACCATTATTTGTTTTCCAACTGTTGTTGAGCCAGTGAAAACAACTTTTCTTACTAGGGGATGGGTGACAAAGCGATTTCCTACGATGCTACCTTTTCCAGGAATTACGTTAAACACTCCTTCAGGAATTCCTGCCTTAAGTGCTAATTCGCCTAAACGAATTGCTGTAAGCGGTGTGTACTCTGCCGGTTTCAAAACAACCGTGTTTCCTGCGGCAAGTGCTGGAGCAAATCCCCAACCAGCAATTGGCATTGGGAAGTTCCAGGGAACAATTACACCGACTACTCCGAGTGGTTCCTTGAATGTGACATCTATTCCGCCAGGTACAGGAATCTGTCGACCAAATAAACGCTCTGGTGCTGCTGCGTAATACATCAAAGTGTTCGCAACATTGTCTGCCTCCCACAGCGCATTTCCGCGAGTGTGACCAGAGTTTGTAATCTCTAATTGAGCCAACTCTTCACGGTGATCGGTAACAATTTGTGAGAATGCACGGAGCAAGCGTGCGCGCTCTCCGGGTGCAACGTTTTTCCAACTCTCGAAAGCTTTGGCAGCCTTTGCAATAACAGCATCGGTTTCTTCTAAACCTAAAAGGTTTACAGTTTCTACGATGCTTTCATTTGCTGGGTTTATTACGTCATACGTAGATGGCACTTATTAGAACCTTTCGAAGTTTCGGAATAATTCCCAGTCAGTTACAGCCTTGCCGTAAGCGGCGATTTCAACACGAGCCATGTTTGCGTAGTGAGCTTGTACTTCTTCGCCGAAAGTTTCCTTAACCCACGCACTCTTTTCCCAAAGATCAAGAGCTTCATTCATGGTTGAAGGCACGCGTGGGGAATCTGAGACATATGCATTACCCGTAAAGGCTGGTTCTAACTTCATCTTCTTTGTGATTCCATCTAGGCCCGCAGCAATAATTCCTGAAACAGCTAAATAAGGATTCACATCGCCACCAGGAATACGGTTTTCAAGACGTAAACCTGCACCACGACCAACTAGGCGGAAAGCACATGTGCGGTTATCGCGTCCCCAACGAATTGCAGTTGGTGCAAAGGATCCCGGCACATAGCGCTTGTATGAATTGATATTTGGCGCAAAGAGCAGTGAAAGCTCGCGCATATGAGCTAGTTGGCCAGCAATGAATTGGCGACCAAGTTCTGACATTCCATGTTCTTTATCTGATTCATCAGTCATCACTAATTCACCGTTTAAACCACGGAAAGATAAGTGAATATGAGAAGAGTTTCCTTCACGCTCATTTGGCTTTGCCATGAAAGTCAGGGCATAACCAGCTTCAGCCGCGATCTCTTTAGCTCCATTTTTGTAAATAACGTGCTGATCGCAATTTGAAAGTGCATCTGAATACTTAAAGGCGATTTCATGCTGGCCAAGGTTGCACTCACCCTTCACGGATTCAACTGTCATACCAGCACCAGCCATACCCAGACGAATCTCACGCAGTAATGGCTCGATACGAGATCCACCCAAGATGGAGTAATCCACGTTGTATTGATTAACGGGAGTTAAATCACGGTATGCCTTGTTCCATGCTTCTTCATAAGAATCTTTGTATACAACGAACTCGAGTTCTGTTCCACACATTGCTTGCATGCCAGCTTTTTCTAGATTAGCAATCTGTTTGCGAAGAATCTGTCGAGGTGATGCCACAACAGGGGAGTGATCCAGCCATTGCACATCTGCAAGCACAAGGGCTGCACCCTCTTGCCATGGAATAAGTCGTAGCGTGTTGAAATCTGGTGCGAGTTCAAAATCGCTGTAGCCGCGTTCCCAGGATGACATTTCGTATCCCTGGACAGTGTTCATGTCTACATCGACTGCAAGAAGATAGTTACATCCTTCCGTACCGTGCTTTAGGACTTCATTGAGAAAGTGATCTCCATGAATTCTTTTTCCGGTTAGTCGACCTTGCATATCCGTCATCGCCACAACAACGGTATCGATTGCACCTGATTGGATTGCAGCTGTTAATTCTTCAATTGATAGTGAACTCATAGCGGTGAGTATTCCACTTAAATGGCAAAAAAAGAACTCCCCCTCATCACGTAGATGAGGGGGAGTTCTTTATACTTTTAGGTTAGATAGTGCTCTTTGGTCCTGTGAACCACTTCTTGACTGATAGGTGCCACCAGATCCAGAGAAGGAGCAACGAGCCACCAACTAGTACAGGTGCATAGTTGACGAACTTGATGTCGAATGAATCACTGGTTGGCCAACCCATTGGAGTTGTTGGCATGATGAAGTAGATACAGATAACCACAATTTCTGTAATTGCGATTGGAGCCATCCACTTGTATTTGTTGCCAAGGTTCCATGAGCCTGTCTTGAACTTATCGCCCATACGTAGACGCTGGTAAATTGGAACCAAGAACGCCAAGTACAAACCGATAACAGTAATTGAAGTAACTGCATAGAACGCAGTAGGTACAACGATTGGTGCATCTGCTGAACCAATGTTTACTTCAACCAATGCTGGCAAAGTAATTGCAAGTGCAACAGTTGAACAAGCCAAAACAGCGTTCCGTGGAACCTTGTTCTTATCTACCTTTGACCACAACTTAGATCCAGGAACTGCTCCGTCGCGACTAAATGCGAACATCATTCGAGATGCACTGGTAAGTGCTGATGTAGCGCAGAACATTTGACCGAAGCTAGCGATGAGAAGAACTACGCCTGCCCACTTAGCGCTGAGTGCTTGAGCAAAGATAACGGCGACTCCGCCACCACCTGCGGTGACTGCGTCTGCGTCTTGGACTGCATAAAGGAATGACAGTAGCAAGATCCATCCGCCGATTGCTGAGTAGAAAATTGCTTGCCACAAACCACGAGCAGCTGAGTGTTCAGCGCCCTTGGTCTCCTCTGACATGTGTGCACATGCATCGAAACCTGTGATTGTGTACTGAGTTAGCAAGAAGCCAAGTGGAAGCACGTAGAACCAAAATGCTGTTCCACTTGTTTCGCCACCTGCTAATCCAGCAGAGTTATTGACTCGCATGGTGAACATGTCATAAACAGACATGTGATTTTCAGGAAGAATTACAAGAACACCGACGATGAATGCAGCACCGAATACGTGCCACCACACGGAGATGTTATTGAGTGTGGCCATCAAGTGACCGCTACCGATATTGAGAGCGGCGATGAGAACTAGCAACACGATAAACATCACAAACACACGTTGCAATGAGTATCCCTCTGCCCACGACGGGCTCAATGATGAGAAGGAGAGATCAAAGAATGTCGCGCAACCGTAAGCAACTGATGCCACGCAACCGAATAGACCGAGCATGTTGAGCCAGCCTGTATAAAAACCGACTTTGGCTCCACCCATTTTAGATGCCCACCAGTAAATTCCACCTGATGTTGGCATCGCCGAAACGAGTTCTGACATACAAAAACCAATAATGAGAATAAACAAGGAAATAACTGGCCAACCAATTGAAATAGCAATTGGTCCACCGTTATTCCAAGCCTGACCAAATGTTGTAAAACATCCGGCCAAGATCGAAATGATTGAGAATGAAATTGCGAAGTTTGAGAATCCACTCCATGAACGATCAAGCTCTTGCTTGTAGCCAAGTTCAGCTAAGCGTTTTTCATCATTTTGTAAGTTTGACAACTCTTACGCCTCCTAAAGCCTCTTCATATTTAAACCAGGCGGTCTAAATAAGGTGGTGCTAGTTCGGTGTGGGGTACCGAGGTAGTATTTCTACCTCATAGTGTGACCTGAGCGACAGGGGTTTGAGGATAAATGTGCCGACTTTTGGGTTACGTGTCGCAGGAGAAGCAGAGCTTTAATCAAGCAGTCGGGTCCGATTTCGCCGAGTTTGTGACCCTTTCCTCCGTTCATTGTGATGGCTGGGGCGTAGCAACAATCGATCATGATCAAAGCGTTGCGCACGTTAGTCGCGCACCAGAGGCTGCAAATAACAGCGAAGACTTTTCCAAGACAATTGAAGCGTCGATTTCAGATGGGGCACTGCTTCATCTTCGTTGGGCGACAGCCGGGTTACCAGTAAGTGAAAACAACACGCATCCATTTGCTTATAAAGATATTTCCTTTATTCACAATGGTGCGACATATCCACCTTCTGCACTCGAATCAGTTATTTCCTCAGATTTAATTCCTCTTATTCAGGGCGATACTGATAGCGAACGTTATTTTTATTTTGTAGTCACAAAAATTAAAGAACTTGGATTTGTTGAAGGGTGCAAGGCTGCAGCAAATTACATTCGCAGCAACATTGATTACTCAAGCATTAATGCAATGATTATGAACGAAAAGCAATGGGTCATCATTTGTGAACATCATCCAGATCGTGCACCAGATTGGGCGCCCGCTGATTATTATGAGTTGAAGTACAAGGCCGATTCAGAAGGCGTACTCGTAGCTTCCACTGGATGGAACCAGCCAGGATGGACCGTACTTCCCAACCATCACATGCTCGTCATCGACCGTGCCACCTTTGCGGTGCAAGTCGTGCCTCTCTAAGAACTGGCAATAGGATTGGCGCATGGAGCGCACATATTCTGTAGAAACCTACGGATGCCAAATGAATGTTCACGACTCCGAACGAATTGCAGGATTATTGGATGAAGCCGGTTACATTCCGGTAGCAGAAGGCAATCAAGCCGATTTGGTAGTTTTTAATACGTGTGCAGTGCGCGAGAATGCTGACAATAAACTTTATGGAAATTTGAGTTTTCTGGCTCCAATCAAAAAACTAAACCCCGGAATGCAAATTGCCGTTGGCGGATGCTTGGCACAAAAAGATCAATCAATAATCCTAAAGAAGGCGCCATACGTTGACGTGGTATTTGGAACTCACAACGTAGGTTCATTACCTGCCTTGCTTGAGCGCGCACGAATAGAAGAAGAAGCTCAAATCGAAATCAAAGAAGCGCTAGAACACTTTCCATCAACGCTGCCGGCTCGACGCTTATCTGCTTTTTCAGCGTGGGTTTCAGTATCAGTCGGTTGTAATAACACATGCACTTTTTGCATTGTTCCAACGCTTCGTGGCATCGAAAAAGACCGAAGCGAAGAAGACATTCTGCGAGAAATTCGCGCTCTTGTCGTACAAGGTGTCATTGAAATAACTTTGCTAGGTCAAAATGTCAATGCCTACGGTGTGGATTTCGGAGACAGACAAGCATTCGCGAAGTTACTGCGTAAATGTGGAAATATTGAAGGTCTCGAGCGAGTTCGTTTTATGTCTCCACACCCACGAGATTTCACAGATGATGTCATCGAAGCAATGGCAGAAACACAAAACGTTATGCCACATCTGCACATGCCTTTGCAGTCAGGCTCGGATCGGATATTGCAGAGTATGCGCCGCTCGTATCGAAGTGATCGATACTTAAAGATTCTAGAAAATGTTCGAAGCGCAATTCCACATGCGTCGATTACAACCGACATCATTGTTGGATTCCCTGGAGAAACAGAAGAAGACTTCCAAGCAACATTGGATTTATGCACTGAAGCTCAATTTGCAGCTGCGTATACCTACCAATACTCAATTCGTCCCGGAACACCTGCAGCTTCAATGCCGGATCAAGTCCCTGCATCAATAGTTGGAGAGCGATACACCCGTTTGCATGAACACCAACAGCTTATTTCTTTGGGAGTAAACAAGCGCGCAATAGGAAAAGAGATGCGCGTGTTAGTTGGGGAATATGAAGGAAGACGAGACGCTCGAGAATCGCGACTTACAGGAAAGAGTGAAGATTTCCGATTAGTGCACTTTGCAGATTCAAGTAATGCCCGTGCTGGAGATTTTGTAGATGTACAGATAACCGATGCGTCTGCTCATTATTTGATTGGCCAGGAGCTGCAAACTATTGCAACTCGTGGGGGTGACGCACATGAATTGCGAACTACTGAGAAAAAATCTTCTGGAGTTTCACTCGGAATTCCAACCGTGCGGGTATGAAACTCGTAGTAATTGCCGGCGCTACCGCCACAGGAAAAAGTGCCTTAAGCGTTTCGCTAGCAGAAGCAATTGATGCTGAAGTAATTAACGCTGATTCGATGCAGGTGTACCGCGGCATGGATATTGGTACGGCCAAAATCTCTATCGAAGAACGCCGCGGAGTTGCTCATCACATGCTTGATATTTTGAATGTGAATCAGGATTCAAATGTGGCTTGGTATCAGGGCGCGGCCCGTGAAGCGATAGATGAAATACATTCACGTGGAAAAAATGTGGTCATGGTTGGTGGTACTGGTTTATACATAAAGGCCGCAATTGATGAACTCAACTTTCCCGATACCGACCCAATGGTCAGGCGCACACTAAATGAGGAAGCTGAAGAACTTGGCATAGATGCAATGTTTGCGCGGTTGGAGAAATTAGATCCAGCAGCAGCTCTGGCGATAGATCGAGCAAACTTGCGAAGAATAGTTCGAGCCCTTGAAGTTATAGAAATAACTGGCCAACCATTTACTGCCAATTTACCCAGGGAAGATAGCGTGAGATATCCAAACGCTAAGCAGTTTGGATTAGTGATGGATAGAGAACTGCTCTCTGAAAGAATTGATGAACGCGTCAACGCTATGTTTGATCAAGGTTTGGTTGCCGAAGTTCAACAGCTTATGAATGCAGGAATACTTCAGGGTCGAACTGCGCAAAGGGCTTTGGGCTATTCACAAGTTATCTCGCATCTGCAAGGCGAGATCTCATTGGATGCAGCTATTGAGGAGACCAAAAGAGCGACGCGCCAATATGCCAGACGTCAGGAAACTTGGTTCTCACGGGATGCTCGCATTAAGTGGATTTCACCACGTCAATCACGCTTAGAAAGTATTTTGGAATCCCTGTAGAGATTAAGAACTACTAAACTAACTCTCATATGAACACGAAAAAGCCGATTCCAGCAACGTATGGTCACGGCACTCACAATGACTTTGTAATCATTTTTGATCCAGATGATCAGCAATCTGTAACCACTGCCCAAACACAAGCAATCTGCAACAGGCAGAGCGGTATAGGAGCAGATGGCCTTATTCGCATTCTCAAGCGCGATGGCAAATGGTTTATGGATTACAGAAACTCCGATGGCTCACTTGCTGAAATGTGCGGTAACGGTATTCGAGTAATGGCAAAGTACTTAGTTGCCAATGGTCACCAAGGCGAAGGTATTTTTGCAATTAATACGCGGGATGGAATCAAACATTTACGCGTTCCAGCTGAAGGTGACATCTCGGTAAATATGGGCAAAGTGCAGGATGAGTCCGAAGAAATTACCGCTTCACAAAACGGTCACATTTGGAATGGATTTAACATCAGTATTGGAAATCCACATGCAGTTGTTTTCGTAGAAGATTTGAGTTTAGTTGGCGAACTAACCGATGCTCCAATTGTTAGGCCAAAGGAGAGTTACCCCGAAGGCGTTAACGTAGAATTTGTAGAATTCATAAGTGATTCAGAGTTAAAGATGAGAGTTTTCGAACGCGGTAGTGGCGAGACTCAATCGTGTGGAACAGGTACCTGCGCAGTTGCACTGGCAGCAACGTTAAAGAAAAACAAGACCTTGCCCGCGCGATGGGTTATTTACCCACCAGGTGGTCGACTTGAAGTAGATATTGATGGACATTCAAATGCAACATTGATTGGACCTGCTGAACTAATAAAAGACGTAGATTTGGCCAAGTTCTTTTAAATGGGTAAAGAACCGCCGATTGATAGAAGTGAAGACTCTTTTGAAGCGCTCTTGCGTGAAAGCGCGCGAATAACTGCAGATTACGATGCGGACCAACAAGATCTAGAAACATCTTCACAACTAGAGATCTCAGATCGCGCGGCCCTACGAAGAGTTAAAGGTTTTTCAACACAGTTACAAGATATTTCTGATGCCGAATATCGCGAACTTCAATTAGAGAGAGTTATTCTGATTGGAGTCTGGACCGAAGGCACAGCAGAAATGGCTGAGAATTCACTCGATGAATTAAGGGCATTGGCGCAAACCGCTGGCTCAGAAGTTCTTGATGGATTTATTCAGCGCAGAGATAAGCCAGATCCTGCAACATACATCGGTTCAGGAAAAGTTGAAGAACTTCGTCACGTTGTGGCTTCAAGCGGTGCGGACACAGTTATTTGTGATGGCGAATTGTCACCATCTCAACTGCAACAACTTGAATCAAAACTTAAGGTAAAGGTTGTTGATCGCACGGCACTCATACTTGATATTTTTGCGCAACACGCAAAGAGTAAAGAGGGTAAAGCGCAGGTTGAATTAGCGCAGATTTCTTATTTGCTTCCACGTTTACGCGGTTGGGGTGAATCTTTATCACGCCAAGTTGGTGGTCGTGCAGCTGGTGGTGCAGGTATTGGTGGTCGCGGTCCTGGTGAAACGAAGATTGAAACAGATCGCCGACGCATCCGCGACAAGATGGCGAAACTGCGCAGAGAAATCGCCGACATGAAAGTTTCCCGTGACACCAAGCGTCAGGAACGTCGACGAAATAATATTGCTTCCGTTGCAATCGCGGGATACACAAATGCTGGGAAATCTTCCTTGCTCAATAAGTTAACAGGAGCCGGCGTACTGGTTCAAAATGCACTCTTTGCGACATTAGATCCCACGGTTCGTAAAACTCACACTGCTGATGGACGCTTGTACACACTTACAGACACTGTTGGATTTGTTCGCCATTTGCCACATCAATTAGTGGATGCTTTTAAATCAACTCTAGAAGAAGTATCCGATGCAGATGTAATTGTTCACGTCGTAGATGGCTCCCATGCTGATCCATTCGAACAAATTCGCGCGGTGCGGACTGTCTTTAATGAAATTGGCGCCCAAGAAGTCCCGGAAATTATTGCAATCAACAAGGCTGATATGGCAGATCAAGAAGTACTGATGGATATTTTGCGTAAAGAACCAAACAGCTATGCAATCTCAGTCAAGACTGGTTTTGGCATTGATGCACTCATCCACGCAATTGAAAAAACTTTGCCGAGACCCACAATAGAAGTCGATGTCGTTATTCCTTACAACCGTGGCGATCTCATTAGTGCGATTCACGAGTATGGTGAAATTTTGAGCGAAGAATACGTTGCCGAAGGAACCGCCATCCATGCGCGAGTTGACGGGGGATTAGCCCGGAAGATTGAACGCGCGAAGGAATAAATACCATTCTTGGCGTGTTGTAACAGGCAGTAACCTCTGAAATAGGCGATTATGCGCCCGTTCAGTAAATAACCAACTAGTTCAATGAAGGTAGGTGAGAGCAGTGGCCACGGATTACGACACCCCCAGAAAGACCGACGAAGAACTTCACGAAGAGTCATTAGAAGAGTTAAAGGCAAAGCGTGTCGATGCTCAATCCGGGCAGATTGATGTTGATGAAGCAGAAGCTGCAGAAAACCTGGAACTTCCTGGCGCAGATTTATCTGGCGAAGAACTTGCAGTGCGCGTTGTTCCAAAGCAAGTAGATGAATTCACATGCTCACGGTGTTTCTTGGTACATCACATCACCCAGCTTTCAAAGGGTGAAGGCGCAAAAGCAATCTGCAAAGAGTGCGCTTAACCAAGGGCTTTTGCTAATTCATCTCCACGTTTAGATGAGATTAGCCAGTAAGGCGTTGAGTCTCTTGAGTCATTTACTTTGACTAAAACTCCACAAGAACTCCAAAATCTAATTGCTAGAAATGCTGAAGGATCTGCATCGCGCCCACGCGCATGGCGCATTCCTTCTACATCTAGAACTCGTACATCGCCAAGGTACTTGTGCTCTATGTGCGCCTTATTGATTCGCAATTCATTTTCGTCAATCTCAATAACCATTCGCGAACGTATAGCGATATAAATCAATACACCAGTAAGAATTATCTGACACCAAAGCGCCGGTGTATTTCCGATGGCTGCCCATAAGGAGATACTTATTGAAGAGAAGAGGAAGTAGATGAAGGCCAAAAGCCAGACTGGAGGGGCAATGACTTCGCGAAATCGCACGGGAGTCACGCTACCCCATTAAGTATTAACTCGCTTCGGCAGTAAACTAATTGCATGAGCCGAGTTGCAAGTACAACGCCACCTGAAGGGTCAATAATCCCTTCACGCCATCCGGAATCCCCGGCAACTGGTTCAAGAATTCCATCTCACTTTGCACACTGTTTTGGTTGCGGAGAAAAACACCCTACTGGATTGCATTTAGTTGCTCACGTTGGCAATGAAATGAATATCACCGCAGAATTTGTCGTTTCAGAAAATCATCAAGGAGCACCGGGCCTTGCACATGGCGGATTACTTTCATTGGCTTTTGATGAAGCGCTCGGAAAATTGATGTGGTTACTGCGCGCGCCAGCAGTAACGGCGCGACTTGAAACAGATTTCATAAAGCCCGTACCAATGGGATCAAAATTATTCATCTCCGCCGAGATTACGGGTCAGGTGGATAGAAAAGTTTATTGCTCAGCAGTGGGACGCTTAAACTCAGAAGATGGAGAAATTGCAGTGCGCGCCGCAGCGCTCTTTGTGATTGTTCCTATGGCCCACTTCTTGCAAAATGCGCCCGCAGAATACTTAGAAGCAATCGCAAAAACTCCTGAAGTTTTGGCCTTCGTCGATCCGAACTTTAATATCAATCCATGAGCGTCCAAGTTTTGATCAAACGCCTTGATCCAGGTGTGCCTCTTCCAAATTATGCAAAGGGTGGCGATGCCGGTGCTGACATTGTTACTGCAGTGGATATCACTCTGGCCCCAGGTGAACGCGCTTTAGTTCCAACTGGGATTTCTATCGCTTTGCCAGATGGATATGTGGCGTTAGTTCATCCGCGTTCAGGTTTAGCAATTAAACATGGCGTCACAATGGTCAATTCACCTGGAACAGTAGATGCAGGTTACAGAGGTGAACTAAAACTGATTCTTATCAATCATGATCCAAAGGATTCGGTTTCATTCAAGCGCGGTGATCGTGTTGCACAATTGGTTATCCAACAAGTAGAACGCGCAGAGTTTGTAGAAGTGCAAGAGCTTCCTGGTTCTGGACGTGGTGCAGATGGATTCGGATCGACGGGACGGACATGAGCCAAGAAAACGAAGATCGCGCAAAGGTTGTAAATGCCTTAGGGGGCAAGAAAGGATTAATTGATTCGGGTCTTCCATCCATCCTTTTTCTGGTTGTATTTAACTTTGCAGATGATTTACAGATAGCCCTTTATGCCGCAGTTGGCACATCAGCACTCTTAACAATTATTCGCTTGGCTAAGAAAGACACTATTCAACACGTGATCTCGGGCTTTATTGGTGTGGCTTTTTGTGCCTATCTTGCAAATCGAACCGGAAATGCGAATGATTTTTTCTTACCTAAGTTCATTACAAACCTGGTTTATGGGACGATTTATTTGATTGCCAACGTCGTAGGTTGGCCAATTCTTGGATTAGTTCTTGGTCCGATTCTTGGAGAAAACCTCACGTGGCGCAAACATCCAGAACGTAAAAAGGCATACATTCGCGCAGGATGGTTGTGGGTGGCAATGTTTTATCTTCGTCTGCTTGTGCAAGTACCAATTTACTTAAGTGGACCAGAGAATTTGAACTTACTCGGAAGTGTTAACTTAGCTATGGGTTATCCGCTTTTTGCTGCAGCAGCGTGGGGCTCGTGGTTGATACTGAAAAAAGTTCCGAGCGCTAAAGCAGAGGATTAACTCTGAATAAAGCAGGCTTTGATTTGAGCCTCAGCCTCTGTTGATGCGACAAAGAGTAATTCATCTCCTGCAGCAAAGACATCGTGCGCAGAGCACGCAATAACTTGTCCATCACGAACAATTGCTGCAAGGGATGCGTTATCTGGCAATGCAATCTCTTCTACGGTTTTTCCGATGCATGAAGAATTATCAGGAAGCGTTAGTTCTACTAGGTTTGCCTGACCTTTTCTAAATGAGAAGAGGCGGACAACATCGCCAACACTTACAGCTTCTTCAACGAGAGCTGAAATGATTCGCGGAGTAGACACTGCGACATCAACGCCCCATGAGCTATCAAATAACCATTCATTCTTCGGGTGATTAATTCGCGCAACAACGCGGGGAATACCGTATTCAGTCTTTCCAAGTAGTGATGCAACAAGATTTACCTTGTCATCTCCAGTTGCAGCAACTAAAACCTGACAATTGTTTAATTTAGCGTTATCTAATGAGGTAATTTCACATGCATCTGCCATAAGCCATTCAGCATCAGGAACACTCTGCATCTTCATGGCTTTTGGATCTTTGTCGATCAGCAAAACTTGGTGTCCGTTATCTAGAAGCTCGCGTGCAATCGCACGACCAACATTTCCTGCTCCCGCAATCGCAATTCTCATGAGGCACTCTCCGGAGCATGTGAGAATGATTTTTCTACATTCTCAACATCTTCATCATGCACCATCATGTGCAGAAGGTCACCTTCTTGGAAAACTGTGTGTTCATCTGGAATTAAACCAGAGCCGAGTCGGGTAATGAATGCAACTCTGGCTCCCGTGATGTTTTCAATTGTTGAAACAGGAATGCCGAACCAGCTGGGTACCGGATGAAATTCGCGTAGTTGAATTGCACCACTCGCATCCCGCCATTCAGATTTGGAGCCTTCAGGAACTATTCGACGCAGAATTTGGTCTGTTGTCCATAAAACAGTTGCAACTGTAGGAATACCAAGTCGTTGATAAATTTCTGCACGGCCCGGATCATAAATTCGAGCTACAACGTTGGCGACTTTATATGTTTCTCGTGCCACACGAGCGGCAAGAATATTTGAATTATCGCCGTTGCTGACAGCGGCAAATGCATCAGCTTTTTCAATTCCGGCTTCTAGGAGCGTATCTCGGTCAAAACCCATTCCAGTAACTGTGTGGCCTTTGAAATTTGGACCTAAGCGTCGAAATGATTCACGAGCTTGGTCAATAACAGAAACGGAGTGACCGGCAGATTCCAATTCAATAGCGAGGGAAGAACCAACTCGACCGCAACCCATAATGACTACGTGCACGTAGCACAACTTACACCCTTACTCTTAGATACATGGAATCAAAGGCGCAAATAAGCCTGCAGGTGGGTCAACGTCTAACCGTGGACATCGAAAAAATTGCCCACGGAGGACACTTCATTGCGCGCCATGAAAGTGAAAATGGCAAGAAAGCAGTGATATTCGTGCGCCACGCGATTCCTGGAGAAAAAGCAGAGATTGAAATTACTAGCACTAGTGCAAGTTTCATTCGCGCAGACGTAGTTAAAGTTATTTCATCTAGTCCAGATCGCGTGCAAGCACCGTGCGTGTACTCCCATCGCGATGGATGCGGTGGCTGCGATTTTCAACATATTTCTATCGCGCGCCAGCGATTGCTTAAGTCTGAAGTCATCGAAGAACAATTTGAAAGAATTGCAAAAATGAAAGTTTCAGTTGAAGTTGAAGAAGTTGATGAACCATTGCATTGGCGCACTCGCGTAACTGCAACAACTGATAGCAATGGAGCTCTCGGTTTTTATTCATCTCGAAGCCATCGCGTGGTTCCTGTCAAAGAGTGCTTGATTACAGTTCCTGAAATAGGAATAGCTGCGATGTCCACACAGAAACTCTCACCCGATGTTCGAATAGAAATCGCGTACTCCTCAGAAGGTGAACGAATGGTTGCAGAAGCGCCCAAGAGTGGAGATGGAAAGTTTCGACAGAATACGGGACCTGCAATTCTTCATGAAAGAGTTGGCGATGAGTTGCTGCAAGTCAGTCAGAGATCTTTTTGGCAGGGACACAAACGAGCACCCCAACTATTAACCGAAGTTGTTCGAGATTTTGCACAGATTCAAGCTGGTGAAGATGTTTTGGATTTATATGGTGGGGTTGGATTATTTACATCTGCGATTTTAAAGGATGTGGGCACGCAAGGATCTATTCATTTAGTTGAAGGCAGTAAAGATGCGACAGCAGATGCTAAGAGTAATTTTGCTGTGCATTCCAACGTAGAAATCTCCACAGGAGATGTTGCAAAGATAATTACTCGAATTAACCGCGCCGATGTTGTTGTTTTAGATCCACCACGTGAAGGTGCTGGAAAAGATGTGGTTCAGGAGATTGCCCGAATATCTCCTCGGTCAATAGTTTATGTTGCATGCGATCCTGCAGCCCTGGCTCGAGATACCGCCTATCTGCATGAAAATGGTTTTCGGCTAGAGAAGATTCGCGCTTTTGATTTGTTTCCGATGACGCACCACATTGAATCTATTGCGCTCTTTACCTCTAATAAGGTATCTTGACGTCAAGATACTTTTAGCTGGGAGCGACGATGAGCACCAACTCTTTTAATTCCAAGAGCACATTAAATGTTTCTGGAAAGACATATGAAATTTTTGATATTTCAAAAATCGAAGGAGCAGGTTCTCTTCCATTTAGTTTAAAAATACTTTTAGAAAACTTATTGCGCACCGAAGACGGCGCAAATATCACAGCCGCACACATCAACGCTTTAGCGCAATGGGATCCAAGCACTGAACCTGATACTGAAATTCAGTTCACACCTGCGCGCGTTATTATGCAAGATTTCACAGGAGTTCCTTGCATCGTGGACTTAGCAACAATGCGCGAGGCAATAGTTGCCCTTGGGGGAGATCCAGCAAAAGTAAACCCACTGGCACCAGCAGAATTAGTCATCGACCACTCTGTCATCGCAGATGTATTCGGCACAAAAGACGCATTCGAAAAGAACACTGATATTGAATATGAGCGAAACCGCGAACGTTACAGATTCTTACGCTGGGGACAAGGTGCATTTGATGAATTCAAAGTTGTTCCGCCCGGAACTGGAATTGTTCACCAGGTAAATATTGAGTATCTGGCGCGTGTTGTCATGACACGAAATGTCAAAGGTGTTTTGCGAGCATATCCAGACACCGTTGTTGGCACCGACTCCCACACAACGATGGTTAATGGACTTGGCGTGCTTGGTTGGGGAGTTGGCGGAATTGAGGCCGAAGCTGCCCTACTCGGTCAGCCAGTATCAATGCTTATTCCTCGCGTAGTTGGTTTCAAGCTCAAAGGTGAATTGCCACTGGGAACAACAGCAACAGATTTAGCTCTCACGATTACAGAAATTCTGAGAAAACATGGCGTTGTAGGAAAGTTCGTTGAATTCTACGGACCTGGTGTTGTTTCTGTGCCTATGGCTAATCGCACCACAATCGGAAACATGAGTCCTGAATATGGATCAACATGTGCAATTTTTCCAATTGATGAAGAAACTCTTCGCTATCTCAAACTTACTGGTCGAAGCGCAGAACAAGTTGAACTTGTCGAGAAATACGCCAAGTTACAAGGCTTATGGCATAACCCAGAGATTTCTCCACGATTTTCAGAGAACATCGAACTCGATCTTTCAAAAGTTGTTCCATCTATTGCAGGCCCTAAGCGCCCACAAGATCGAATTTCACTATCAGATTCCAAGAGCGCTTTTGAAAAGGTTTTGCCAACATATTTCGGTGATAAAACAGCCAAGAATGCAATCGATATTAAGGTAAATGAGAAAAGCACGACTATTAAAAATGGCGATGTAGTTATTGCATCGATTACATCATGTACAAATACATCAAATCCTTCAGTAATGATTGGTGCTGCTTTGCTGGCTAAAAAAGCAGTTGAAAAGGGTCTTCATTCAAAGCCTTGGGTGAAAACAACACTGGCACCAGGATCCAAAGTAGTTACCGATTATTACGATCGCGCAGGCTTAACACCATATATGGAAAAGCTCGGTTTTAATCTTGTTGGTTATGGTTGCGTGACTTGCATTGGTAACTCTGGACCATTGCCAGTAGAAATAAGCAAAGCCGTTAACGAGAATGATTTGGCTGTAAGCGCAGTTCTCTCTGGAAACAGAAACTTTGAGGGGCGAATTAGTCCAGATGTGAAGATGAATTATCTTGCATCTCCGCCACTTGTTGTTGCTTATGCTCTAGCCGGAACTATGGATCATGACTTTGTTAAAGATTCTCTTGGTGTGGGAACTGATGGGAAGCCTGTGTATTTGGCAGATATCTGGCCGACGCCACAAGAAATTCAAAGCGTGATTGACTCTTCAATTTCATCTGAAATGTTTAGCAAAGATTACGCGAGTGTTTTTGATGGCGATCATCGTTGGAAGTCTCTCGATACACCAACTGGAAAAACTTTTGAATGGGATGCAAAGTCAACGTATGTGCGTAAGCCGCCATATTTCGATTCAATGCCAGTACAACCAACGCCTGTCACAAATATCTCTGGTGCGCGCGTTTTAGCAATTCTTGGAGATTCTGTAACGACGGATCACATCTCTCCTGCAGGAAATATCAAAGCTGATTCACCAGCAGGTAAGTACCTTCAAGAAAATGGTGTTGATCGCAAGGACTTCAACTCTTACGGTTCAAGGCGTGGAAATCATGAAGTTATGATTCGTGGAACTTTTGCAAACATCCGTTTAAAGAATTTACTTCTAGACGGAGTTGAAGGTGGCTTCACCCGCAACTTCCTAAAAGACGGTGCACAAGCGACAATTTATGATGCATCCATCGATTATCAGAGCGCCGGCGTTCCACTGGTTATCTTGGCTGGAAAAGAGTATGGCTCAGGATCATCTAGAGATTGGGCGGCAAAAGGAACAGCTCTTCTCGGTGTGCGCGCTGTAATTGCTGAAAGCTTTGAAAGAATTCACCGTTCGAATTTGATTGGAATGGGTGTTCTACCATTGCAGTTTAAAAATGGCGACAGTGCATCTTCTCTCGGACTAAAGGGTGATGAAGTATTTGAAATTTCAGGCATCACCGAGCTAAATTCAGGAAGCACCCCTAAGGAAGTCACTGTAACGGCGGGGGATAAAACATTTAGCGCATTGGTCAGAATTGATACACCTGGAGAGGCTGATTACTACCGCCATGGCGGAATCATGCAGTACGTATTGCGTTCGCTTCTTGCATAGTGTGCTTATTCGCAATTCGCGTTCTAGAATACGAATGTGATTTCAGATATCAAGTCGCCCAAAGATTTGGGGCGCCTCAACCACGTTGAGCTCGATGCTCTCGCGGATGAAATCCGTGCATTTCTAATTGAAAAAGTTACTAAAACTGGCGGTCATCTAGGTCCAAACTTAGGTGTCGTTGAGTTAACAATCGCAATTCATAGAATTTTTGAATCTCCGAAAGATGTCATTCTCTTTGACACAGGTCACCAAAGTTATGTTCATAAGATATTAACTGGCAGAAGTGAAGGTTTCGATTTACTTCGTCAACGTGGTGGAATTGCTGGTTATCCAAATAGATCTGAAAGCATTCATGATGTTATTGAAAATTCACATGCATCCACGGCACTGTCATGGGGAGATGGAATTTCTCGAGGCTTTGCACTGAGCGGTCAGAGTAAGCGATCCGTAGTCGTAGTTGTTGGAGATGGCGCACTTACAGGTGGAATGTCTTGGGAAGCGCTCAATAACATCGCGATGGCAGAAAATCAGAATTTAGTAATAGTGGTCAATGACAATGAACGTTCTTACTCTCCAACCATTGGTGGATTAGCAACATATCTTTCAACACTGCGCGCAACCCGTGGCTATGAAAAATTCTTAGATTGGGGCAAAGAAGTTCTTGCTCGCACCCCAGTTGTAGGTGGTCCTATTTATGACACCTTGCACGGGATGAAAAAAGGAATTAAAGACATAGTCGCACCACAGGGAATGTTTGAAGATTTAGGTTTGAAATACCTCGGACCTTTTGACGGTCATGACATCGAAACGATGGAAAAGGCGCTGCTTAAGGCAAAAGAGTTCGGTGGACCAATTTTGGTTCATGCAATTACTGAAAAGGGGCGCGGTTATGCTCCTGCGATTGAAGATGAAGCAGAAAAGTTTCACGCCGTTGGAATTGTTGACCCTGAAACCGGTTTGCCAGTTAAAAAGAGTGCGGCATCATGGACAAGTATCTTCGCAAATGAGCTCGTAGAAATAGGTCGCGATCGCAAAGATATTGTTGCAATTACCGCAGCAATGCTTGGGCCTACTGGTTTAGATAAGTTTCAAAAAGAGTTTCCAGATAGAACCATCGATGTGGGTATCGCAGAGCAGCACGCAGTTACGAGTGCCGCAGGGCTGGCATTCGCCGGTATGCATCCAGTTGTAGCTGTCTATGCAACATTTCTTAATCGAGCATTCGATCAAATGCTTCTGGATGTGGCACTTCACAAGGCCGGTGTGACCTTTGTCTTGGATCGCGCTGGTGTTACTGGCGATGATGGTCCATCACATAACGGAATTTGGGATCTTGCACTAACTGGAATTGTTCCAACATTACAAGTTGCTGCGCCGCGAGATGGTGCGCGAGTAAAGGAAACTCTGCGCGAGGCTCTTCAAGTAAAGGATGCACCAACACTTCTGCGCTTTCCAAAGGGCGCCGTAGTTGCCGATATTCCTGCATTTGAAAGACGAGATGGTGTCGATGTTTTGTATCGCGGAGAAAGTGCAGATGTTTTACTCATCAGCATTGGAGCAATGGCGCATATGGCCGTGGAAGCTGCGTCTCAGGCTTATCGTGAAGGTGTTGGTGTGACAGTTATTGATCCGCGATGGGTAAAGCCATTGCCGCAATCATTAATCACGATGGCCCAGCGCTACAAGAGCGTTGTAGTCCTTGAAGATGGAATTCGCCACGGTGGAATTGCAAGCACTGTCTCTGAAATGTTTAGAGATGCAGGATTGCAAGTTCCAATTCATTCAATTGGTGTTCCCCTTGAGTTCTTGGAGCACTCAAAACGTGATGAGGTTTTGCAAGACTTAGGCATCACCGCGCAAAACATCACGCGATCAATTGTTGAATGGAGTAGCTCCCTTAAGGAAGGGATGCAATTCCCGGTTGATGAAAACGCTTCCCGCACACAGATTCGCTAATTCCTTCGCGATCTAGGTAAGGCAATATTCCACCAAGATGCATCGGCCAACCAGCGCCTAGCAACATGCATAAATCAATTTCAGCAGGTGTTGAAACAACGCCTTCATCAAGCATCATGCGCGCTTCTTCTGCCAGTGCAGTCAGTGCGCGAGAGCGAACTTGCTCTGCTGTAGATGCTTTATTTCCGGCAACAATCAAAGCAACTGCTTCTGGGTTAGCGATTAAGCCACCTTTGTCATCTTTGATGTAGAAGGTACGAATGCCGGCCTTAACCATGGCCGCCATTGTTGGAGAAATCTTGTAACGAGGTCCAAGATTCTTATTGAGTGTTTCAGAAACATGAAGGGCTACTCCTGGGCCTACTAGTCCAAGTAACTCAAATGGCGACATTGGAAAACCAATAGAACGCATAGCGTTATCGGCAACATCTGGGGGAGTTCCTTCATCCATTGCATCAGTAATTTCGCCCATGAAACGTGTGAGTAGACGATTAACAACGAATCCTGGAGCATCTTTGGTGATGACCATGGTTTTCTTTAGTTCTTTGCCTACATTTACAGCTGTGGCTGTTGTCGCATCATCTGTTTTGGTTGTGCGAGCAACTTCTAGGAGCGGCATGATGGCCACAGGATTAAAGAAGTGGAATCCAACAACTCGTTCAGGATTTTTCAATCCTTCGCTCATCGCTTCTACAGATAAAGATGATGTATTGGTAGCGAGTACGCACTCAGTCGAAACTATGTTTTCCAGTTTCTTAAATAGCTCTTGCTTGAGAGAGAGTTCCTCAAAAATTGCCTCGATAACAAAGTCGCATCCCGCAAAGACGCTTTGATCTGATGAACCTGAGACAAGAGCGGATAGTCGATCAGCGCTCTCTTGGGACATACGACGCTTTTCAACAAGTTTTGCTAATTCTGCACGAACCCAAGCAACACCTTTATCTGCGCGTGCTTGATCGATATCAGTCATAACAACTGGACACTTAAGATTTCGAACAAATAGGAGTGCGAGTTGTGATGCCATCAAGCCTGCGCCGACGACTCCAACTTTGGAAACTTTTCTGCCAAGGGCTGGCTTTGGGGCACCTTCAACTTTTTTGCGCTTCTTTTGAATCAAGTTAAAGGCATACAAGGATGCGCGCAATGGATCTGACATTGTCAGGTCTGCTAGGGCCTGATCTTCGGCGTCAAAACCACTTGATCGAGTTGCAGTTTTCGCCGCGGCGATAAGTTCTAGTGCGCGTGTTGGTGCTGCAATTTCTGCTCCACCATATTTCTTCAGGGCTGCAGCGCGACCAGTCGCAATTGCGCTGTCCCATGCAGGATCAGTTGAGAAATCCTTACGTTCAATCTTTGTTGAACCACTCAGAACGGAGGCAGTAAATGCCACAGATTTTTCTAAGAAATCTGCTGGCTCGTACACCGCATCAACCACGCCAAGTGAAAGCGCATCTTTAGCCTTCATCATTGTGTTGTTGTTCAGCGCATTGAGCATGATCACTTGTACTGCTTTTTCTGGACCGATTAACTTTGGAAGCAGTGTTGCACCGCCCCAACCAGGAACTAATCCGAGGAACACTTCTGGCAAACCTGTAAAGGCAGTTGATGCAAGCGTTCTATATGTGCAGTGAAGGCCAACTTCAAGGCCTCCACCAAGTGCTAAACCATTGATAAAAGCAAAGGTAGGTATTTCAATCTCACCTAGTCGGCGAAATACATCGTGTCCGAACTTACCAATTGCTAATGATTGCTCGCGCTTATTTAGAAATGACAGTGCTGATAAATCGGCACCCGCGGCAAAAATAAATGGTTTTCCGGTAATTGCAATTGCCGCTGGCGCACTTGCAACCGCAGCAGTAATTGCTTCGTTAAGAGCCGCGAGTGATTTTGCGCCAAAAGTATTTGGACGAGTGTGATCTAGTCCGTTATCTAATGTGATTAATGCAAGTGTTCCCTTAAAACCAAATGGCGTGAGATCAACGGGACGCACAATTGCATTAGTGATGACTTCTTCAGGAGCACCTTCTGGAAGTGTGAGATCTGCAGGAATAGTCATTACTTAACGCCCTTCGTGAAGTGTGGGTTTTCCCAAATAATTGTTCCGCCCATACCTAGACCAATACACATCGTTGTGATTCCGTAACGAACTTCTGGGTGTTCTTCGAAACCGCGAGCTAAATTCAATGCAAGACGAACACCAGATGATGCAAGCGGATGTCCAACTGCGATTGCTCCACCCACTGGATTAACGCGAGGATCATCATCTGCAATTCCAAAGTGATCGAGAAAGGCTAGAACCTGAACTGCGAATGCCTCATTGATTTCAAACAAACCAATATCTGAAATAGATAAGCCAGCCTTTTTTAGCGCTTTCTCAGTTGCTGGCACGGGTCCGTAACCCATAACTTCTGGTTCGACGCCAGCAAAGGCGAAAGTGACGAGACGAGCTTTAATTGAAAGTCCTTTTTCCTTTGCAAAATCTTCACTTGCAAGCAATGAGACAGTTGCACCATCGTTTAAGCCGGCAGCATTTCCCGCAGTTACGCGACCTGCAGGACGAAATGGAGTTTTAAGCGCAGCGAGTGCTTCCATAGTAGTTCCTGGACGAGGTGGTTCATCAACTGTTGCAACTCCCCAGCCGAGTTCAGCGCTTCGTGTTGCTGTTGGAATTAAATCTTTCTGAATCTTTCCTGCGGCATATGCTTTTGCAGTTTTTTCTTGAGAACCAAGTGCATATTTATCAGCACGCTCTTTTGTAATTGCCGGAAAACGATCGTGTAAACGCTCTGCTGTGTTTCCCATAGCGAGTGCATCTTGTTCGACTATTTTCTCAGCTAGATAACGTGGATTTGGATCCATACCTTCGCCCATTGGGTGATTGCCCATGTGTTCGACACCGCCAGCAATTCCAACGTCGTAAGCGCCCATTGCAATTGATCCAGCGATTGTTGTCATTGCTGTTAATGCACCAGCACACCAGCGATCAATTGAATAACCAGGTACTGAGTTTGGAAGTCCTGCGAGGAGTGTTGCGCTGCGACCAATATTCATTCCTTGATCACCGCTCTGTGTTGCAGCCGCAATTGCAACATCATCAATGTCAGTCGGAGCTACCTTTGGATTACGCTCTAATAAGCCACGCATTGCACGAACGATTAAATCATCGGCGCGAGTACCGGCGTATAAACTTCCGGCTTTTCCAAAGGGCGTGCGAACTGCATCTACTAAAACGACTGAGCGTGACATCTAAGGCTTCTCTCTATGAGCTCCTGCAATAGGTGCTCATAGGTTACTGGTCAGTACGCAAAAGTAAAAGAATTGGTCTTTTCACTCAGCAGATTCAGGGGTTTCTACAACCGGAACTTCTCGAGGCTCGCGCTCAAGCAGGGCGGCGGCTACAAGTGGTGCCACTACATCGACTTGCCACTGACGTGCACCGAGATCGAGCATTGCTGTGCTCACCGCGTCAACATTTAAGTTCTGCAGCGAATCAGCAGGCGGTGCCCAACAGATACGCCTGATGATTTCTGGTGAGATTAAGTTTTCCGCAGGAATTGATAACTCTTGCGCAATTGTTTCTATGGCAAATCGAGCATGTGTCAGTGGCGCGTATTTGTCAGTAAAGCGTTCTCTCCATAACTTAAGTGGCGGCAATGTATCTGCACCAGATTTCATCGGTGGCCACTGATCTTCGGGAGTGTTTAAGGCCGCCTCTGTGGCAGATAGCCATGTGGGCATATTTTCTAGCCATCTAGCTCGCATGCCTATTGGACGTAAGGCTTTTTCGGCATCCTTTTTGGTCAATGGTTTGTGAATTGCAAATTCAATGATTGCAGCATCGTTTAGAAGTTTGCCACTTGCAATGTCATTTGCGCGTGCAATGTCATCTCGCGCATGCCATAGGTTCTTTATAACAATTAGTTGATCTCGTTTTTTAATCTTATGCATTCCAGAAGTTCGTCGCCATGGATCGATACGCGGGGGAGCAGCAGGAGCTAACAGAATTGAGGCAAATTCGGCTTCTGCCCACTTCCATTTATTTGATGAACTAAGAAGCTCATATATTTTTTGACGCAGTTCAATTAAGAGTTCGACATCTAAGGCTGCGTAGTTTAGCCACTCTTTTGGAAGTGGGCGGGTGGACCAATCAACTGCTGAATGCTCTTTTGCAAGTGTTACACCCATCAATGATTCAAGGAGTGGTCCCAAACCAACACGAGGCAATCCCGCGATTCGACCACCTAATTCAGTATCAAATAAACGAGCTGGATTTATGCCAACTTCTCGCAAGCATGGTAAATCCTGTGTGCTTGCATGCAAGATAACTTCATCGGTATTTAATAAATCGTTGAGTTGCACGAAGAGCTCGTGGCCTGGACCAAATGCAATGGGATCAATCAGATGAAGGCCACCGTTGGTTCGCTTAATTTGAATGAGATATGCACGAGCACTGTATTTGTAACCCGATGCCCTTTCGGCATCGACGGCAAAGGGGCCTGTACCATTCTTCAATTCAACTAATGCAGATTCAAATCTTTCAGGGGTATCAATAACATCCGGAACTCCGTGGGCTGGCGCCAATAACGGTACGGCAACAGGATCTTCTGTAGTTATTTCGCTCATAACTATTTACGTTTAGCAGATGTAATTGCCGAGACACCCTCTGGAATTGGAGGTAAGCCAGAAACTTCTGCAATTAAATTACACCAGCCCTCGATGTGCTTCATAAGTTCGCGAGGATCCGAAACGATTGGACTCCACGATGCACGAATCTCCATTTCGGATTCATCGTGACGCGGAGATAACTTTCCGAAAGAAGCACTTGAGACTCGAGTAACTGTCCCGCTGGGCGCGTTGAATTCACAGCCAGCATTCGTGATTGATTCGAGGAACCAACTCCAGCCAACTTCAGGCAACAATGGGTCTTCTTGCATAACTGGATCAACATCTGCGCGTACAAAAGTCACGCATCGGAATTCACCTTCCCACGTGTCCTGACCACCAGGTTCGTGTAACAGAACGAAGCGACCAGATGCAATTTCATCTTCAGCATCACCAAATAATCCGTTACTTACATCGGCTGAGAATGCGAAAGAGTAAGCTGCAAGTTTTTGTGGGGCAGGTACTTCTTCGAGAATGATTTCTGATCGTGGAGTAACAGATCGTAAGTGCTCAATTAACTTATCAAACTCAAATGATTCCACTGGCTAACTCTAAATCTCAACGCTCCAATTGCGTGGGAGGCAGGGCTGTACACTTCGTTGATGGCATCACTACTGGCTCTTTTATCTAGCGCTCTGTGGGGTGCAGCCGATTTCTTTGGTGGCACATTAAGTAAAAAGTACGCACCAATTGTCGTACTCGGCATGACACAAGCAATTGGTTTGTTATTTGGAATCACATTGGTGTTATTCAATGGTGATCTTTTTGGCGCGAATCCTCCACAAGCCTTTGGCGAAGGTGGCTATTTCTTTGCCGGTGCGCTTGCAGGTATTTCTGGCTACATAGGTTTGATTTGTTTGTACGCAGGTCTATCAACTGGTCGCATGGGCGTTGTTTCTCCCATCAGTTCTTTAAGCGCTGTCATTCCTTTAACTTTTGCACTTGTAACTGGTGAAGTTTTAACAACGGCTCAAGGTATTGGCGTGGTCGTTGCGTTAGCTGGTGCATTCTGTGCAAGTGGCCCCGAGTTATCACAAGGTTTATCTCCTAAACCTCTCTTTTTAGCACTGGGCGCAGCTGCAGGTTTTGGAACAGCGATGACGTTTATGTCAATCGGTTCTGAGTCGAGCGCTTTAATGACAATGGTCATGATGCGAGCAACAACATTTCTGGTAACGATTACATTAGTTATCAGATTTAGAACAATTGGTAATTTCACCAAAGCGGAGATTCCGGTATTGATCTTTGTAGGTATTGCAGATTTTTCTGCCAATCTTTTACTGGGAGTTGCAACAAATTTCGGATTAGTCTCACTTGTTATGGTTTTAGGATCGATTTATCCGATAGTTACTGCACTCATGGCTTATCTGTTTCTGCACGAGCGCTTACATAAAGTTCAATATGTTGGTATTGCCCTGGCTGTCGCAGGTGTTGCACTTATTTCAGCGTCTTAAACTCCGCAGTATAAAAAGTAGTATCGGCTACAACGCTCTTGCTCACATTCTCCGCTAAAGATAAATACTTCTTGTAATCCAAGAGATCTGCCCCGCCACTTGCTTGCGTAACGCTGAGTTCGAGTACATCTACCACCTTGTGATCAAGTAGGTATGAAATAAAAGATGCGCCACCTTCGATAAGAATGTTCTCACCGAACTCTTGGCGGGCTTTCTGCAAAGCATCCCTTGGATCAAGATTCCAGACATGCGCTTTCGGCAGATTTGGATGTGATTGTTTTGAAACTACGACTAGAGGCACTGGCGTTTTTGAATAGGGTTCATTGCGAGCCGTGTTTCCACCGATGATGATGCAATCGACCGTGCGGCGGCGTTGTAAAAAGGTAGCCCTATCGGCTGCGGAAGTGACTTCCTTGGAAGAACCGCTGAGCGTGCTGGAGCCATCAGCACCAACAACGATTGTGGCAACGATGCTCATCTGTGACTCCCTCTGCGCTGCCGCTTAAATGTCAGTCCCTATCTTTATCGTAAGGCTCATGATCATTGACTGCGATACATGTATAAAAAAAGACATCGAGTGTTCAGATTGCGTTGTCTCATTCTTTATTGGCACACCGCAAAAAACTGAGATATCTCCACAGATGCACACGGCACTTACACTCTTGGCATCACGAGAAATCAGCAAAGAGCTCAAATTTGAACCACCAGGGCAACAGGTTCAAGCGGGCTAATAACTCGCGTAAATCCCGCATTCTGCGGCTTTTCACAGGCTCACAGGCGCATTTGAGGTTGAGGCGCGCTCTTATGACAGGTTAACCTCTTGACCATGCATTTCAAGAGCAAGCGTGCGGCAATCACTGCCGTGCTCTCTGGCGCTTTGATCTCCTCCTTACTCCTAGCACCAGAAGCGCAAGGCGCACCGACTCTGGCTGAAATCCAAGCCAAAGTTCGCCAGCTAGAAGAAGATGCAACTGCTGCAGCTGAAGGTGCCCAGGAAGCAAAAGTTAAATTAGCTTCCTTGAACAAAACTCTTACGGGAATCAAACAAAAAGCGGCGGTTCAAGGAGAAAACGTCTCTGAACTCTCTAAATCACTCGGTGCCATTGCAATTGACCAATACAAAAATGGTGGCCTAAGCCAGAGTCTTGAACTCTTATTCTCTTCAGATCCAACACTGTATTTATCTGCCGCGGGCTCATTAGATGCACTCACTCGACGTAAATCAATTCAGCTAAACAAGTTTGAAGCCGCCGAGCAACGACTCAATGCGACAACTCTTACAGTTGCAGACAAAGTTGCACTTATAGCCGCAGCCCAAAAGAAGTATCAAGCGCAAGCGCGATTGGCTCAATCAAAATTAGAAGAAGCCGAAAGATTATTGGCACAACTTAAAAAAGAAGATAGAGAGCGTCTGGCTCGTCTGGCTGAAGAACAAGAAAACGCAGATCAGATTTCTTCATTGGCCGCTGCCAAGAGTGCAAGTGGCGTCTCGGGTCGAGCAGGTATCGCGTTGAAATATGCACTCAAACAAATCGGTGACAGATATGTCTTTGGGGCCGATGGAATGACAACATGGGATTGTTCTGGATTGACCATGAGAGCTTTTCAAGCAGCAGGAGTCTCGCTTCCGCATTCATCGGCCGCTCAATTTAAATATGGAAAATCAGTCAGTAGATCAAATCTGCGTGCAGGTGACTTAGTCTTCTTTGGTTCTCCAATTTCTCACGTAGGAATTTACTTAGGCGGCAACAAAATGGTCCACGCACCTCGATCAGGTTCACGAGTGAAGGTAGCAACCATGGATATGGGTCGAAAAAAATTCAGAGGTGGCAAACGTTTATAAGAAAATTCTCTTGGTCACAAATGATTTTGGTCCACGCGCAGGCGGAATCGAAACCTTTGTAATTGGGCTAGTTGAGAGAATTTCGGGCCATCAAGTAATTGTTTTCACATCTCAGCAAGGCGACACAGCTGCCTACGACCAGCATTGGCTAGAAAAATTTGGAGTTAAAGTCATTCGCGACGGAAGCAAGATTTTGCTTCCGTCGTGGCGAGCAACGCGGGCAGCAAAAGAAATCGTACGTGCACATGCAATAGATACCGTTGTATTTGGTGCTGCAGCACCGCTTGCGCTCATGAGCACTTCTTTGCGCAAGTCGGGAGCAAAGAAAATAATTGCGTTAACTCACGGCCATGAAGTGTGGTGGGCGAGAATTTTCCCTTTCAGTTTGGCGATGAAACGAATTGGAAAAGGTGTAGACCATCTTACGTACTTGGGCGATTTCACTCGCCGAGCAATCTCTAAAGCACTCACAGATAAAAGCATTAGCGAAATGGTCAAAATTGCGCCGGGCATAGATACTGCGCACTTCATTCCGCAACCTGATGCAATGCAGAAAAGAAAAGAACTAGGGCTCCAAGATAAGAAAGTAATCATTAGTGTTGGTCGACTGGTGCACCGCAAAGGGCAAGACAAGCTCATAGAGGCGATGCCAAATATCTTGAAGAAAGTACCGAATGCCCACCTTCTTTTAGTGGGAGAGGGGCATTACAAGAATCACTTAGAGAAACTAGTCAATAAGTTATCGATAAAAGATAACGTTACATTTGCTGGAAGAATCAAGTACGACAATCTACCTAGTTACTTATCAGCAGCCGATTTATTTGTAATGCCATCTCGATCAAGATTTTTTGGTCTAGAAGTTGAAGGATTGGGAATTGTTTATCTTGAAGCCAGCGCCTGTGGAATTCCAGTCATTGCTGGCAATTCTGGGGGAGCACCGGATGCGGTACTGGAGGGAGTCACCGGATTGTGTGTAGATGGCACTAACGTCGCAGCAATCGCTTCGGCTGTCATTGAAGTTTGTAGTGATGCAGAGCGCGCTTCAAATATGGGTGCTGCTGGCCGTAATTGGATTGTCGATCAGTGGCGTTGGGATATTTGGTCACAAGAGTTTAACGCTTTACTAGTTAGTTAAGAGTCCGACTTTCTTCGCTGCAAGAATCGCTTGAATTCTGTTTTTTGAATCTAACTTTCTGTAGATAGATGCCAAATGAGTCTTAACGGTAGCTTGGGTTATGAATAATTCAAGGCCGATGTCGGTGGCGCTTAGCCCATCTGAGAGTTTTTCAAGAACCTGTAATTCACGGATGGTCAGAGTGTTTGCTTCGTGATTTTTCTTCATGGCCAGAGAAATACCCTGCGCGCTAAATGACAACGGCGCAATGTAAGAGTGTTCAATCGCTGACATGAGCTCTGCAAGGGGAGCACTTTTTTCAACAAAAGCACTCGCTCCAGATTTCATTACTGTGAGCAGAAAATCTTGTGCCGAATTTAGGGTCAATACGACGATACCGATTCGATTTGAAATTGAGCGCGCCCATCGAACTATTTCTAATCCATTTCCATCGGATAAGGAAAGGTCTACGACAATAACTTGTGGATTAGTGTGAGCAATTTGTGCACGTGCTTCCGAAACTGTACTTGCCTCTCCAACACAGACATGGCCTGCCCGTGAAAGAGCAGTTTTTATTCCCGCTCTAACGCTTTCGTGGTCATCAATTACTAAGACAGAGAGTTGTTGCTTCATGAAGGAATTGAAATGAAATAATTCGTACCGAGTTCGTTACTTGTCACAGTGAGCTCACTTTCGATAGAAGTACAGCGCTCCTTGATTCCACGAGTTCCGTAACCAGAGGGAGTTAGTGGATCGATTCCCTTCCCGTTATCTCGATAGGAGTAAGTACTTCCATTCTGACTTTTTTGGATAGTTATTTCTATAACGCTAGCCCCAGAGTGCTTAATTGAATTTCGAAGAAGTTCTCTGGAGATCGCCAGGATCTGTTCCTCGATGACTTCAGAGTGTTTGCAATTCTCCAGTTCAAGCTTTAGCTCAACAGCACTGTGTGAATCTGCCAATAAGGTGCGAAGTGAGCTCTCTAAACTTCCGGAATTGTCGGAGCGCAGATTAAAAATTTCTTCGCGAACTCTTGCAATCATGCCAGAGACCGAAAAGATTAGATTACGGAGTTCTACTCTTGTAGCAGCAGGGGTATCTGCTGCTGCCAGCAAGAGATCGAGAGAGTATGAAAGCGCGACAAGCTCTTGTGCGATTCCATCATGTAACTCTTGAGCGATTTTTATTCGCTCAGGTTGCGTCAATTACTTTTCAAAGAGGGCAGCAATTTCAGCTGCGAATTCTTTTCCAATCACATGGCGCTTCAATGAGAGTTTGGCTGTGAGTTGTCCACCCGCGATTGTGAAATCAGTAGGCAAAATCGTAAACTTACGAATTGACTCCGCTTTACTTACCGCTTTGTTGGCTTCATCAACTGCAGTTTGAAT
>JACCEC011429450.1_pt1 | contig 30776 bp, 26 predicted proteins | sample 7450121 | NCBI WGS metagenome assembly JACCEC01 (sample SAMN15323455, study PRJNA562643) | freshwater metagenome | isolation source: river surface water | place: USA:Blue River Watershed | collected 2017-08-18 | reverse complement strand
TGGAGTTGCATGGAATCAGGGGGCTTTGGCTCAACAAGCCGAATGGACCATCATCATGAATAACGATGTATTGGTCTCGCCTCAATGGATTGAAAACTTAATTGGCACCGCAGAACAATTACAACTCAAAGTCATCAGCCCAGCCCTCATTGAAGGCCCCTTGGATTACGATTTCAATTCTTTTGAAACTCGCGCGAGCAAACAAATGCAAAACGTACATCGGATTGGCGGGAGACATGCTGTTTGCTTAGCGATTCATCAATCAGTGTGGCTGGATGTCGGTTACTTCCAACCAGCACCTAAATTACTGGGCTATGAAGACACCTTGTTTTTCCACGAGCTAGAAAAGAGCAAAATACAAACCGCCATGACGGGATCGTCTTGGTTACACCACTATGGCTCCATCACACAAACTGCCATGAAACAAGAGCGAGGTTTAGCGCAAAAAGATGGTTTAGGTTATCGCTACAACTACAAGCTATTAAACCAATCATGGCTGCAAAGAAAACTTAATAAAATGGCACGTAACAAACAACTACGCCAATGGCGTGATGACGAATTGAGTCAGCACGGTATGTCTATCCATGGTCTACGAGAAAACGGCGCTTTTAAGTGGATCTAAAAATGGTTGCCACTTCAAGTTTTTCATCGAATTCTCCAGTGATTTTTTTTGGCTATTGGTCAGGCGCACTGCCCGAAGTCACCGAACTACATTTTCGAAGTTTCATTCATTACCACCCCCACAGCACTTATGATCTGTGGTTGGATCAGGACACTCAAAGCAGTCTTCACCCCAATATGCATTGGCTTGAAAATCATCCTCAAATCAAGATTCGACACTTTTCATTGCAAGAACTCATTGATCAATACATCACCCCCAAACAAGCGCTCAATCACACTGAGAAGCCTTGGCATGAATGGATACGCAAGCAGCATAAACGCAAAATCTTTCGCTGGATTAATCTGCAATCGTGGATGCATCCTGCTATTGGCGTCACTTATAAACATTCATCGCCATTTTTCAAAGGATTTCTACAAAACCTTGCTTATCGAGGTGATTTAGCTCGCTGCTTACTGCCACTGCATGAGTATCAGCATCCCAGTTTGTATGTGGACCTAGATATTTGCTTTCTCAGCAATCTTTTAGACTTGTGTCAAGCCCAAGGATTCGCTTACCGCTGGGAAGAGTTTTCGTTTGCTAATAGTGCCGTGCTGTATACGCCTAATAAAAAGGCTGCGCAAGCGATTGTTGACCAGGGAAACGCTATTGAAACATTCATTCCTTGGCACTTGTTTACAGATGCAAACTGTCAAAGATTGAATATTCACATCTACCCAACTAATTTATTTGACCCAGGCTGGGATAGAAACTCTATGTTAAGAAATGATGTAGGCTTATTCTTTAAGAAAACGGCTCAATCAACAGCAATCGTTGATGAATTATTTATCAAAGGTTACAGAGTGAATCACTGGCACAACAATTGGAAAACGATTCCTGAGGTTGACTCCCCTTATCAACAATTACTTCGACAACTCAAGCCCGCACCCCATCTATGAACGCCACTATTGCTGCTTTTTTAGTTAGTTTAATTAGTTGTTTATTGATTATTCGATATCAGCATCTGCATACTCACCTCACTGGAGACAACGAATTATCTGCACCACAGAAATTTCATCATATCATCGTTCCTCGCATTGGTGGAGTTGCTATTATCTTAGGGCTCTTGACTGCATCACTTGTTCGCTGGCTTCAAGATATTCCAACAGACATTGATTTGGGAATAATCTTAGCTTGTGGGTTGCCAGCAGCACTCATGGGCTTGACTGAAGATATGACTAAGAAAATTGGAGTTAAGACCCGATTATTAGCTACCGCATGCTCAGCACTACTCGTCGGTCATTTCTTAAATGCTTGGATCGAACGTATTGATTTAATGGGCTTAGACTATTTATTGGGTATTCCGGCAATAAGTATTATTTTTACCTGCATTGCTATTGCTGGATTAGCCAATGCCTATAACATCATTGATGGATTTAATGGATTAGCTAGTATGGTGGCTATTATTGCGCTTTTGGCCATCACCTATGTTGCCATTCGTGTCGGTGACAATGCTATTGCCATTGCTTCTTTGGTGATGGTTGGGGCTTTAGCTGGATTCTTTTTGTGGAATTATCCCAGAGGCCTTATTTTCTTGGGTGATGGTGGCGCTTACATTATTGGCTTTTGGATTGCGACATTATCAATCCTCTTAGTATCTCGTCATTCAATTATTTCCCCATGGTTTGCGGTTCTTGTTAATTGCTATCCTATATTTGAAGCTTTATTCTCAATTTGGAGAAAAAAAATTCATCAAGGTAAAAGTCCAGGACAGGCTGATGCGGCACATTTTCATTCCTTGATTTATCGACGCATTATTCGTTGGGCACATATCCCAGGTGTTCAAGAGACTGCGCATGTCGCCAATGCTAGAACTTCACCCTACCTTTGGTTTCTATCGAGCCTTGCGGTAATTCCTGCAATCTTATGGTGGCAGCATACCTGGTTACTACAGCTTGCTACGCTTCTATTTGCCTTCAGCTATATTTATCTCTATGTGATGATTATAAAATTCAAAACACCGTCTTGGATTCGTTAGTTGCGCCCAACTAGAATCGATTATGGGCGCAACTGGCATGACAGATAACACGTCAATTTTCAAAGACTATTAACCACGAACAAATAATGAAAACTAAATAATTTATTTTGGGTTCAATAGCTCTAGGAGTTTGAATGGATATCTCATCAGAATCTTTATCAAATTTGTCTTGATACCGTTTTCTCGGCATGCTTTCAAAATTTCTAAATTTAGAGTAATTTTTGAGCGCAATCCTTTTGTACTAACTCCACCAATAAGCATTCTGACAGTAACCTCAGGAAGATATTTATATTTCCATCTTTTTTGATGAAATGCTCTAATAACATAATCAAAATCGCCTGCAATTTTATAATTAGACTTAAATAAACCAGTTGCTGAAATAACTTTCTTGGACAAAAATAATCCTGGATGTGCAGGCATCCAACCCCATGAGAATCCATCTGATGAAAATCGACGAGATATAAATCTACGTACAATTTTACTTGGGGCTTTCGAATTAAAAAAAACAACATCAGTTACCAGCGCATCCAGATGATCATCAGTCATCTCCTTAACTACATTAGAAATAACCTTATTATGGGCATATTGATCATCAGAGTTTAAGAAACAAACAACATCACCAGTTGAAAGAGTCAAACCCTTGTTCATTGCATCATAAATTCCACAATCAGGTTCGCTTATTAATTTATCAGGAATTGATACTTCTTTAACAACCTCTAATGTTCTATCTGTGGATGCACCATCAATAATAATATGTTCAATTTTAGAATAGTCTTGATCAACAACTGATTTAACACAAGAAGCTATTGTCTTTTCACTGTTGAAACAAACAGTAATGATTGATACTTTCATTTACGCTTGATTCTTACGCTCAATAAAAAAATTGCCCAAAACCAAAACATCCATTTTTGTTCTCAAAAAACAATTAAGAGCTTCCTCAGGGTTACAAACAACAGGTTCATTTTCATTGAATGAAGTGTTTAATAAAATTGGTACACCAGTTATCGATTCAAATGCTTGAATCAATTTATGATATCTGGGATTTTGTAATTCAGTTACTGTTTGTAAGCGTCCAGATCCATTCACGTGGGTAACGGCAGGAATATGTTGACGTTTTTCTTCTTTGATTTGGAAAACTTGCAACATAAAGGGGACATCATAGTTAATTTCAAACCAATCTTGAGTAGCCTCTCGCAATATCGAAGGCGCAAAAGGACGGAATGATTCCCTTCTCTTAATTTTTAAATTAAGAATATCTTTCATATCAGATCGCCTAGGGTCCCCCAAAATACTTCTATTTCCCAAAGCTCTTGGGCCCCACTCCATTCTCCCTTGAAACCAACCAATTACTTTGCCCTGGCTAATTGCTGTAGCTGTTTTTTGGCACAGTACGCTATCGTCTTGATAGAAGCCAATTTCACAACCAGCCAAATCTATTTCTGAAGATTTACCATCAAGTAATGACTGAATCGCATCTGATGAAAAGCACGGCCCCCAATAAGAATGAAGCATTTCAAAAGATCTGGGATTATCTAATTCATGGTGCCAAACTGCATAAGCAGCCCCTATACAGCCTCCTGCATCCCCAGCAGCAGACTGAATATAAACATCTTTAAATGGAGTTCGATCAAAAATTTTGCCGTTTGCAACAGAATTCATTGCGCAACCACCAGCCAAAGCAAGGTTTGTTTTTTTTGTCACAGAGGCAACATGATTTAACAAGTGGAAAAAAGCTTCTTCATACATAGCCTGAGCAGAAGCAGCAATATCTTTGTGGAATTGATTTAGATTTTCATTTGTACAGCGAGCTGGCCCCAATAATTCAACAAGCTTAGATGTAAAAACCTTACCAATTTTTGGTTCTCCACCATCCCAAACCATAGAAACACCTTCGGAATGATGCGAAAAATAATCTAAATTTAATTCAAATAAACCATTAGGCAATAAAGTGACCAACTCTTTCATCTTATTTAAATACAAAGGTTTACCATAAGGAGCAAGGCCCATAACCTTGTACTCATCTCCATAATTTGGAAAACCTAAATACTGAGTAATTGCCAAATAAAAAAGTCCTAAAGAATGAGGGAAGTAAACTTTATCTTTAGTGATAATTTTTTTGTCCTCACCAACACCCCACATTGTGCTTACAAAATCACCAAACCCATCAACAGAAACTACTGCTGCACTCTTAAATGAGGACACAAAAAAACTACTCCCAAGATGAGCTAAATGATGTTCAATATGGTGAATTTGGGCTCGCACCTCCGATTTTTGTACACCCAAGCCTTCACTGATCAATTCAGGAATATCTTTAAACTTTCGGGCATTTTTTAATCTATCAGCAATTGCAGAAAAACTTGGATTTTTCAAGAAAGCAAATAGAGCCTTTCTTACCAAATTAGTACTGGGGTTACGATTAAGTGAAATATGGCCTATGTCTGAAATAGTAATACCAGCCTCAGACAAACAAAATTGAATTGCTTTTGAAGGAAATCCAGCCCAATGTTTAATACGGCAGAATCGTTCTTCCTCAGCAGCTGCAATTAATTGACCATCTTTAAGTAAACAAGCAGAGGCATCACCATGAAATGCATTAATACCTAGTATATAAAGACTCACTTGAATTACCTTAAATGGACTAAAACATTAGTATAACGATGTAAAGATTTATGATTTATTTTTTTCAATTACTAAAACATTGTTATACATACTCATCAAGCCTTTGGAAAAGCTGTTAAAAGAAAAGTGTGTTTGCGCGACCTCTTTAGCAACAGCTCCCATTTTTAATGCTGACCGCTCTTCGTAAATTGATTTAACGGCCCCAGCAACCTCAGAGGCGCTATTAACGGTAACTATCAATCCCCCACCATGTTCAGCAATATCATCAGCCAAACCAACTTGATCCGAAACAATAACAGGTATGCCAGCGCTCATAGCTTCAGCAGCGGCTAGACCAAAGTTTTCATGGTGAGATGGCATTATAAAAACATCAGCCATTTCATATAGACTTAATTTGTCCATAGCATTTACATGCCCATGCCAGATCACATTTCCCTCAAGATTATTATCCCGAATTATCTTTTTCAAATGTTGAATATAAGATTCATCTCCTGAGCCAGCCAAATTAAGCTTTGAATTAATTCCGTATTTTTTGATTAAGACTAATGCATCAAGAATCGTAGGAATTGATTTCACAGGGTGAATTCTTCCAATGAATAATAAATTAATACCGTTATTAATAATGGTATTTTTTTTGTGAACATTTAAGCTTGGTACAGATAGAGGAATAGTCGCGACATGAACCCCCAATCCAAGATTCTCAATTTCATGAGCTTCAAATTTTGAAGTAGCGTGAATAATTTTAGCCGAACGTAAATTTCTTCTTTCAATAAAATAGTAGTAAGGTATTTTTTTTATTTTTTTATGCGCCATACTCCAAGGATCTAATAAACCATGCGGAGTAACAATGCTTGGAATACCATGTCTTAGTGCAGCTTTTGATGCCATGTAGAATGGTGCTGTAAATGGTACATGCAAATGAACCACATCATATCTAACGATATTTTTCTCAATCCATTCATTCATCAATGATGAATAGAACCAAAATTTTGGAAAATCTAAGTTAAAAATATATCGATTATTTGCTTGAATGAAATCATTACGATTTCTTTCAATTTGCCCCCCAGAAAACCCAACTGTAGTGCTCAAAATATCAGAGGCAATACCATTTCCATTACACGCCTCAATAATCGTATTTAATGCAGTTACCGGGCCTCCAAAAGAAGGGTGAACATAAGGAATAACATGCAAAACTTTCATATAAACCTCATGCAAAGGTAATTACTTCAATAATTTGCGTATTGATTCTATCGATTGATCAATATGCCAACCCCCATCACGAATCATGTTTCGTCCAGCCAAGCCAATTTTCTTAATTTCATCAGGATGGTCCAAACAATATTTCATAGCATTTTTAATTGATTCTGGCGAATTATTCTCCAACACTAAGCCAGTTATCCCATTTTGTACCAAATCAGGACATGAGCCAACTCGAGATGAAGTTATTACTGGTCTTGCTGAAGAAAGGGCCTCATTTACCACCAATCCCCAAGGCTCTTGACTAGATGGAACAATCACTGCATCAGCACTCTCATATACTTCAGAAGTTTTACCACTTGGAACACTTCCCAAAAATACAACTCGCTCTTCGACCCCTAGTGATTTAACCAACTTTTCCAAAGTTGGTTTCAATGGACCATCTCCAGCAATAATTAATTTTGATATCAACTGATCTTTTTTCTCTAATTTAGAAAATGCGCGAATTGCATGATCTACTGATTTTTGCTCTACCAAGCGTCCCAGAACCAAAAAACTAAAACATTCGCTTAAATGTTTTGGTTGTACACTTTCAAAAACATAGGATAGATGAGGCAAAGGAAAATGATGAGCTCTATTAGCTATAGAGCTTAATCCACAAATGTCAATATAAAAATCTTGATTACGCTTCCCGATAACTAGAAATTTAGTTACCCAAGAAAAGAGGATTCTTAAAATTACCTTATTGATAAAACTTCGGTTGATATTTTTTAAATCAAGAACATTACTATCACTTAAATAATAAAGACTTCTTTTTTTTTGATGAGCCCACAAAGCAGCAACTAAATTAAGACGAGGATAATTTCCAGCAATGAGAATAGACTGAGGATCTAAAAAATTTAACTTTCTCCAAACATTCAAATACTCATGTTCCAAACTCAAAACTGTTGAACGCTTTGGTAGGATAATATGTTCGTGAGAAAACTCTACCCCCCGTTGCGACTGATGCCTGTATAAAAAATGTAAGCCGTCAAATTCAGCCTCAAGACGCACATGAAACTCACTCATATAGTGAGCAGGATGAGCTCCAACCCAAACCAATCTACATTTCATTGCAGGCAACTTAGAAAATTAAAATGGATAAATTTTCTACTCAAAAGCATTAAGAAAGATCTAATGCTTAGACTTATTTTTTGAATTGGAAATATACTCATTAAATCCATCATATTGAACAACTCTACCATCAATTACTTCTAAAATTTTAGAGCACTTCTCTAAAGTTGATAGACGGTGCGCGATTAATACTAAAGTAATATCTTTGGGTAATGAATTAATAGCTTCGATAACAATCGATTCTGTTACTGTATCTAATGCACTCGTTGCTTCATCAAAAATAATTATTTCCGCTTTTTTATATAAGGCTCTAGCAATGCCTATTCGTTGCCTTTGCCCACCAGACAATAGCACCCCTCTTTCACCAACTGATGTTCTATAGCCATCAGGCCAACTTTCAACTTCGATCAAATGAGCGCTTAAAGCAGCCTCACGAACTAAATCAAAGTTAATTTTTTCATAAGGAATTCCAAAAGCAATATTTTCTGCAATACTAGCATCAGCCAAAAATATATCTTGTGGCACATGTGCAATTAAATTTTGAAAAGATCTCAAGTTTTGCTTATTCAATTCTTCATCATCAATATAAATTGACCCTTTATTGGGCGTTAATAGTCCCATCAATAAATCAGCTAAAGTACTTTTTCCACTACCACTTGATCCAACCACTCCAACTCTCGAACCTTTTGCAATTAAGAGTGACCCATCATTAAGAACATAAGGTTGCTGATCAAAATACTTGAATGAAACTCGTTCAAAACGAATTTCTTTAGAAAACTGAATACAACCCCCAGAAATATCTATTAAAGACTCATTATTAGGTTGGTCTAGCATTCTTATAACATGGGGTAAAGAATTACCAAAAGTCTGGATTTGAGACCATGAAAAGAAACAGGTTTGCATAATTGGCAATAACTTCTGAGCACCTAAAGCCATTGCACCAATAACCGGTATAGCCCCATACATGCCTTGAGAGCGATCTGATAAATACAAAGCTATTAAAGCTATCAGAATCATTCCAGCAACCTCTAAACCATATTTAGGGGCTGCAGAGATAAATTGAGCACTACTTCTGGACCGTCTAAGTGGGATATCAACCTGAAGATAGTAATCTAAAAAATTGCTCTGCGTTCCATTTATAATAATGTCTTTAATGCCACCACTTGTTTCTTGTAAAACTTTAAATAATCTATTAGATTCGGTGTGCATGACCTTACCATACTCAGATAACTTACGCTGACTGAAAATTGATATCAAAATATAAATTGAGCCAAACCCCAATAATGATCCTAAAGCAACATATGGTTGGATTACAAATAATCCGGTCAATATAGCTATTGCCAAAAATATTGAGCTAAAAAGCGTCAAGGTTGGAACTAGAACAGCATATACAGCCTCATTAACGCGAACAGTAACCATATTCAAAAATTCACTGCTGTTTTTGGAGCAATGAATAATGTATGGTTGATATAAAGTTAATCTAACAATCTGAGCACTAAAATCTGCACCAATTGAATGACTGAACCTAATTAATGCATACTGACATAAAAATCGAACAAGGCCAGAAAAAACTGCACATACAATAAAAATGGTAGTGATAAAGACAACTAACCAACTTGTATCTTTATGAATTAAAAAATCATGTAAACCAAATGGAAGATTTTCAAAATAACTGATTGCTTTATCGGGGTTTGCCAAAACCCCCAAAAATGGAAGAATTGCACCCAGACTCAATAGCTCAGCAAATGAAGCCGTTATCATCAAAAATAAAATTACTATAAATTGCTTTTTTCTTTTTATGGAAAAATGGCGCCACAATTTATATAACATATGGCTCAATTTATTAGGCAAATTCAATCTCTCTTTCAATTAGGTGCTCAAATGGCTATAATTATGCATGCTATCCGCCACGTAGGTAATAAATTGATTCATCATACTTGATTGCCAGTTATCGATCGACGACTACAAAAGAGTATTGATTGAGAGTTATCTAATTTCGCACTGCAACAACAACCATTTGCCCGATTAACAGCTGCAAAAAGAACCTTAAAATGAATCAGTCTAAAATTCATCCAGACCGAAAATCCGAAATTTACAAAAAGCTTCTCGATTGTTTTATATTTGATAAAAATGAAACATTCAGCAATCCAAATGAAACTAAACATATCTTATCTGGAAAAGAAGATGTTGTTGTTTTTGGTGCAGGAGGATTCGCAATTGATTTTATGTTGAGGGTTGTGAATAGAAATAACCTAAGAATTAAATGCTTTGTTGATAATAAATTTTCAAATCGTGAAAAATTCTTTGGCTATGACTGCATGAATTTCCAAGATTTTTTGAAATCAAATTATTACTCAGCTACTTTTACAGTAATAGTATGCGTATATAGAAATAAAGTGTTGCAAGAAATTTTAAGCCTCCTAAAAAATCATGGCATCCAAAAGATTCTTGTTGCAACTGATATATATGACATGCAACTCATATATCCACCTAAAACCTTATTAGACAATCATATTGAATACTATCAAAATTATAAGGAGGACATTTTATCAGCTTACCATTTGTTTAATGATGAAATAAGCTGCGAAAGCTACTTAAGATGCATGCAAACACATCTTAAACGCAAACTCGTCAAAATGATTGAATTTCCAGAAGAGGATCAATACCTTCCGTGTGATATAAATCTTAAGCGCAACCGCTCTAGAGTCATCAATTGCGGAGCATATGATGGAGATACAATCAGAAAAATAGTAGCTAAAGATGGGAAAATTGAAGCGTTAGCCTGTTTTGAACCAAATCTCAATACATTCGAGCTACTTTCTTCTTTTGTAAATGAAAACATTTTGAGTGTGGCGAATGATGTGTCTCTCTTTCCCTGCGGCGTTGACGAATCAAACAAATTGGTAAAGTTTTCGCAAAATGGTGCATCCTCATCGACCTTGAGTGCAAGTACTACTTCAGAAAAAACCCAAAATGAAACTTACATACCCGTAGTAAAAATTGATAGCGTACTTCCTAATTTTGGTCCAACGTATATCAATATGGACATAGAAGGGGCAGAGTTAAACGCTCTGAGAGGAGCCGAAAAAACTATCGCAAAATTTTTACCAGATTTAGCAATATGCGTTTACCACACACCAAGTCATTATTGGGAAATCCCTCTATTCTTATCACAACTTCATCCAGGATATAAGCTCTATCTACGAAACTATACGTATTTTACAAATGAGAGTGTGTTATATGCCACCACTTGAACATTTAAATACCTTAGCATCTTGTGAAAAGTTAACAATTATTCTTCTTACATTTAATAGACTAGCGTTTTTAAAAAAAACAATTGATTCTTGCTTTAAACAATCAAACAGCAATTTTAATTTACTAATAGTTAATAATGCATCTACCGATGGAACTGATACATATCTTAACAATTTAACACCCCCCTCCAGTATCAAAATAGAAGTAATAACAAATAAGATAAATATTGGGGCAAAAGGCTCTTTTTTACTGGCTTTAAGTAGAATTGAACCCACAAGTTGGGTCACCATATTATGTGACGATGATCTGCTGGATGAGAAATTTGTTGAACACTTTTACGGAATGCGCAGAGAGTGCCCTGATTCAAGCTGCTATGTCATATCCGTAGCTGAAATTGATTCTCATGATAACTTTAAATCTAGATTTATTAATCCTCAAGGATATTTCAAACCTTTAGAAGCTTTCAAACTCATCTCCAATGGCACAATCAGACCAGCGGGAGTTTCTGGGTTTTTTTTCCCAGCAAATCTTGATCAAATATCTACATATCTTAAATCTGTAGATAACCCACATGGATACTTGGAAGACACTATGATGTTTATGATTGCATCTATTCAAAAAGGTATATTTGCATCTAAGCAGGTTGGCTATCTTCGCAGAATATGGCCAAATCAAGCTTCCTCTTTTAGCGATCAGAGGATTTTTGACTATTACGTAGCGCTTTTACTTTTTGACAAAAAATTAAGGGAGTTGTTAACTGAATGTGGTTTTTTTAACATTCGATTGCTACACAAAACAATGTCACATTATCAATTCTTTAGAATTATTCAATTTCCTATCATTACAAGTGGTTATCTCAACCTGAGTATTTGTATTAATTACTTATATGCAGCACGTTACCACAACATCAGGTATTTACCACATGCCATATCGATGTTTTTTATATTGCCACTTACAATCAAATCCACATTATCTTTAAGAAAAAGAATTAATCTTTTTAGAAAGAAATGTATGCGAAATACTTTGTGAGTATTTTTCGAAATGAAAAATGTAACTAAATATGTAATTAGCTTCTCAGCAGAAATACCTGAGCTTCGCAATAATAAATTATTCATTCCAGATATTGCACGTGGTTATCCAGGTGCGTCTTGGCCGTCAGAGTTAAATAAAATACTTACTAATTCTCAGTTTTGCTGCGTAACTGCAGATATTGCGCTTGAGATGTTATCCAACAAAATAATAAAGCCTGAGCGCATACTAGTTATTCAACATAATATGGACCCTTTAAGTAAAAAACTAATTGAATTAGGATCGATTCCTTTCCTAATAACAATTTTTGAGTCCCCCCTGTATGCCCCTAATTTCTATAACTCACTGAATAAACTGGAACAGATTTTTTATTACAGCTTAGTTTTTTGCGATCTTAAAGATGAGAATTCCAAAAGATCGGCTGTTAGATTTCCCTCTTTTTTTAAAAATAATTCAACCATACAAAATCAACAACCCTGGAAGGATAGAAAATTTTCTTGCATGGTGGTTGGGAATAAATATGTTCCATTACAAACATTTAAAGATACAAATAACATATCTGAATTTTCCTGGTTGTTAATAATGCGATTGAAAAGACTTCTTAGACCAAAAAATGAGTCGCTGCCAACATCACTAAGAGATGCTCAACTACAAGATAAAAGAATTGAGGCGATTATTTATTTCACCAATAAAAGTCTTCTTGATTTATATGGGCGCAAGTGGAATACACTTTGGTTAACACCGCCAAAATTTAGATCAAATTTAAAAAAGGCTATCGGTAATAAAGATATCTCTACCGCAAGCGATAAAATCCAAGTATTAAGGTCATATAAATTCAATTTTTGCTTTGAAAATATCAGCCATCCCGGCTACATTACGGAAAAAATTTTTGATGCTCTTATTGCTGAAACAATACCCGTTTACTGGGGACCCAAAAATATCCATCAATTCATACCGGCAAATATATTTATTGATGCATCACGATTTTCTTGTTTTGATGAACTTCTAGTGCATATGGAAAAAATTACTGAATCAGAGGCGGAGTTAATGATTCAGCAAGGAAAAAAATTTCTGCAATCAACTCCTGGGGCATCATTCAGTTATGAAGCAAATGCTATACAGATAGCTCAAAAAATACAGTCTTTCTTGTCAATTACGTAGAAAAAACTATGGCTAAGAATTTTTTATATATCAGTCAATTCTTTATATAATTTTCTCAGAGTTTCATTTCTTGCATTCAATGAGAAACTAGTTTTTGCCAACTCAAAAACATGTGCTCTTCTCTGATTAAGATACGGATTGTTATTTATCAATTTCTCCATGCATTTAATCAACTCATACTTTGTAAGCAAAAATTTTCCAGCGGCTTTATCAATTAATAATCGCTCTTTAAACTCATCTATAGTTTTCCATTCAACACCATATGCAGAAGGCAAGTAAAAATGATATGGGACTGATATCTCATCCCCCACAGACTGGAAATCTGTTGTATGACTTTTAAAATAAATTATTGCATGCCCATACTCCATACCCTCTATGATATTACCCCCTCCATGTACATGGGTCGGAGCTATCGTAACACTAGCTTGTTTCAAAATATCATGCTTCTCTAAGTCCGACAACGGAGCAGTTTTAATAATTTTTATATTTTGATTAGCATTGATTTCTTGAATTCTTGATTCAGGGATATTTGGGCATGCCAAAATTAACTGAGCATTACTTATGTTATTCAACGATAACCATGCATCAATGACTAGATCAACTCCCTTCAACACGTAATCACTTGCGAGACATGCAAATATAACAGGTTGATTTTCCTGATTTATACTTGGGGATAATTTTGGTATGCATCCAGGTGAATGGATATATGATAGTTTATGATCAAAAATATCACCAAAATAATAGTGAAATAAGTGCTCAAAACCATGAGTAATAAGTATTATCTTGCAAAGATTATTCTCATAAATTTGCTTAGCATCTCGGAGATGGCTAATAACTTCAACTGGCTGCTTAAATCCAGGTTGCGAGTAAGAAATTATAGATAAAGGATGATCATTTACCTCTATTATAAAAGGCTTTTTGTTTATTATCGCAGGATAATTTATCCAGTGTGCAATATCAAAACTGTAAAAATTCGCCCAGTTTATCGGTGGATTTTCATAATATCTAAGAAAGGTTGGATGAGTCAGTCGAGTTGCGTATCTAAAAAAAATTTTTGGTTTACCAACATTTATAAAACGGGTAAAAATTTGTTTAATAATTATTATTAGATCGTCAATTTTGCCGATGAATTTTTTAGGCATAATTGCTTGTATAGACATTTATTTCACTATTCCCAATTCTATAGAAAATATACTTAATTTTTTATTGGTAAAAATCTTATACATTAAGCTTTAATCTTTCAGCATATATATCATGGTACCTTAATAAATCATCTGGCTTTCCATTAAAGATGTTTATTAAATTTGGTTCATGCTTAATTTTTTTAAGAATTTTTTGTTTATTCACTTTATCTATTTGCCCATAAAATAATAAAGAGATAAAGTGCGATCTTTCTTTTTGCTTACTGATTATTTGATTAATCTCAATTGGACCAGAAATACTTTCTAACTCCACGTCTAATTCAAGATTAGCCACTTTCCTTACGCGTTCGTGAATATCCTCCCTAAATCTTACAATTCCTCCAGGAATATGCCAACCACTACCTGTATGCGGATCGTCTCTCCATGTTAATACACTACCTAAGTTAGGAATTTTTATCAAAAGATCGATGTTAACGTACGGGGTTAATCTTCCAACTAAATAAAAGATTTCATCTGGCAATCCAATCTCTGGATTTTTTACATACTCCTCTAGAGATTTTATGAGTGATGTCAATCTTAGATTAGACATAAAAACTTTGATTTAGCTTTACTGCCCAACATCTGTAATTGTTTTTTGATTAGCAAATTTTGCCCAACCTTCTTTATTAAATCCCATGTTGTACTCAGGCAATCCTAAAGCCATACACTTTGTGCAAACCGCAGACTTTGACTTATTGAAATTTATTTCTTTTAAACTTGATTCCAAATAGTTAGCCGCCACTACGTTTGCACCTCTTTGAAAAACTGTGCAGCAAACAGGAACTGTTAAGTCAGCATTTATATTTATTTGATTCTCTCTAAATGGGCATGAATTTTTTGGCAATCTACGCTCAGATGAAGCCTCAATACCCTCGTCTATACTGACGAGAAGGTTTTCATGCAAATCTCTTGTTTGCTTATCTGGCACACCGTCACAATGCGCTATCACTCTCTCTAATGGCATCACAAGTGCATAAGTTTTTGATAAAGCAAAGCCAAGTTCATCGGCCAACTCTTCAAACTTTTTCAAATTCTTACCGCTATTATCTCTATACATGTGATAGTTAATATCTACTAGTATCTTCGAATTATGTTTATCCATTAGATACCTGAGTTTATATAAATTAGACTTAACCAGATTAATATCTCCGCCTTCATGAGTTTTATTGTAGGCGTCTGGGTAATAGCCAGAAACAGAAATTTTTAAATAATCTGGTGAAGAAATCACTAAATCCTCAATGCGAGAATCGAATTTAATGGATAAATTACTTGATAAAGCTACAGCCACATTAGAGTCATGTATATATTTAACAATTTCCTTAATATATGGGTGAAGTAATGGCTCACCCCAACTATATAAACTAATATGTGAAATGCTTGGAGTCTCAGTTTTAACTTTATCAAACACCTTTTTAAAGGTGTTTAAATCCATTGACCCCCCTGGCACTCCATGATCTGGAATGCTGTGCGGGCAGGATGCACATTTCAGATTACAGGAACTTAGAATATCAATTGTGTAGTATGGTGAATCCTCATCTTGAAAACTAATTACAAGCGTTTCATTAATTCCGCGTTCCTTCAATTGCAATAAGATTTCATCCTCCTTAAGAGAAACCGCAACAAGAATCAAAGATGATTCATGCTTATTAAGTTCCAAAGAAAGTTGATTGGGATGAATAACAGGTAAACCACCAACAAATTTTTTTTCAAAAGCCGGGTCAGAATCAATAAAACTTACTGGATTAATACCATTGGATCGCAAAAATCTGAGCGCACCCAAACCAGTCATTCTTGCCCCCCAAATAAAAATCGCTTTTTGTTGAACTTGAGTAAGAATGTAATTTTTATTGGCCATTTGAAAGTTGCCTAAATGAGTTGATTAACTCTGGTGTTTTAATTCTTTGGTAAAAATCTACCAACTTTTCTATATTTTTTTGATGACATGTAAAGTTGAAATTACCTACCTCACGCAATAGTTTGCTGCAGCTACCCGAATACTCTGGGTTCATACCCTCTTTTCTAATTTCAATATTTCCCTTATAATTCATCGTGTTAGCAATTATTTTAGCCAAGCCTGACAGTAAAACTGGGCTGCCGCTACAAAAATTGTAACTAGTAGAGCTAAATCTTTTCCCTCTTAAAACTATTGATAGTAACTGGGTCAAATCATCAACATGAATGTAATCAAAATACATATCACAATTGATTGATATCCCCAAGCCAGAAATTACCCTCCAAATATTATTAGAAATAAATCTTCGAGAGTAATCCTCATAAGGCCCATAAATACCAAAGAGGCGTAAATTTAAGTACTTATCAGAATTCGAATTAGATTCCAACTCCTTGGATATTAAGTACTTGGATAGCCCATATGTGTCTACAGGTACAGATAAACCGTACTGTGATTCAGACATTAACGGGACATAGCACCTTTTATCGTATTCAGCGCCAGAGCCAATTTGAATAAGCTTTCCATAAAAAGATTTTGCGTTATAGATATTAAAAAAAATCTTCAAGGAGTCTTCTGCAGAATTTATATCAACTGCACAATGTATAACGATATCAGGCAATATTTTTTTCAAATATTCATTACAAGAATTTGAGTCTAATAAATTAAGATCTTGCCTTTTGGGACAGTAAATCACAAATTCATTTAACTTTGACAAGGCCTCAGAAATATTCTTTCCAAGAAACCCATTACCACCCAATATCAAAATTTTTTGCTTCATGTGATTAACGTTATCTATGTATCTTGACTATAGAACCCGCATTTGCAATCCATGGATTAGTTTCTAAGCTCTTGAACTCTCCTGCTCCACCAATCAGATTTATCATTTTTTCAGCATCTGCGTCTAAATCCTCTTCAACACACACCATCGGAGCAGAACATGACGCACAAAAATCAATGCACTTTCTCTTGCCTGCTAGCATTGCAACCTGAAGTTCTTTTAATTTTTGACCATACCAAATATCTGCCACACTTTGATCATTAACGTTACCAATCACAACCTTTCTTGGCCAATCTAGCGTGCATGGACTCACAGTGCCGTCACAGTTGAAGTGCATATACATAAAAATAAACGGGCAAGCCTCTTTCCACTGAGAAATTTTTTGTCCATACATACCAGTATCAGTAACTTCATTTTGCTTATCTAATTGAGTTTCAGCCCACTGAGGAACGACCTTCTCTACAAAGATCTCATCACAGATGGATCCAAATGTATCAAAAAAGTATTTTTTTTCCTCGTCCGAGAGCATAAAAACTTCTTTTGAATCTTTTTTATATGCATGAGCCTGATCTGCAACCTTGACATAAATCTTTAGATCACTATTAGCAGCCTCTTTTATCTCATACAAGCTTTTAACGCCATCGATAATTTCCTGGAAGTTTTGTTTTACCCCCGCAACTTGAAGATATCTTTCGTCCGACAACCCCTCAAGAGAAATATTAATTCTTTGTAAACCTGCCTCGACAAGACCTTTATTAAGTTCGGGCTCAAGCTTAGATCCATTGGTAAACATTTCTATAATTTCAGCGCTGTTACTCTTTCTCGCATAAGAAACCATTTCAACAACATTCGGATTCAATGTTGGCTCGCCATGATTTCCGATTTTAATTTTCTTTATCTTGTCAGGAAACGCTGAAAACCCATCAATTATCTTCCTATACATTTCCATTTCCATAAAACCACGTTTTAAACCGACTTTTTTCATCCCATCCATATCAGCTTGAAAGCAAAAACTACATTTATAGTTACATACGCTTGAAATATCTACGTGTGCAGAAATTGGTGTTTTTAAAGGGATTAAGTCCTGCAAAGGTTTTTTGCTGGCTGAATGAATTCTGGGTCTAATAACTGCAGCGTCTGACATTATGTACTCCATCAAATAGGTGAAATTTCTACATCGTTAAACAGTATTACTTTACAAGTCAACTCTTTATCCTTAATTAAACTTGCAACTTGATCATTAAAAGCTCCAGGCAACATCAAAACAAGAACATCATAATCTGAATTAAAGAAAACATCGGGACTAATAATTTTTTTATGCAATATTGGAGAATATTTACCTTGCTTAAAGTCTGCAGAGTCAACAATGGCATCTATTTCTACTAAATTAGCCATCGCCATTAATGCGAGCGCTCTATGCCCCGCCCCCCAAATTGCAATTTTTTTTCCTTGTTTAAAATAATACTCAACAACATTTTTTACCGAATTAATTATTTGAAAAGCCTTTGTTTCGATGTTTATGTAATCTGGCTTTATTTTTTTCCTTGCTACCAAAACCAAATCGTTACCGTTATTCTTTTCGTACTCAACAAGAATCTCAAAACCTTTACTTGCAAAAAGTTGCCTTAATGAATTTTTTGTGAAGTACACCAAATGATCGGCCACAAACTCATATAAACATGCTTTTCCCAACAGGTAATCAAGATTCGGCACGGAAACATATACAACTCCATTGGGTGTTAAAACGTCATAAAATTTTTCTACAAATAACCCAACATTTGGTTGATGCTCTAAATAGTTATTACACACAATCAAAGGGAATTCTTCGGGGAAATTATAGTCAATGAAATATCCCGGCTGAACATCTAATTTCTTACTAATTGCGATTTCTATATTTTGAATACCATGCTCTAAGCCATGCGGCTCAAATCCCAAACGCTGCAATACCTCAAGAAAATCACCCTTACCTGATCCAACCTCAAGCACCTTGCCTTTTTCTAATTCATGGTCGTGAATAATTTGATTCCATTCATTTATCAAATTTTTCTTAGACGCTTCATTTAAAGATGCCGCAGTTATAACTTCACGGTAATAAGAAACTGGCCCATTGGTAACTTGAACTAATGAACAACTATTGCACTCGACAATATTTAATACAATTGATTCGTCACCAGCCTCGGCAGGAGATTCCAAAAAAAATTGGGCCGCTTTAGGAAATCCCCCAAAAGAAAAAAGCTCTTTTATTTGATCTGATTGGCAGGATCTACAGCGAAACATGGCAAATCACCTATTTAACAATTTCCAGCGGTTATCAAGCATTTCAATTCGCTTGTCATCTTCCCTCGTAATTAATGAGTAATATTCTCTCTTGTTAATTAACCACAGCAACTCAAAATGAACTGCATTTAATATTCCGGTTTTAATGCCCTCGGCATTCAAGGCTTCTGATGAAAACACAACTTTTCTAGTTTCAAATCTGGTTAAGTGGTTTTGTTTGACTTTTTTAAGAGCATCAATACTATTAATTGAAACCCCCCCACCAACAACCAAGTCAAGATTGTTAAATTTACATTTTTTAGCAACATCGACAACGTGATTAATAACTTCTTCAGAATCCACTGAATCTCTTGCCCACCCAAATGACCCAACAAAATCAACTCTTCCGAATACCAATCCTTGAATACCATGGGGTATATTTGCAACCCTAACTATATTGTCAATGTCTTTTAAACCAGATTTAGTTTCAATATTGACCAAAAAATCAACATCTAATCTCTCTTCCTCCGAATACACCTTATTTTTTGCCTCGATAAATTTCTCTAAGGCGTACGATGTTTCGACCATGGGGGCAATTATAAAATCAACCCCAAACTGTTTTGCCTCAATCAAATCCCTCATTGCTTCACATCCGCCGATCTTAAGTGCTATCTTCATATCAGCTCTGCGAGCAATTTCCAAAAGCCTTAATAACTCCTCCGTACGAGTACCTTCAGCTTCAAATTCCGCTTTTACAGCAATAGCATTTGAATTTTTCTTCAAATCCAAGAGAATTTGCAACATTTGCTTTTCAATTTTATTCACGATTTACCACTTTATTTGATTAATTTGACTTTAATAATATGTGAGACTATTTCCATGCTATTTTAATGCCTTTTATGTCATTTTCTTGAAAAAAAATAAGGCACAAAAATTAAAATCGGAATTTATTTAGCGATTACTATATCTTCTATGATTTTAAAAGCGTTTTGATAGGATGAGATTACTGCGCTTGCAGAGTTAATATCTACGCCATCATCATAACCACCAGAAAACATGCAGAATTTTATCTTTGCAGAATTCGCCATATTTTGATCGACAGTGCTATCACCCACCAATAGAGTATGCTCCGGAGAAATACTTAAAGCATCATTACAAATCAAAAGATTTTTGGGGTTAGGTTTTTGAGTCAATAAATCACCCCCGGCAACACAATAATCGAAATATTTAGAAAGAGATAATTCGATTAAAATCTTATTCAATAAAGGTCTAGGTTTATTGGTACAAATTGCTAGTTTGAAATCTGCTGCTTTAAGCTGTTTGATAAAATTTAATGCAAAAGGATAGATGTCATCTTCAGAAGATTGCTCTTCAAAATATATTTGCCTAAACTTATCCAATTTTTTATCTATCAATAATTCAGAGTCTAATTCCAGAGCATTTCTAATTAACTCTCGCCCTCCCAGACTAATCCAAGGTATCAGATCTTTTTTTTGCAGCTGTTGCTTATTCTCAGACACCCTCATGAGATTCAAAATTTTTAATACTGTATTAGCACTATCTATCAATGTTCCATCAAAGTCAAAAACAATTAGACCCATAATTGGCTCAAGACTTTAAAATATTATCAGCTAATTCATCTCTGCTTAGAAATGGTGCCATGTCCTCCAATGAAGGAGAAACCATTGTTCCATCTTCTAATTTTCTTGATGCTAATTTTGGGGAAAAAGACTGATTTTGATCCAAAAAGACTTCTATTAATGATGGTGACTTACTATCTAATAACTCCCTAACACGACCACTAGACCAATCACTTAGGTCATGTATAGCTGTTGATTCAATACCAAATACAGCCCCTAACTTCACAAAATCAGGGAAAGAAACTCCATTTTCATGCCCAATACCAAACATGTTATCTGAAAAATAGGCTTGCTGAGTTTGGCGAATCGAATGATAGCCGCCATTATTCAGAATAATGAGCTTAACAGGCAAATTATGCTCAACTAAAGTTTGTAACTCTTGAAGATTCATCATTAAACTACCATCCCCTGCCAAACAAATAACACGACGTCCAGGAGAAGAGATACTTGCTCCAATTGCTGCAGGTAAATCATAGCCCATTGATGCATTACCTGAATTAGTGTACAGGCGCTGCCCCTTTCTTAGCTTTGCTGCCTGAAAACTCATTACACATGCTGAACCATTACCTGCAACAACAACATCATCATCAGCTAAGTCCCTAAAAATATAATCCATAAATGCATACGGATTAATTGGGTTGTTAGATGAAAAATACTCTGGCAAAACGATTGGATACCGCGCAACCCGCTCACGACACCATTTCAAATACTCTAGGTGATCTTCTTTAGGCTGGTAATTCTTTAGTGCCTGAATTAAAGACGGAATAAATTTTTGTAGAGTTGCGCTTATTTTCAAATCAATATTTAAGGTCGGCTTATCTAACTCTGCCCGATCTACATCCACCATCACCTTATATGCTTTTGAGGCAAAACTTTTCCAGTTATAACTAACTTGCCTAATATTCAACCGACTCCCAAGAACTAAAAGAAAATCAGAGTTTTGAACAGCAAAATTACCAGCTCGATCACCTACAGTTCCAGGTCTTCCAGCATAGAACTCACTATCATTTGTCAAGATATCATGGGCATTCCAACCAGTTACAACAGGTATCTTAAGCTTCTCCACCAAATCTAAAAACTCTTCATGCATCCCAGAAATACGTACGCCCATTCCGGCAAATATCACTGGTCTTTTTGCGGAGCCTAGCTTTTTTATTACCTCTGGCAACTGAAAAACAAAATTATCTTCATGTAATAAAGTTTGAAGCTCTAAACGGGTATTTGGAGTTAAATCTTGATCATTAATTAGATCATTTAAAGAATCTGAATATGATTCCAATGTAGAAATATCAACAAGGCTACCTTGAACATCAACTGGTACATCAACCCAAACTGGTCCAGGCCTACCTGACTGGCTGATAAAAATGGCCTTATCCATTACTTTTTTTACTTGCATTGGATCTTGTAACACTGTCGCATACTTCACTATAGGTTTAGCCATTGTGACAATATCAACCTCTTGATCACCCAACTGCCTTAAGTGACCGGAATAATTACGTAGATATGTTTCACGCTTTACTTGTCCGGATATTACTAACATCGCCTGAGAATCAACATATGCACCATACACTCCGTTTAAGGCGTTAATTCCGCCTGGTCCAGTTGTAACATTCAAAACAGCTAATCTATTAGTTAAACGATAGTAGGATTCCGCTGCAATAGCAGCAGCTTGTTCATGATGGAAGCATATAGGCTGTAATCTTTTATTGCGTCCAAACGCATCATTTAGATGCATCGCTCCACCACCAGTAACTAAAAAAACATGCCTAGCCCCTGCATCAAAACAGCGCATAGCAATATAGTCAGCAACTCGGATTTTCTGATTGGTCATTAGAAATTAACGCCCAAATAAGTTTCTATTTTTGTTACAACGAAATCAAGCATTTCCTCTGTTAGAGCAGGCTGGACCCCAATCCAAAAAGTATTACTCATAACGTTATCTGTATTTTTAAGGGTTCCGCTTATTCGATACTGGACATCTTTCATATAGGGTTGTCGAACTAAATTTCCAGCAAATAAAAGCCTTGTACCAATTTTATTTTGATCTAAATATGTTGTTAATTCGAGTCTAGAAAAAGTGGCATTTTCTTTAAGAGTAATAGGAAATCCAAACCAAGATGGCTCAGAATTATCAGTCGGAATAGGCAACTGTAAATATTCTGAACAAGACTCCAATCGTTTTTTTAAAAATTCAAAGTTCTCTTTACGCTTTTGAATAAAATTTGGTGCTTTTTTAAGTTGTGCTAAGGCACAGGCTGCTTGCATGTCAGTGATTTTTAAGTTGAAACCTAAATGACTATACGTATATTTGTGATCATATCCTTGAGGTAAATTCCCCAGCTTCCAACAAAATCGTTTACCACATGTATTGTCTTTACCGGGAGGGCAATAACAATCACGCCCCCAATCTCGAAAACTCTCAGCAATCCCTTTTAATTCATAGTTATTGGTAAATACAGCACCACCCTCCCCCATAGTGATGTGATGGGCAGGATAAAAACTTAATGTAGCAATATCGCCAAAAGTTCCGCACATTTGACCTCGGTATTTAGACCCCAAAGCATCGCAACAATCCTCTATAAGCCACAAGTTATAACGCTTACAAAGTTGAGTCACAACCTCCAAATTAAATGGATTACCCAAGGAGTGGGCCAACATAATTGCTTTTGTTTTTGGAGTAATTGCTGATTCAATTTTCAAAGGGTCAATGTTGTGAGTATATTGGTCAACATCAACAAATACTGGGATAGCTCCGAACTGAATAATTGGATTTACTGTTGTAGGGAAGCCTGCAGCCACGCCAATTACTTCATCACCCTTTTGAATAGCGCGACCACCTAATTTCGGGGATGTAAGAGTTGAAAATGCAACTAAATTTGCAGACGAACCTGAATTCACTGTGATTGCATATTTCACCCCAATAAACTCAGCCAATCTCTTCTCAAATTCATCATTAAAGCGCCCCGTAGTTAACCAACCATCCAAGGAAGCATCAACCATATTCTGAATCTCTTCAAAACCAATTAACTTTCCCGATGGCGGTATTACCGTTACTCCAGGAATAAATTCTTTGGGCAAAAACTCCAAATCAGCATACTCTTTTACGAGCAAAGAAATTTTTTTGCGCAACTCTTCTTGTTTAATTTTATTAATATCCAATTTTTATCCAGACGTATTATGCAGACTGATGATCTTCAATTTGTTTTTTGGTAACAATTGACATATTTTGACCAGCCAAAAATGCTTTATGCCAATAAACAATTTTTTCTAATGCTAAGTTCAAATGCCACTTCGAAGACCAGTCTAACTCACTTCTTGACTTAGTACAGTCTAACTTCAACAAGGTAGCCTCATGAGGATTCTCTAATAAGTCATGTTGCCAACCCACATCACCACCCCACTTAAAACAAAATAAATCAATGACCTCTTGGACAGATTTGCAATCGAAATCTTCAGGTCCAAAATTCCAACCTGAGGCATAACTCTCATTTCCATCATACAAAGCTTGCGCCAACATTAAATAGCCTGACAATGGCTCTAGTACATGTTGCCAAGGTCTTATTGCATTAGGATTACGAATCACAATCGGCCTGCCCGCTTCAAAAGCCTTGATTGAGTCGGGTATTAAGCGATCTTCAGACCAGTCACCACCACCAATAACATTTCCTGCGCGAGCACTTGCAATAAGATTTTGATTATTTGATGTGCTAAAGAAAGATCTACGATATGCACTAGTCACCAACTCCGCACACCCCTTACTACTACTGTAAGGATCATAACCACCCATAGGTTCATCTTCGCTATACCCTTGTAACCTCTCGTTATTCTCGTAACATTTATCAGTTGTAACAATTACAGTTGATCTAACTGAAGGGCAAGATCTAAGAGCTTCTAAAAGATGGACAGTACCCATAATGTTGACTTGATAAGTCTCTATAGGATTTAGGTAAGAAACTCTCACCAGGGGTTGCGCGGCCATATGAATGACAATGTCAGGCGAAAAATTCACAATGGACTTTTTTAAAGATTCAAAGTCACGTATGTCAGCTATTTGCGATTGCTCAATTAATTTAGAAAGCTCAAGAACTTCAAAAATATTCGGTTGAGTATTTGGATAGAGTGAATAGCCAGCGATTTTAGCACCCATTAATTGCAGCCAATATGTTAACCAACCGCCCTTAAAACCAGTATGGCCAGTAATAAAGACTCGCTTACCCCTCCAAAAGTCAGGTTTCACACAACCCAACATCATCAGCCCCATACTTTCCATGGAGCCTGATTATTAACCCATAAATCCTCAAGATGATTTTTATCCCTAAGTGTATCCATCGGCTGCCAAAAACCTTTATGAAAAAAAGCTTGTAGCTGCTTTTGTTTTGCGAGCCCCTCCAAAGGCTTACGCTCCCAAACAGTTTCATCGTCATCAATTAAATCAAACACCTTTGGCTTAAGTACAAAAAATCCCCCATTAATCCAGCCTCCATCACCTTGAGGCTTCTCCAAAAAAGATTGGATTTGATTATCCTTAATATTCAATGCGCCAAAACGGCCAGGCGGTTGAACCGCAGTCATGGTTGCGAGAAGACCATGAGATTTATGAAACTTAATTAGTTCACGAATATTGATAGACCCAACTCCATCACCATAGGTCATGCAAAAATCGTCATCAACATATTCGGCTATTCTTTTTAGGCGGCCACCTGTTTGCGTTGATTCACCAGTGTCAACTAAAGTTACCTTCCATGGTTCAGCTTTTTTTTCATGAACTTCAATTGAATTTTTTACCATATCAATGGTGACATCAGACATATGTAAAAAATAGTTTGCGAAATATTCTTTAATCAAATACCCCTTATATCCACAACAAATTACAAAATCATTAATTCCATTCGCAGAGTAAAGTTTCATAATGTGCCACAAAATTGGCTTACCACCAATCTCAATCATTGGCTTTGGTTTACTGGCACTCTCTTCTGAGATTCTTGTTCCCAAGCCACCAGCCAAAATCACTGCTTTCATTTTGTCTCCAAATTTATCAATGCTTAAACGTGTCTAGATAAATAATCTTTGTAAGCATTCACAAGACCATCTTTTAGATTAATTTTCGGATGCCACCCTAATTTACCAAGTAATTGACTATCCATTAACTTTCTCATGGTGCCATCAGGCCTTGAGTGATCAAATGAAATAGTGCCGTCATATCCAATCACAGTAGCAATCAACTGAGCTAATTCGTATATTGAAATATCATTTCCAGAACCCACATTAATATGACCAAGCAAAGGTTGAGTATTTTTATAATAGATTTTCGGGTCTAAATTCATTATGTGCACAGACGCTTGAGCCAAATCATCAACATACAAAAATTCACGACGAGGTTTACCTGTGCCCCAAATAATGACATTTTGTTGCTTACCTACTTTGGCCTCATGAAAACGTCTAATCAGCGCCGGAATTACATGACTATTTTCCGAATGGTAATTATCTCCCGGCCCATATAAATTACTTGGCATAACTGAGCGGTAATCAATCCCATGGCTATCACCATACTGGCGGTTATAGCTTTCGCACATCTTAATCCCAGCAATTTTTGCAATAGCGTAAGGCTCATTGGTTGGCTCAAGCTTACCTGTTAAAAGAGCTTCTTCTACTATTGGTTGTAAAGCTAATTTTGGATAAATACAACTTGACCCCAAAAACAACAAGCGCTTTACCCCTGCTTCAAATGCCTCATGAATTATATTAATTTCCATCATCAAGTTTTGATAAATGAATTCAGCCGGGTAGGTGTTGTTAGCGTGAATACCGCCCACCTTAGCAGCAGCCAAATAAATTTGACTAGGCCGCTCTTGTTGCAAAAACTCTCTCACAGCGAGCTGGTTGGTTAAATCTAATTCTTGATGTGTTCGAACAATAATGTCGGCATCCCCCTTAACTTGAAGTTGCCTGACGATAGCTGAACCCACCATACCTCGGTGACCAGCGACAAAAATCTTAGATTTTTGTGTCATCAATTTTCTTTAATCATGGGAATGTCGTAACCATACTTTTTTAACAAAGCATGACGTTTGGCCTGATCCAAGTCGTAATCCAGCATTTCTTCAATCATTTCATCTAAAGTAACTTGTGGAACCCAGCCTAATTTTTCCTTAGCTTTGGTCGGATCACCCAATAGGGTTTCTACTTCTGTGGGTCTAAAGTAACGTGGATCAATTTTAACAATCACATCCCCCACCTTCATTGCTGGCGTCTGATTACCTTCAATGGCCGAGACAATTCCAAGTTCATTAACACCCTCACCTTCGAAGCGAATAGAAATACCTAAGCGCTTTGCAGACTTAGTGATGAAATCACGCACGCTGTACTGCACACCGGTAGCAATCACAAAGTCTTCCGGGATTTCTTGCTGCAACATCAACCACTGCATCCGCACATAATCTTTCGCATGCCCCCAATCACGTAACGCATCCAAATTGCCCATGTAAAGACAAGTATCCAAACCTTGTGCAATATTAGCCAAGCCCCGAGTGATCTTACGAGTTACAAAAGTTTCCCCACGTCTAGGACTCTCATGGTTAAACAAAATGCCGTTGCAAGCATACATACCATAAGCCTCTCGATAATTCACCACAATCCAATAGGCATACATTTTAGCTACAGCATAAGGTGACCTAGGATAAAAAGGAGTGGTTTCTTTTTGTGGATTTTCTTGGACTAAGCCGTATAGCTCAGACGTAGAGGCTTGATAAAAACGCGTCTTCTTTTCTAAACCTAAGATTCTGATAGCTTCCAATAAACGTAGGGGGCCCATCGCATCCACATCAGCGGTGTACTCAGGCGACTCAAAGGAAACTGCCACATGACTTTGTGCACCTAAGTTATAAATCTCATCCGGTTGAATCTCTTGAATGATTCTTACCAAGTTAGATGTGTCAGTCAAATCGCCATAGTGTAAGACAAAGTTTCGATGATCAAGATGAGGATCTTGATAGATATGATCCACACGATCTGTGTTAAATGAAGAAGCGCGACGCTTAATTCCATGCACCACATAACCCTTAGACAAGAGAAGTTCAGCCAAATAAGAGCCATCTTGCCCTGTAATACCCGTTATGAGTGCTATTTTTGCTGGTTTATCCATGAATTATGTCCTGCCGTATGAATCTTCAAATCTAACAATATCATCTTCCCCCAAGTACTCACCAGACTGGACTTCAATCATTTCTAGGTCATAGTCACTCATATTTTCAAGGCGATGCTTCGAACCTATTGGAATATACGTCGATTGATTTTCTTCCAGAATAAAAGTGTGCTCACCATTTGTGACCTTGGCCACACCTTTCACCACAATCCAGTGCTCTGCCCGATGATGGTGTAATTGTAGACTCAAAGCCGCACCAGGCTTGACAGAAATACGTTTGACCTGAAAGCGCTGGCCCATATCAATCGAATCGTACCACCCCCAAGGGCGCGGCACGCGACGATGTGCGACTACTTGAGAAGCGCCTTGTTTTTTTAACTTAGCCACCACCTCTTTAACCTGCTCTACTTGGTGAGTGGCAGCAATCAAAACGGCATCGGGGGTATCTACCACAATCAAATCTGAGGTCCCGAGTGTCACCACAGGTCGATGCGGTGCATTGATGTATGTGTTTCTCGAACCCCACAACATACCCTGACCATGAATGCGATTACCCAAATCATCCACCGGGGATAGAGATGCTACTGCGTTCCAACTACCCACATCACTCCAAGCACCATTAAATGGAATCATGGCCATTTGATCACAGTGCTCCATCACGGCATAGTCGATGGACTCTGAACGACACCCTAAAAATATATCTTTATGAGGCCTTATAAAATTACCATCGACCTGATTCAATTGCATGGCTTTTTCACACACCTCTAATATATCTGGCGAATGCTGAGCCAATGCTTTTTTTAGAACGGCAACCTGACATAGAAAAATACCGGCATTCCAAGAATAGTCACCGGAGAACAACATCTCTTGTGCTTGATTAACCGGCGGCTTCTCAACAAAACGTTGCACTTGATAGACATCAGCAGACTGACCCTTTAGCTTTAAAACAGCGCCTTGCTGAATATAGCCATAAGCAGTGCTCGGGAAAGTAGGTAAAACTCCAAACGTTACGATATAGCCTGCTTGAGCTGCAACCACGCCAGATTGAATGGTATCCAAAAAAATTTCCGCATCTGAAACGAAATGATCTGCCGGCAAGAACAAGAGTAAATCAGAATCCTTTAGGTCTGGCATACAAACAGCACTTGCCATGGCAGCAGCTGTATTACGACCCGCAGGTTCCAATAAAATTGACGGAGAGCAGGTTGAATGATTAGATGCAGCAGAAGTCAGTGCTTCTTGCACAAGGAAGCGATACTCTTCATTTGTCACGCAAATAGCCTTACCAAATGATTGAATGCGAGCTAGAGTCAAAGCCATTAGACTTTGACCATTAATAAGTGGCACGAATTGCTTAGGGAAGCTCTCACGTGAAAGAGGCCACAAACGAGTGCCAGAACCACCACAAAGAATAACCGGTCTTATATTAGATGACATTGTCATATTTTATACGAAGGCGCCGACTCTTATACTTAAAAAAACAAGCGTTGGCAAAGATTTGATGGCTTTGAATTAATACAATATCCCAAGCACATACCGCCACAAATAATTAAAAAGCTTCCCAAAAATAAATAATAATGAGGAACCTATTTCAAAATAACTCAACATCATTTATCTACCTACTCAAAATCGCCGCACTTCATCAAGCATTACATAAGATAATGTCATATGAACTATGTTGATGCTCTACGATCGACTGGTGACACCAGTTGTAAATTACTAAGTTGGCTCGACTAAGGTCATCCGTTTTTTCAACCGGATACATTCAATTAGTTATCAGTAGCAAATAGCATTCCCAGCAACTCCAAAAATATCAAAAGATATTTAACGAGTTAAAGCTATCCCACAAGCACCAAGATAAAAATCCAAAGGTGTGTATCTTTTAGAGTATTGATAACCTTGATTTGTTAGAAAAATCTTAAGACATTACTTTTGAAGAAAGTTTCTAGATTCCTGGCAAGCCCCAAAACTACGTCATCTTAAAATATAGAACTAATTACGAAGAGATGCATTAGTTGCCGGCGACAATCGACATCACTGCCATACGCACCGCAATACCAAAAGTTACTTGCTTGAGGATCACTGACTGAGGACCATCGGCGACATCACTGGCAATCTCTACTTCACGATTCATTGGGCCTGGGTGCATCACAATCGCATCAGGCTTGGCTAATTTAAGTCTTGCTTGGGTAAGACCCCATTGCTTGAAGAAAGCATCTCCTTCAGGCACTTGACCAGCTTCCATGCGTTCTTTTTGGATTCTGAGGGTCATCACCACATCGACATCTTTTAAACCCTCTTCAATGTTGTTGAAGATTTTGACGCCCATCATGTTGAGGTCTTTAGGAAGCAAACTCTCTGGACCAATCGCGCGGATCTCTTTGCAACCCAAAGTAGTCAACGCATGAATATTCGACTTAGCAACACGACTGTGAACAATATCCCCAATGATGGCTACCTTGATCTCGGTGAAGTCATGTTTGAAATGCCGCATGGTGTACATATCGAGTAAACCTTGCGTGGGGTGTTGATTGGTACCATCACCAGCATTGATCACATGAACATGTGGTGGCAAATGCTGCGCCACTTCGACCGCAGCACCGGTGGATTTATGTCTCACCACAAAAATATCTGCTTGCATCGCTACCAAGTTATCAATGGTGTCGAGTAAGGTCTCACCCTTGGCAGTCGATGATGTTTGTATATCTAGATTGACTACATCGGCTGACAAACGCTTGGCAGCCAATTCAAAGGTAGTTCTGGTACGGGTGGAGTTTTCAAAGAAAAGATTAAAAACATTGGTGCCTCTTAACAAAGGT
>JACCEC010766885.1_pt1 | contig 30791 bp, 33 predicted proteins | sample 7450121 | NCBI WGS metagenome assembly JACCEC01 (sample SAMN15323455, study PRJNA562643) | freshwater metagenome | isolation source: river surface water | place: USA:Blue River Watershed | collected 2017-08-18 | reverse complement strand
TGTTTCTGCACCTGCTGTCAACAGTCCATTGAAATTAGGATTCAATGCCAATTGATCTGATCTGGAACTTAACTGTCCTCTTACGATCTGTGTGCTGGCCCTACCATCAGTGGCATAGGCTCTTACGTAGAACTCTATAATCGCTGGGGGCAGAGGTCCAATGGTCACAGGAATAGATCCTCCTGCACCTGGTAAGTTTGTGATAGCTACCTCTGTCCAGGGTGTATAGGTATTTGGTCTCCACCATAGTATAGCCCTCGCATATAAACCATCTGTAGGTTGTGTCAATGATAGATTGAAACTGTAGGTTCCATTGTTCCAATTGGTCAACTTAGTGGCATTCACAGTCAATGCTGCTGAAAATGCCACTGGTGTAGGCACTGGTTGTGGAACCACTGAACCTGTGCTGTTAGGAGTCTGTGCTGTGGTGCCCACTGATCCGCCAATAGGACCAGCACCACCTGTGGGATTACCTGGAGTAGCTGGAGGATTACCACCACCTACACCACCACCTAATGCATTGTTAGGATTGGTTGGTCCTGGATTCACAGTGTTTGGTGCATAGTTGGCTGGATAAAATGCATTGGTAGGAGGCAACAGTCCCAGTGCGGTCCTATTATCTGCTGTGGGGAAATAGATGGTAGATCCTTTGGGCACATATGTTGGCAATACCAAATCCTGTTCACCAACTCGGCTGTATGGATAGATGTCATCTGGATTGCGCACACAACCTAGATCCACGGTCATGTTATCATTGATTTTCACACTGACCACACGCCAAGGATCAGTGCCAAAGTTTAGGATATTGCTTTGTATGCGTATGCAGTCACCTGGCTCTAGTTCAAGACCTTGGCTGGTAACTGTTAGGCTGCAGGTTTCTTGTCTACGGCTCTTGTTGAACAACAGTCTAGCGAAATCTTTGGCCATTGCATAGTTGGTAATGGTTGGAAATGTAGCTTCTAGTTTGTTTTCTCTGACACCATCTTTGTCTATGTAGAACTGGCGATCTGCTTCTGTCTCTGGATAGATAACCTGTTGATTGCTCCATTTCTGATCTGGATCAACATAGGTCACAGATACAACATTATACTTGGCTGATTTTTCAATGCCAGTGTAGGTGATGTTGCCCACTATGTTGTCTTTGTTGAATGTAGCCACTATCACAGCCTGTCCACTTAGGATGTCTGTGTCATTGCCCGCATCTTCTATCTTTAATTTGTATTTGCCCTGCACATATGGCATGTAAGCACGGAATCCCATCAACAGCGTCTTGACATTGCTGAACAGGGTCTGTCCTGTGTCTACCACATAGTTACAGGTCAATATAGGACCAGTGACATTGTTGGTGGTAAAGTAAGTGACTGTTTGATTGCATTTACGTGCAGCAGCTTTCCAGGTAGGCCAATGTATGTCATCATTTTTCAATCCTTTGCCATATCTGGGATTGCGTAGATAATCTAACAGTATCTCTGCTGGATTGGTCGAATAGCGCACTGCTGCTGATGTGTAGTCAGTGGTTTCAGCATCTATCAACAGGCTGGCCACACGCTTGCCCAACATACCGATCTGGACCTGTGGAATACTGCCATTGAATGGATTGTTGTCTGCATCTGCTTGTGTGGTGATCTGTTTCCACTCATAACGTGCGAACAACACAGCTAATCCATTGAACTTCATAGAATTTTTAAAGCTGGGTGCTTCTGAGAATATACCATTCTTTACAGCATTGCCTACTGGACTGTCATCTGGATTCCTATAATACTGACCTGGATACCATTGTAGCTGCACACGATCTTTGTAGCGATCTGAATTCACAGTGACCAATTGGCCTGCATTTAGACTGGCTGTTTGATCTGTGGGCAACTGCCAGTCATCGATGTAGATCTCTCTGATACCTTCTACCAGTCCTTCTGAAAACACATAGGCCACATACAGGTATCGGTTGTTGGTAGATCCTGTTTCTGCGAATGTCACAGCACCACCTACTTTGCGATAACCATATACTATAGGTATGTTGACATTTGATCCCTGTGTTTGGACTAGAACGCCCTGTTGTCTTTCTGCTTCAGCAGCAGCATTAGGTATATCTGGAGTGCCACCTAGTAGACCAAGGAATGGTTGGACCACGAAGTTGACCACACTGGCCACTACATTGGTCACAGCTTTGACCACCGAGCTGACTACATTGACCACCGCCTTGGCAACACCACTGATGGCATTACCTACTGCTTTAAAGACTTTAGACATATTCTATTTCCTTGCCCATCCAAACACCTGGCTTGAATCCAAAGTGTTTGTATAATTTTTCTGTTCTTTCTGGATTGATGCCGATATCACCTGCTGTGATAGAACGTGCTCCAATAACCCTAGCCCATTCTTCGAACTTGTTCAACAACAACTTGAAGTTGTCCATGTTCTTGTGGCTTTCTATGAGAAATATAAAAGCGATATTGGCATCAATGATGTTTTTGTTCCAGGGACATTCACTGGCATAACCTGCTACGAATCCCACTGGACGGCTGTTGTCATAGATATTGAACCAGCAGTGATCCCACTTGCTGGCAAAATGTCTGATGGTTTCGATCACAGAATTTTCATCATACTGTTGTTCGATCTCTGGCATAGATTCTATAGCTTCATCTCTATAATAACCAAAGAGATTTACAGTGCTGTCAAATTCTATTGGCTGCATTTTTCTAACTATCATGTTATAGGCGTCCCCACTTGAACTCTGTCTGGCCTACCCAACCTGCTTTTTCAAAACAGGTATCACGTTGTGTGTCCTGGAACAACCAATTGCTCCAGTTATTGGTCTTGCGGCCATTGGTTCTTTCAAAGTCCGCGAATAGGCTAGCACAATCAATAGTTATTTGGCAGCTCTTGTCAGTTTCATTGACTATGAAATTATAGATAACACCATCAAACATCAGTATGGGAGCATCTACTAGTCCCAATTGATTGTTAGTGAACTTGAGGAATGCTTTGTAGATACAGACACGCTTGCCTTCTACTTCATAGCTGATCAGTTTGTTGATGTAGTCTGTGCCTATGCCACTGAGATAAACTGAAAACTTGCCCACTGTGACATCAAAGTCTTCGGTCAATGGACTGAATCCAATGAATTGACCCTGTGCTGAATAGACATTTGAACCACTGTTAGGTGCTGTGGGGCTATCAAAAGTTATGTCAGCGCCGCCTGTGCATAAAAAAATAGGTTCTGATACGTTGCTGTTGTTGATGAGATGCAGTTCCACGCAGTCGATGGCGATGGTATGATCTCTGTAGTATTCTGATCTATTATTGCTGGTATAAAAATCTTTCATTTACCACACTTCCCTCATGGCTAGACTTAGACTGGTGATACCACCTACTCCAGTTTCAAATTCCTGGACATCTTCTGCTAACACAGCGGTAAATGGCACAGCATTGATAGTCATAGCAGTTCCATTAGGCACAAGACTTACAGCTGGTCCACTAAAGTATAGGGTGGCACGACCCGCACCATCAGCTATGCAAGGACTAACACATTGATAGACCTTTGAGTGATTGGCAAACTTGAAGAAATCACCTGCACCTAATACATTAGCATTATTAGCAGTCTGTATCTGCACACTGTTGCCACCTATGTTGCACTGTGTGGCTGTGGTAACTGTGCTGGTAGTCTGATTGTAGATCCTGGTGTAACTGACCTTGGGCAAAATGATTTCAAAACTAAATTGTGGACCAAATGCCTGTGCAGTATAACCTAACACTGTGCCTGAATCTATAGGCATTAGGTTTGAATATTTCACTGTCCAACTGTAGTAGCTGACATTCATTCCCACTCTACGAAACTTACCACTGAGTGTTTGACTGCTGAGGCTTGGTGTGTTGATCCTAAAGTTCACAGTTTGGAAACTGGGAAAACTAGGAAATTGTGTTGCTAGATCAGCCATTACATTTTGCTCCTTTGTCCTCGTTCTAACATGGCATCGCTGATGATCTGTTTGATAACACCCTGACGCGATGTCAATAACTGATCAAATCCTTGTGTGTCATTGGCCACTATGGTAAAGTTGACATTGACCGGTTGGCCTGAAGATAGATCACTGTTTCTAGTTATTGAACCAGTGGTGTTTGGTGTGAACAGTTCTGGTCCATTCTCACCAACGATATAACTCTGGCCACCCATTACAGGACCACCTAGGGCACGTCCTGAATATTGTTGGCTACGTATAGCAGCTACCTGTGCAAAACCAGCTGCGATAGCTGCACCTGCTGCTACCATGCTGAATGGCCAAGGATATGTAGCCAATGCCTTGCTGGCACCTAGGTATGCGTTCATTATGGCGTTGGCCACGTTGAATGCTTTGGCAGCTTCGAATGCTTTCTTGTTGTAAGTGCCTAGGCTGTTCATGGTTGATGCTGCGGCATCTAGAGCAAATGCATACTTTTCTTGTGTGCTCTTCATTTCGAACTTGGCAGATTCTTGTGCTATTTGCTTTTGTGTTTCATAACCAAACTGTGAATTCTGTTGATTCTGCAACTCATACATTTTCTTGGTTTCATACATCTTCTGAGTAGCAGCCATTATATTTTCATTGGCCTGAACAGCAGCACTGACCCTGGCGGTCTGATACTGTTGTTCTGAAATGATATCCTGATCACGCAGATATTTCAATCCATTGAATAGTGTTTGATTGGCAGTCTGAGCAGCAGTCATAGGATCAAGTTGACCTAATTGACCTGCGGCAGCAGCACCAGCAGCAGCACCACCTAATGGAGTGTTAACAGCTTCTGTGGCTGATTTGATCTGCTTGAGATAATCTAAACGTTTTTTAGTTTCAAGTGTTAATTCAATAGCAGCTTTTACTTCAGCAGTTAATTCTGATCCTAGATCTACCTGTGCTTTATAAATCTGTTCTTTGATATCTAATTCTGCTGATGACTAGTTTAATATATCTCTTTCATATAATAAAGTAGCTTCAACAGCAATACGACTTTCACTTAAAACTTTTAATCTATTTTTTTCAACCACATATGCTTCTGTGGCATTTTTAATTTCTGCAGATTTAGTATTAGCGATCTCTTGTCCATACTGACGACGTATGGATTCTACAGCTCTCATTTGTTCTTGTTGAACGATGCCTCTTTCATTGAGTATTTCTAGTTCAACTGCATTGGCTCTTAATTGTTCGCTGATGCTGAGTCCAGCTTCGGCGATATTATTGGCACGTATGCTGGCTTCGATTTCTTTCTTCTTGGCATTGAATGCAGCATCACCATACTGTAGACGCTTGGATTCTAATTCCTGTGCTACACGTCTTTCACCTACGTCAGCGATGGCCAATGTCTGTCTATTCTTTTCTGCATTTTTAAGATCTTCTGTGATCTTGGCTAGATTCTTTCTTAGATCGATCTGCATCAACAGGTTCTTGATCTGACCACGTTGTGCATCACTCATCTGATATTCTAACTGTTTGTTGTAGCCCAACAGTTGATTCTGCAGATCATATTCTTTGGTAGACTCTGCTGATACTTTTGATTGATAGGTTAGATCTTTGATGATGTCTTTGAACTTGTCACTGACACCCTGTAATTGATTATTGGTTTCACCTAGACCATTTTTAGCAGCATCAGCTGTGGCATTTAGGTCGATGTTAAGATCTTTGACACTGGTATCAACATTTTCAAACATCTTGTTAGCAGCTACCAGTGCCACACCAGCACCAACTAATCCAGTTATAGCAGCAAGACCACCCGTGGCCAATGCTTCTGTGACCGCAGCAGCTATACCGATAGCTCTGATGGCCTTGACTACTTCAAATAGTGCCACAGCGAATGCCAATGCTCGTTGTGCTACGAAATAACCTACCAATGCTGCCACTGCCAATGCCACTTTGTTGACATTGTTGCTGAGCCATACCATTAGATCACCTAACATCTTGGTGATACCTGTGGCACGATCAAACTTTATTATGAAATCACCAAAGGCATTTTGTATACGCTGTAGGTTTTGACCCAATGTAGGAATGGCCTTGCCACTCATCGAGTCTAGTTCACCCATAGAACGTATCAGCGCATCAGTGAAATCTTTAGCACCGATCAATCCCTTTTCTTTGAACTTGACCAATTCAGCTGTGCTGATGCCCATGTTACGGGCCACTAGATCCATTACTGGACCACCAAGGTTCTCCATGATGGTGGTGAATTCATCACCATTGACCTTGCCTTTGGCCAATATCTGGCTGAACTGATACATGGTAGCACGAGCACCTTCTGCTCCTGCACCACTGGCTTTGAGTGCTGTGGCCATGGCATTGGTCACAGTCACTACCTGATCCTGATTATAACCTAATTTTTCTGCATTACGTGCCACAGCAGCATATAGATCACCAGTAGCTGATAGACTTTGACCTGTCTTGTCAGCTACTGCCTTGACTGCGGCCAGTGCGTAATTGAATTCATCCTGTGTTTTGGTGGCTATCAGCAGTTTGTTCTGCATATTCTGCAGTTGATCAACGAAACTGAATAGACTAGCACCAATGACAGCACCACCGATGGCCTGGATAGTGGTCGATAGATTGCCAACGGCTCGTTCTACTTGTTGTATACTGCGCAACGCACCACTGGCGTCACCATCTATTTTTAATACTGCCACTATCTGCTCCTTTTATTCATCGCTTTCTTGGTTTCTTCTGCTTCCATTTTATAAAAAGCAGCCCATCCAGCAAATTCTACTGTGGTCATGTCCAGGACCTGCTCTACTGTAAGACCCAGATCCTTGGCCAATCTATAGGCGAACAACAGATCTGGATCTTTCCTTAGTTTTTTTCTACGGTTTCCTGGCTTAGATCCTCATTGCTCTTTGCATTCATTTCTCCTACGACCCTGATGATGACCTGTGGATCAACTTCATTCATAAAGATCATCTTTTCTGGCATAGTAAACATCTTGGTGCCATCTTCATTGCGTGATTTGATGATCAATGTTTCTACCAATGCTTCTACTGTCTTGCCCTGTTGTGCTAATTCTACCAGCTTGCCTTCTTCTTTGAGGGTGTTGACTGGCTTGAACCAAATGGTAGTGTCCCATTCTGGCACGTGGACTGACATCATGTCAGCACTAAGTTTGTTTCTAAAGTGTGCGGTCGCACGATCTAATACTTTGCTCATTTAATTTTTCCTTTGACTTGAGTGAGTGTTGGTCCTATAATGCCTCTTGGCGCCTGCCGGCTCGCTCCAGCCTCAAGACGTTCTATATATGGAACGCGGTTTTCAACAGTAAATGTTTCTGGCCTTACTGTCTTCTTCCAATTCTTTCTTGCGTTACCAGTCTTTATAGGAGTGACATTACGTGCAGTAGTTTCAGTGACTTCTGCGGTCTTTTTAACAATAGTTTCTAGTTCGCGTTTGAGATCACGAACTAGAGTATCTGATCCTATAAGACTGGTCGCTAGTTTCATGTTATGGTGCTACGTTGCTGCCAGTTGAGAATGTTACACCACCTGATCCCTGGAAGCTGATTGATGCTTCAACCATGCCGTCCATAGAACTGTTAATGGTATAACCTGTGACGATAGCAGAACCATTGAACACAGTGTCATTGCCTGAACCAGCTGCATAGTCCAGATAGAACTTCAAGTTCACTGGAGCTGAACCAACTGTGGCTGCTGTGGGATTGAATGTGGTTTCATATGTGTCAAATTCGCTTGGATCAAAATAGATATCTGCTGAACCTGAATATGAGCTCAATCCTTCCACATAGGTCCTAGTATCGGTGCCCATTACTGTGGTTTCGATAGTGTCTGATGTGATCTCAACTGAGAAATTACGAACAGCAGCGATGACCTGACCACCTACTGCTACTGTTCCGTTGTTACCTGTTAATGTTGCCATCTTAGTCTCCTGATTAGGCTGTGAATGTGCAGCTACCAGAACCCTGGAAACTGATTGATGCTTCAACCATGCCATCCATTGAGCTGTTGACTGTAAAGCCAGTGATGATAGCTTCACCTGCGAACTTGTTGCTGGTGTTGTCTAGATATAATTCAACTGTAACAGTTGATGAACCTACTGCCAATCCAGTTGGGTTCAGTGCAGCGATCACACTTGCGCCACCTGTGTAGTTGGCTGGATCAAAATAGATGTCAGCTGAACCACTCCAAGCACTGAGTCCTTTGACATAAGTTCTTGTGTCCACACTCATTGTTGTGGTCTCGATAGTATCTGATGTGATCTCTACTGAGAAATTACGCACTGCCGCAACAGTAGTTGGGGTGCCACTTGCGTTATCAATCTTGACAACGCCGTTATTACCGGTTAATATCGCCATATTAGTCTCCTTGTTCTATAGCATTATCAAGAGATTTAGCAGCGCCCTTGGATTTCGCTGGTGCTTTCATCGTGATTGGTTCATCGACTTGCACTACCTTTGCCTGAGGAGCATGTTGACTCCATCCGGCAGATTCAAATAATTCTAACTCATCAAATGCAACCCAACGTTCCATTTGGTGTTTGTAAACTCGTATCTTCATGTTGCTGTCCTTAGGTAATTGTATCGCACTTCATAAGTGATTAGGAATTCAGCTAGGGGTGGTTGACGATCTATGATCTCTATCCTGGTGATCTGTCCATCTGTTACTCCTAGACTGCGTAGTTCTCTATAGCGATCCTGATCTAGGCTTTCTTCTATGCGTTCTATGAGATCATTACGCTGACGGTCCAGTTCAACACCTCTGACGAATCCTCTGATTTCATAGGCTATATTGCCCTGTCTACGACCCGCTCCCGGGGCTCCCATGGTAATGGTAGTTCTTTCTTCTAATCTGGGCAATACAAAGATCGCTGGAAATTGTGTGATGGCCAATTCGGTGATAACGATAGGCTCTCTGGTAACCAGTATCACTGAAGGATCTTGTATGTTTTTTAATACAGTGACTAGATTGTCTGCTATTTGTTCACGTAGATTCTGTGCCATTATCTCACTAGCCTTAACTTATTCACTGGCTTAGATTCGGCTGATTCATAGGTAGAATCACCATCTAGGTCATATCGGACGCCTTCTCTGAGAACTAGATCCATTTCGTGTTCAAAACGACCACGGTAATAATCCATCATTACCTGGAACTTGTCCTCATTGCCTTGGCTACCAAATTGTGTAAGTTTAGGTGCTATGTGATAGGCCAGTGCGTGATAGACTGTGGCCTGGGTCAGTTGACTGCCGTCTAATAGATCGGGGTCAAACTCTATATTGACAATTGAGGGATGTGCTTTCTGATAGGCCTGATACCATCGAACTTTGAGGATCCTATTGATCTCTACAGTGCTCTTGGATAGTTCAGCATCCCAGTCTAATACACCATAGTCATCGATAGTTGGTTCAACCTCTTTGAGGTCGAGAAATGTAGCATAAGCCATAGCAGCGTGTCCTTCACGAATTTTTGAAATGGACCAGTCCTTCTGGTCATGCTCTTATTTATTTTTAGGGTCAAAAAAAGAGGACTAATTGGTATATTAGTCCTCTAAAACCACTAGGTGGTTTAGTCCCCATTTTTCCGATAAGGTTGAACGTCTATGTCAAAACATTCACTGTTATTTACCTGATCTCAACACTGCACCAATGCCTCCTGAACTGTGATTGGGAATGATCACATAAGTTCCTGAATTGGTCACTATGCTGCGAACATTGCTGTTGACTGTGCCACTGGTCCTATAAGTTTGATTATAGATTTCTGTTGCACCTGAGGCTTGAGGACCCACTTCTCCATTGGTTAAAGTTTTAGGTGCATCCCAATGACTATATCCATTGGGGCAGTTTTCAGCAGTGCGATCTTGTTCTGGGATCGCACCACCCCACCAGCGCACACAATCACGTGCCCAGGGTGTGGCATTGGCTGTGTTAATCATCAACGCCATCATCGATATCATCAGTAGTTTTTTCATGTTTTGCCTTCAGTTGCCTTAATAGTTTGCGTTCAAGTTCGATATTATTTCTAATACCCATTTCCTGGCGATATCGCTTTATGCTGTCTGCGACTTCTTCACCAGTGTATTGATTATACATGTCTCTGATGATCTTGTCAAGTGTTTCTATACGATCCAATCTGCACCTTCCCAGGGACCTTTGCGCAGCTCATAGCCCTGTAATAATATCAATGTGATCCTAGGATCATTGGGTGGAAAAACATAACATTCATTCAGCAGATCAAAGTTACAGCCTGTGGTATCTACGCCACATTCTATGATGATCTTTTTGCCTACGAATACCATGTGGATATTATACGATAAAAAAAGGGCCCTGTTAAGGCCCTTTTAGATTTAGTTTTACCAGAGATTAAGCTGGGTCAACTAAAGAACTGTCAGCAGTGATCTTAACACCATAGCTGTCATAGAGTTCACCAACACCATAGTGTGCTGAAGCTACGATATCATCACCTAGGTAACTAGCACGACGCTGAGTTTCGATTGTGATGTCACCAACTAAAGCAAGACCTAATGCGTCTCTGTGGAATACAGCACCAACGTAGTCACCAGCAGTGCCAGTGTCAGCGATGTTAGCTGATTCGAATACAGGAACACCAAACAGTGTGCCAACATAGCCCATTGCCATCGCTTCATTCTGGATGATACCAGCATTTGGATTAGCGAATGTGTTGGTTAGATCTTTCTTAAGATCATAAGCAACGAATGGGTGGACCACACAGGCCAATGCATCGCTAGGAACAGCGGCTGCACGTAGACGTGCCACTGCTTGTGCGACCAAAGCTGCTGACATAGCTGTGCTTGCACCGCCAACGCCAGTAGAGAAACCACTGAACAGAGCCAATAGGTCCTGGTCCATTTTCTTAGCGATAGCTTCACCGAACAAGCGACCTACATCAGCAACAACATTGCTGGCTGCAGAAGTGCGAACTAGGTCAGTGACCAATGTGCGGATAGCCACAGTAGAAACTGTTAGAGTTACACCATCAGTAGAAACTGCGGTGTTGCTTACTTCGTCACCCTCAGTAACAGCAGCAGCTGACTGGACTGGATAACGTGGAACTGTGATAGTCTTGCCGTTACCAGCTGGGATAGAATAATTTTTAACGAGACCACGCATGATACTGCGCTCGTTTGCTACGAACATGACTTCAGCCACGATACTTGGTAGCAGGTCATTTAGTGTAGAGGTTGTTGAACCAGCCATAATAATTTCCTTTTATATAAAGTTAAGCAAGACCTTTATTCTTGCGGTATTCTTTGTATAACTGCCTATGTTCTGGTTTGGTCATATCCAACTTGGTGATATCAACCGTGTCCTTGACAGGCGCTGTTATACTGGATTTAGCATTGGTAGTAGCTGGTGAGGCCTGCACGAAATGAGGATTAGTGTCAAGGAATTCTTTGACCAAATCTTCTACTTCAAATGCTGTGCCATTATCACGATAACGAACACTGCCATCCGAACCTACTACTTCTACTTCACCCTGATCATTTAAACGAACATTAGAACTCAACAGTGATTTGACCTGCTCTGGTGCTACTGCCTTATATTTGGCTGCTGCACTCAGCAATGGTGTATTCACGCGATAGTCCTTGATGATCGCATCTCGACGCTGTATTTCAGCATCTTTCTTGGCTGCTAATTCCTGCAGAGTCTTTTCAAACTCTCCACGCTTGATCTGTTCTTGCTGTTGCTTACGTTCCCATTCTGTTTTAATGGTTTTCAGCTCTTCAATGTCGCCTAGATCTTCATACTTACTGGCAAACTTCTTTTCAAGTTGACTTTTGGTCCTTGCCAATATAGCATTGACTTCATCTTGCGTAAAAGTCTTAGCTGCCTGCGCCTGCGTTTCAGTTGAGTCTGTGGTCGCAGTGACCGTATCCGAAACCAATGAATTGTCTGTCATTGTTGCATCACCTCTTGTGAGTTATAAAAAATATTTATTGCATTTAACCTAAAATGCCCATAAATGTAGTTATTATGGGCTAGCGATCACTTGCTCTTTTTTGATTTAGGCTTGATCTTACCCTGTGATATCTTGATGGCTACCATTTGTTTGATAGCCTGGGCTTTGGTTGGGTAAACTTTACCTGATTCCCCATATTGATATCCCTTGCCCCCTCTAGGGCCTTTGGCTCGATGTATTGGCATCTTTTGCTCCTTAATAACGCTTTGGTGGTTTTACTGGCTTTTTCTTTTTGTAAGATTTCACGAATAGTTCTCCTCATCATGCACATAACCTAGCTGTAGGTATTTCAAGTGCTCAGCTTCTGTCCTGGCGATATATTCAGTGCCAGTGGCAGGATCTATCATGTAGTGTGGTTCGAATGGTTCCTGTGCTGGCAGTTGATCAGCTGGCAGATATTCTGTGGTGCCCAGGATCAACTCTGGTTCTTCACCTAGCACTTCCAGTATCTCATGATCTATCACATTGATCACTCTAGGATCTGTGGCCGCTGATTTAGCTTTGACCAATACATCGATCTCATTGTTGGTATCACGTATGCTGAATGATCCTGGATATTCGATCTCACCATCCCAGGTCAATCCCTGATAGAAAGCGAACCATTGGAAGATCTGTTCTTCTACTAATTCTAGATTATCGGCCTTTTCTGACAGCTTGGCATTCAATAATTGGAATTCGTGTTCTCTGCTGACACCACTCATTATCTTGGCATTGGTATCACGCATACTGCCAGTGTTGGCCATTTTATCTATGATTTGTGTGACGTGTTCTATGGCTGTATAGATCTGATTGACATCTGTAGTCACTGACAGCATATAAGGTTTCAAGCCAGGATCTAGATTGTCTTCTATCTGGATGATAGCACCTGCTCCAGCTGATGCTTCTGTGCCTGGGGTCTTGACCAATGCTGGATGGCCATTGATGCGTATGCTCTGTTCTACTTCACTGGTTAGGTTATAAATGGTCCTTTGTGCTTTAGCTATGTCCACGATGTCTGATAGACCTATGCCACGCACTGGACTCTTGAAGTTGTAGGCGATGATAGCGGGGATCTCACCCAATTGATTGGGCTCTACAAAGTGCTCTAGGACTGTCCTGTTCTCATGGTCTATGACCCAGGTATGTATTTCTGATGTGGTCCATTCGCGCACTGTAGATATTGATTCATTGCCTTCTTCGATATATTTGAAATAGGTTAGATTATAACGACCATTGGGCAATCTATGCCAATTCCAATCTGTGACCAACAATGGACTGATCAAATTCACATAGGGCCTAACGTCAGCGGCCAATTCATCACCTTTGGTCTGTGCTCCTATGTTGGGCTTGACACATAATACCCACACATGTCCAAACACTGAATTCCAGATGCTGACTTCTTTCATAAAGCTGTCAAAACTGCGTCCATCCATGTCAGCATCTTTGAGGAATGATTCCAACATTGGATCATACTCTAGGCTGTTGAATTCACGTTTGGGTTCTTCACGGAACAAGAAGCTGACATAAGTGGAAATCACTGACTTGCAGTGATTTTCTAGGTGTGTGGCCAATACTCGACCTTCATATTCTGCTTGCGTTTCGTTGACATATTTGGTTAGATGCTGTCCACGGCTGTAGTCATCACCACCTGCATAGCTTTCCAATAAGAATTGCCATTGTGATCTGTTGCGTGTGTAGAGTCTATTGGTCGATGTTACGTATAGATATTGTTCTAATAGTGTTTGTTGCATTCGTTTGTCCTTTTATGCTGCGATCTTATGCGTCCATCGCTTAGGTGCATAAGGGTCAAATTCTTGTTGTCTCTTCAATGGGAACAGATAATCAACCAGATAACCCAATGCATCATTCATGTGATCATACCCTGAATCTTTATCTGGTTGTGTGGTCCCAGGTTTATAGGTCTGGCGTTCCAATGATTCTATCGTGTATTTACAATTCCTGGTTATAAACAGATGTCTAACACCTGTAGAATCACACAGTCTTGAATTGACCGCATTGATGCGATCACGCACTGGTGTATGTTGGTGTGGAACCTTGACTAAGAATCCTGCGTTTTGGAGGATGGTGATGTCAGTAGAGCCGCCAGCTGAGGTTTTTCTCTGTCGGGCTGCTGGGTCTGGATAACAGAATTTCTTGCTTTTTGGATATCTGTTATGTATTTCTTCCACGATTTCTTGGGTATTAGAACTAAACATACGGATTTCATCGATGACACAGAGATCGTCCCCCTTGCGAACTGCTATGACCGCTGACATTGGATCGATGTTGAAGTCCATGCCTACATAGATCATCTGTAGATCCTGTTCTACAGCTTGACCTTCTATGACATTCAACTTGCGATCAAAAGCATAATAGATCCTGCCACTGTAGGTTTCGAATGTGGCTAGGTATTCTTGACGGAATGTTCTTTCATCTAGATCACGCTGTGCCTGGGCTACTTCTTCTGGGGGCACATTACCACCATCCACTGTGGTAAATTGATGGCTTGACCAGGTTTCTGGATCATCTAGACTGTTTTGATATATCTCATATGACCAATTGCCTATGCCCTTGGGTGTGCCTATGAACAGAGCTTTGCCAGCTTTGTCAGACAGCGTGGGGCGCAGTGTTTCAAACCAGGCTTCTGGCTCTATGTCAGCGAATTCATCTAACACTAGGAAATCCAGGCCCACACCACGTAGGCTGTCATAGTTGTCAGCACCTTTGAGGCTGATAGTTGATCCATTCTTGAGATGCAGGGTCAATTCAGTTTCATTGTGTTTCTTGATCCAGTTGAGATCCTGCAGTCTGTTCTTTAACTTCTTCCAAACGATGTTCTTGGCCATTTTATATGAGGGAGCCACATACCAAACTTCTCTGTTGGGTTCACGTGCGTGATAGGCCAATTCTCTGATGGCCAGATGTGTCTTGCCAAAACGACGTCCGGCCACTACCACACGGAAACGATGTTGATCACTGGCTATCTTTTTCTGTGCCGGGCTCAGTTTCATCTTCATTCCAGGGTAGGGGTTTGTGTTCGTCTGATTGATTAGGGTTGTCACTCATTCCCAGCATGTTCTTGGCTAGGAAGATCTGTAGTGCGGCATTGCCATTTAGTGCATTATGAAGCATGGCCCTGCGTAGGCTCATCTTCATTTCCTCTCTGCCTTTTTCTATAATTGTATGAAAATTATAGCTCAAGACCTGATGGTCGATGTCAAACCAACGTGCTATGTCTCGATCAGTCAGGCCCAAAGCTGCCAATTTATAAACATCTTCAGGTGAAACCACTCGACGTCTAAGACCACGACCTACTTCAAAACCATAGACTTCTACAGCTTTGAGTTTTTTGGGTCGTGGTCCAGTTTTAGAGGGATCTTCCTTGGGCTCAGGTGGCAAGGGAATGATCTCATATTGATCTGCTGTTTCCATACCAATATTTATTGTGCGCTATTCAAATAGCATTGAATATGGATCAAGCTGATCTGTTTTCGATCTTTATACGGAAGCTGCGGCGATCTTCTAGGCCCTGTTCTGTGGTTATGCTACAGGTAATGGTATAGATCTTGCCTGTCTGTCCACCACTGAGTTCCACATATGACACATTGGTAGTGTTGTTGAATCCCTGTGTATGCTTGATGATGGGATCTGGATCATTGGCACGAGCAGTGATAGCATAGCTGGCTGATGCCAGTTTGTCTGATCCTGTGACCCATTGATTCCAATCCATTGCATAGATCAGTTTGGCTTCTGTGTCTTTGGCTATCCAGTGTCCCTGTTGGTCCTGTTTATATCCGGTGATTGTTGACATTTTATATTCCCTCTATGGTTAATATCCTAGTTTCTTGCTCTATGGCCAAGATCCTATTTTCTGGTAATACCAGTAAGTATCTGGTTTCTGGCTCTACGGTCAGTGTTAGGAATGGATCTATCTTTATGACATCACCAACGGCCAATATGAATCCTTGTGTGGCTAAATTGGCTTCGATCCTAACTATCCTGTTGATAAAGAACAGTGGTGTAAATTCACTGGCCAACGCAGCTGATGCCAATCTATTTCTAGCTGCTGTAGTTGAGATTGTGGCTGTGCTGATCAGTGTAGCAGCTGAATCTCTATTTCTAGTAATGGTCAGCGTTAACTGTGAGCTTGCTGTGAGTGCTGCCTGTGCTTTGGTAAAGTCATAGGGCTGTGCGGTCAATGTGCAGACAATGTTGGCTGCTGCTGATGTTCTAGCTGTTTTGGCTGCTGTGGTTGTAGCTGTGGCTGTAGTGTTTAGGCTACTGCTGTTATAGCGTATGCGACCATTGACTGTGGTCAATTGGGCTAGATTAGCCAGATCGATCTTGAATCCAACTATGTTTTCTACATCAGCGGTTAATGTAGCTGTGCCGGTCAGTGCTGCTGATAAACGTCTGGTCACTGAGTCAGCAGTTTGAGCTGTGATAGTGGCACGGCTTTCCAGTGTGACTGTGCCTGTGGCGTTCTTAACTGCCACAGTCAATTCTGTGGCTATACTAGGCAACAGTGCAGCAGCGGATCTTATCCTTAAAATACCAGCAGTTAATGTGCTCACTGAACTTATGCTGGCTGTGGTCCTAGCTGTTTTAGTGCCCAGAGCTGCTAGACTAGCTGTGCTGGTCAGTGTTACACTGGTGTTGCGTTGTCTACGCACATCAGCTGTGACTGTGGCTGCGCTGCTTATTGTTGAGCCAGTTCTAACTGTTTTGACTGCTATTGCTGTGACAGTGGCTGTAGTGCTTATTGCTGCACCAGCTCTGGCTGTCTTGACTGCTGTTATTGTAACTGTGGCGGTATTGACTAATGCAGCACTGTAACCTCTGATCTTGGTCACTGTGGCTGTGACTGTGGCTGTGCTGGTTAATTGACCTGCACCCCATACAGCATACACATAGATATAGTTTTGATAGTTCAGGCTCAGCAGTGGTGTTGATATGCTGCTGGTTGGATTACCAAAATTAGCCAGTGTGGTAGAATTGCTCTGTGCTGTCTTGTTGCTGATGCTGACTGATACATTGGTTATGGTATCATAGCTAAATGTGCCAGCTGAATCATTTGGTGATTTGAAAGCATAGTTGTTATAGAACAATCCACCTGTGAGCTTGATGCCTCTGGCTACCATGGTGGTATCATAGATAGTGCCAGTGTCTCCTGTCAATGGACCAGGTGCTGACCAATAGAACTTCTTGTTGCTGTCCAACAACAACTTGAATTCACCATAGTCACCATTGTAAACACCATCGAATGCTGTGGTCCAATCTACTGTGTTGTTAGTAGGATTGAAACGGAACAGTCTCATTGGTTGATTTGGAGGACTGTTGTCGATCAATTCATAACCGATGGCATAGACCCTATTGCTGCTGACTTCATACTTGAGATCACGTATATAGACCTGTTTGGTAGTGCTATTTCTGGTGATATCCACACGTTTGCTCAGAACCACTGTGAGATCTGTGTTGATCTTGACGAACTGTTCCTGTCCCCAAAGCCATATATCACCATTGCTGTCCTGATTGATGCCTTCAAAGCTGATCAGATAGTTGTTGGCAGCTAATTTGGTTCCATCTGCGGGGTCTATCTTGTAAACAGAACCTGATACTGAACCTGTGCTGACTCTAGTGGCCAGATATACCTGATTGTTTTTCACTGTGATACCAGCTGGTTGGCTGTTGCCAGTGTAGGCATCACTGATCTGCCAGGTCACTGTGCCTGATGTGGTATATTTGGCCAACCAGAATATATTATTGGTTTGACCTGTTTGATAACCAGCAGCATAGATAGATCCTGAATCAATGGTCAACTGTGTAGTGGTAGTGCCCAGACCTGCGAATGTGGTCAATGTGTAATCTGACAGAGCTAGGCGATGTATCCTGGATCCCTGTGGTGTTACTCCACTGGCTGTGTTTACAGCCCAATATAGATAACCATTGTCCAGAACTAGATTGCTGGTATCTGGTAGTGATATGCTGGCACTGCCTCTCTGCAGTCTATAGTATTTGGTCCAAAGTATAGTGCCTGTGTGGCTTTCTCTAGCCACGATACCACTGCCATAGGTATTGGTGTTTCTATCACTCCAACTGACCAATTCATACAAGGTATCTGTGGTTTCATCCAACAGTATGTCAGTGGTGCCTATGTATTCCAACTGTGTGTTATCAACTCTAACACCTAATATCCAGCTGGTTAAGTTGAGATCACTTTCTACTGCGGCTGCTGTTATGTTAGCAGTGGCTATACTTTGTAGACCAGCGGTGATTCTTGTGGTTTTGGTTATAGTTGCAGTCACAGAGGCTGTGCTGACCAAATCTGCTCTGGTGCTGCGGACTCTATCACCTGCGACCAGTTCACTATTGAATGCTGAGAAACTGGCTGATGCGAATCTTATGCGCTGTCCAGTGACAGATGTTGTGGCTGTGCTGGTCAATTGTGCTTGTGCAGCTCTTAATGGACCTACTAATGCAGATAAACTGCTGGTGCTGATCAAATCTGCAGTAAATTGTTTTAACTTACCAGGAGTTATTATTTCAAAACCTTGGCAACTGAGATTAGCTGCTGCTGATCTGATCGCTGATATCTGTGCCTGCACTGTGCTGATTGAACTCAATGCTGCACTGCCTAATACCGCTTTGGTTACCACAGCAGAAATTGAAGCTGTGCTGCTTAGGGCTGCTGATGCAAAGGCTGTTACAGAAATATCATCAGTTAGATTATTATCTAGATGTAATAAAATTACCTGTGTGCTAGGATCATTGTAGATCTGACTAGAATAACCATCTATTTGATCACTACCAATCTTATAACTGATTTCATCATAATACATGTTGGTAGGTGATGAACCTAGACCATTGAACAGACCTAATCTTGACCAGGTGCTGCTGCTAGGTATCTGGAATGCTCCAGAGAATGTAGCTGATCCAACTACACTGTTATTGTATAATAATTGTAAGGTATTTCCATTGGTCCTTCTAATGGCCACATGGAACCAAGAACTGGCCGCTACAGTTTGTGTGGTTGTAATTGTTTGGACTGTGCCGGCATTGTTATATTTGAATTGCAGTCTATTGGTAAAATTACTACCAATAGCCCAGTGATCATCTGCGCTATTGAAGTTGCGCATGTCTCTACCACTGTTGTTGTTCTGTAGTCTACCAACACCTGCATATGTTGGTTCTAGGTTAAATGTTGGATCACCATTTTTGTAGACCCACATTTCAAATACAAAATTCTCATTAGCTTTTACTAGGAATTCACCACTGGCTTCACTAAACGCATAATCTGTGCCTGCGTTGAGATATAAAGAATGTGTGCCATATTTTGTGATAGAATTACTATAGGCTAGACTGTTGGTCACTGCCCATTGTCTTGGTCTACCATTACCTGCATATCTGTTGGCAAATAATGTAGCCTGTGAACTCAATGCTAAACTAATAGCATTAAGTTTACCGCCATTTACAGAAATATTAGCAGTAGCACTTAGATCTGCTGCTAGAGATTTGATCTTAAGTGCAGCAGCATTGATCGATGCAGTGCTGGCTAATGCGGCTGTGATTCCAGTTGTCTTGGTTACAGCGGCTGAAACTGTGCTTACACTATCTAAGATAGCAAAACTATTCTTGGTGACGTTGATGGATAATTGTGAATCAAATACACCACTGATATCAGCTGATGCTGAAATTATCTTACCAACTGAAGTTGTTTGAACAAAACTGCTGTCTAATGATACGGCTGTTTGTTTGACGATACCAACAGCAGCATTTAATGATATATAGGATTGTAGAGGACTTTCTACGCCTCTTAATCTATTGGCATCAGCAGATAAACTAAATGTTGCTGTAAGATCACAGTTAGTGATATCTTTAGTTCTCTGTGCTTGACATTCTAGTGAAGCTGTTGATGACCAATCACCTGAACCTTCAACAGTTATACCTGGAGCACGTTGCAGATCTGCAGTCAATGAAAAAGCCGCATCTACAGCGGCTTCTGAATATCTAATCCTAATGTTGTCACCAACAAATACAGTTGAGAATGCCATGTCATCGATGCTGGCATAGCGAACTCTCACATCATCTGTGGCGATAGAAAATACTGATGAAGTGTCAACATTGTTAGATCTAATAGCATTGACCTGTGCGGCGATCATTGCCTCTGAGAATGCAAATAGATCGATATCTTTAGTTCTTGAACCAATGGCAGATTGTGTAAATGCAGATGCCAATGCTGATTGACCTTGCTTGATCACTCCTACTGCACAGGTTATAGATGCTGTGCTAGTGATCTCACTGGCAGCATCCGCAGTGTAGACATAATAGCCTAGACTGGGATCAAAATAACCCGACTCAATATAATATAAATCTGCCATCTATCGCTCCTATCAGCTTACTTTATAGATATAAGCATAAACATAGTTCAAATAATTATTTGAATTACTTACTTTTAATGTAACTTTCTTTGTTCCACTAGACACTACAAAATCATTTGTTGTAAAAAAATTAGTAGCATTAGTTTGTGCAAAGTTTGCAGATACTTGTATTAAATTACTAAAACTGGTTACATCATACGAAGTAAATGTAGTGCTTGCATTGGTTGAATTAACACCTAGTCCAAAATACCATATAATTCTCCAGGTTCCGACAGGTAATACAAAATCACTATTTGTAAAATCACCTGTTGCTAATGATACACTAGCACTATTATTAATTTGACTATATGAACCTGCTGTAGAAGATACCACTGAGGCATAATAAATCGCCGAAGCAGCACCACCACCACCAACTGTGGTCCAACTAGAACCACCACTACCATTTGCAGTTAAAACTTGTCCATTAGTTCCTGTTGAAGTAGGTAATGTTGTGCCACCAACTGTTAATGCACCAGCATCTGTTAAACTTAAGATTGTAGATGAATATGCACTATTAATAACTTCGATTGCACCAGTTGAATTCAATCTGATAGTTTTGTTACCATTAGTAACACCTGTAGTTGTGTTTGTGGCTTTAAAGAAATCAAAATATCCAACACCTCCCTGGCTATCTTTACCAGTTGCTTGTATAGCAGCACCACTGGCAGTAGCTGGATTATAGGTTACGTTAACAGCACCACTGGTTCCTGTAGTAGATGCAGACACAGTGGTAAATGCACCTGTTGACGGTGTTGTCGCACCAACAGTTCCATCATGTGCTCCAACAAAACGTGTGTTAGCAGTAATAGTAGTTCCTGTGATTGCTGCGGCAGTTGTTCCACCTATTGCTGGAGGACTTGCTAGGTATGTAGAAAATCCAGTTCCACTAACTGTTGAACTTGCAGATAATGTTGTAAATGCACCTGTGTTAGGAGTTGTTGCACCAACAGATCCATTGATGTTGATTGATGCTGTGCCAGTTAAGTTGGTAACAGTTCCTGAACTTGGTGTGCCTAATGCACCATTGAATAGCACAGGAGCACCTGCTGAACCAGTATTGACTGCCAATGCTGTGGCAATACCTGTGCCTAATCCACTAACTCCTGTTGAAATAGGTAAACCTGTGCAACTAGTCAATGTGCCTGCACTTGGTGTTCCAATGTTTGGTGTTGTCAATGTTGGGCTTGTTGATAAAACAACTGAACCTGTGCCGGTTAAATTTGAAAAATCAGTATAACCTGTTTCCCAGGCAGCAGCAGTGTTAGCTGCTGTGCTGACCACGGTGGCCATCATGGTAACACCACTAGGAACAGTTCCTAAACTGACTGCTGTTGATGTTTGAACAGTTAATGTGCCTGTGGAATTATTAACAATATGATAACTCCAACCTGTGGCCAAAGTTGAAGTTGATGGCAATTGCACTGTTTGAGCACTAGTTCCAGTGAATACCTGATAATATGAACTTGAACTGGTTAATGTAGTTGTTGCACCTGCTGTAGCAGTTGTAGTAAATCCTATCAATGCTGCCATTGCTGCTGGTGCTGTGGTCTGACCAGTTCCACCATAAGCAAGACCAATCGTGCCTAGGTCACCCGAACCTAACAACGATGTATTATTGACTGTTTTAATATTTGTGCCACTGACCAATGTAGCCTGCACAGCAACATCACCTGATCCTAATAGACTTGTTGAATTAACTGTCTTAATGCTTGTGCCACTGACAAGAGCTGCCTGTTTGCCATTAAATGTTGACCAATCTGTGCTAGAAAGAGCACCGCGATTAGTTGCTGATGCTGTTGGAATATTAAGTGTAATAACAGGAGTAGTTGTTCCTGTGGCTACTGTTGAACTAACATCTGTTCCTGTAGTTCCAAGTGTTAATGCTGCTACTGATGTAACAGTTCCTACTGATGTTGATCCACCTAAACTAATAGATGAACCATTAATTGTAATCGCTGAATTTGTTAATGCTGAATTTGGAATTGAAGTTAATCCAGCACCACTACCTGAAAATTGAGTAGCTGTTAAAATACCACTGGATGGATTGAATGTTAATTTAGTTGATGCTACTTTAACAGAAGATGCTGATCCCGATGTAGTATCTTCAAATATCACATAATGTGTTGCATTAGTAGTAGTATCATTGGTAATACTTGGATACGTAGCCGAAGCTGTATTTGTGATGGTAGCAGTCTTAGTTCCTGAATTAACTGCTACACTGATTCCTGTGCCTGCTGTTAAAGTCAATGTATCATTGAGATTTAATGCGGCTGTGTTTGTTCCATCTGTGACGCTGACTGTGGCATCACGTAGATTTGTTAAATTTGCATCACCTTCAGTCCAGGTTAATGCTGCACCTTTTGATGCTCTTGTTATGATTGTTGGCTTGGCCATATTGTGACTTGCTCCACTTTATTATTGTTCTACAATATTCTAGGAGTCCAAGTCTAGAATACTGGATTTATTCAGCCTGAAAGGGGGCGAACCCCCTTTGGCTGCGGCTATTAATATTAGGCCAAGCTAACTGTTAGGTTACCGCTAGATACTTGGAATGTATCACCAGTTTCGATGGTCTTGCTGGTTGTAACTGCACCCCAGAACAATACGTTGCCGGAAGTGCTGGCATCCATGATGGCCACGTGTGTGATAGTGCCCCAGTTGGCTGTAGCTGCGTCAAAAGTTACAGTAGCTGATGTTGCTGCTGTTCCACCTGAAGCTGCTGAGAAAGTTACAGATTTACGACCGTAGCTTCCACCTGATACTTCATCAGTTAATGTGCCTGCTTCTAGGTTAGCTGCTGCGTTACCACTGGTGTTGGTGAAAAGTCCTAGCCATAGACCGCTTGGCTGGCTTAATGCTGTGTTGCGTAGAACGTGGTTAAGAACTGCGTTCTCTAAGTAATTACTTGCTGCTGACATAAAGATCTCCTTGTGATTTTGTTGTCTGAATTAACAGACAACATCAAAGTTGTCTGTCGTTGTCTGCACAAGTATTTAACTTAAAACTTCAAAAAACCTTAAAAATCTTCAAAAAAAGTTATTGATATAGAGGCAGTTTATAAAGTGAACCATTGACACTGATCTGCATCCAGGCTACAGGGGTCGATGTGTTGCTGGGAGCTGAAGTATTGGCACCAACTATAGATAGATTGCTGCTGGTTCCAATCTGTATGGTAGGTTGTATATTTGATAAAATGGCAAAATAACCTGAACCACCTGTGGTAGTATCACCTATGGCTATATTATTGCCTGTGGCGGTGAGATTGACTACTCCACCACCATAGACTGAAAAGTTGATCTTACTACCTGATCCATTTTGTATGGTATAACCTGCTGTGTCTAGGGCACCACCCAATGTTGGACTAGTATCTTCTTCTACGTTCTGCAGTCCACCTGTGGAATTGACAGTGATAGTCTTGGTAGTGTTGTTGCCAGTGAATGTTATACCAGTGCCAGCTACCAATGTTATGTTTCCATTGAGATCTGCTGTGACTGCTGTGCCGCCTGTGCCAGCTGTGATAGTGATAGTAGCATCTGCTAGATTCTGGAAGTTAGCATCCTGTTCTGCATAGGTCAGTGCTGAACCTTTGACTAGTCTTTTGGTTATACTTGGTTTAGGCATTTGTATTCTCGCTTAATTTTTTGTTTATGTCATCGACCAAGCTGCGCAACATCAGTTCATTGGCCTGATTGCTGTTTTCCAGGCCTTTGATCAACATGTCGATGACCTGCTGCTGTTCATTGACACGTTTTATCAATTGCTTGACCTGATGTGCGGTCTGTAGTTGATTATTGTTCAAAGTCAGTTGATTGACTCTCAACTGATCTAGTGCTGCCAATGGATCGAAATCTGGGTCAATCATTCTGTAATTCCTTGCGTTTTTGTCTGGCTAATTTTCTAGCCTGGCAGCGACCACTGCCGCTCATAGAACCTATCATTTTGTATAGGTATCCTCTGGTCACGAATTGAACATTGTCCAAGCTCCAAGCCAGTTCTGGATCTTTCCTAGTTAGACAATAGCAGTCGATGCTGCGACCTTTGCGTAGGTATAGATCATCAGTGCGCCACAATTGGATGTATTCACGTTCTGTGATCACCCATTCTTCACCTCTGAATCGAGCCTGGGCACGGGCCCGTTGGCATTCCATGTAGAGCTTGTGATCTATCTCATCTGGCCCTGACTTCCAATAATGTTTTCCTGATGTTCCTGGTCTGCGTCCCATATTCATATTTATAGTTCCTCTTCGTCTGTGTAATACATTGGGGCAAATAATGCCTGTTCTTCAGTGTATGATCCATCAAAATAATCTGCTTGTTCGTCATACATTCTATGATTATATCTGCGTTTTAATTTTGTAAATTCATCATTGCCTCTGCGGTAATTGTCTGGATGCAGTTGTTGTGCCTGTGATTCCTGTTGGTCGATCAATTGCCTATGCAGTTGTTCCTCTGTGTGATCATAATAGTAATACCTCTCATGATGTTCATAATCCAATTGACCATTGGGGAATATTTCTTTGAGACATTCTCTCAACTCAGCCAACTTAGCTTTACGTTTGGTATAAAATCCATCATGGCAGGTCAACAGCACCTGATGATCAGCAGCGATGGCAGTTAACTTTTTCAATAACTGTCTTTCTGTGATCTGATAGGCCTTGGCAATGGCACGGCTCTTTGAGATCTGACCATTGGTATTCCTGAGATTAGTATCATCAACGATCATTGGCATATCTTTGATCTCATCCCAGATCAATTTATTCATTGCTTCTTGCTCTTGTATGAATTCTTTGACCCAATGGTCATCTAGGAATTTCTCCAGATGACCAGCACTCTTAATGATATCACGCAGTGCTGTGGTCTGCCAACGACCCTGCTCATTGACCCAAACACTATTGGTTTTCCTAGCACCAAAACCAATAGCTGTGATGGCCTGTTTGATGTAATTGACATAACCTCGATCTTTTGAATCAAACAACAGTTGACTCAGTCTAGTCCTATGATGATTTTTGAATTCTAGATAATCCAGTGTAGCTGGTAATTTTATTTCATATAGGCTTTTGACAAAATCTAACTTCCAGGTAAACACGCTGGCTTCTATGTCATATTGATGACATTCACCTAATGCAGCCAATCTAACTATCTTGGCTGCTGACTGTAGATTGATACCTCGATAATATCTGCGACCAAAATCACTTTCACTGACTATCTGTGGTAGATAACCCTGACACTGTGGTGCTTGACTGATTAATAAGATAGTTTTAGCTAATTTAAGATTTTCATCTAGTGTAGCAGTTCTTTTGCTGATGGCTTTATTGGCCAGTATATAATTGTTCAAACTGACCTGATCGATGGGACATAGATCTATTTCAGTGTTGGGATCTAGATCTCCATATAAACTTTGATAAATGGATTCTGGTTCCTGACCAGCCAGTAGTATTTCTATATCGATTGTGGTTTTGACCATTGTTAATTTCCTTTGTTTTCCTATGCTGTAGCCTTCCTTGACTTTGATCAATAATGGACTGTGTGTTTGAAAGAAATCAAACCAATAAGATTGATTTCTATTTGGTCCATATCTACCACAATCTTTACGCAATTGGCTGAAGCTCACAGGAATCAATTGATCATCTAACTGTGACTGTTTGGCCAGCAGCAGTCCTTTGATGATCTGCTGTTTTACTGATTCACAATATTTTTTAAAGATCTTGGTTCTTTTTGATAGATCTGCATCGGTTACTTTTGGCATCATTATCTTGATAGCCACATCTGGAGAGAAGGAAGGAACTCCGTAGGAGTTCAGCAATCCAACAGCCCTATGGGCTGGTGGTGTTGGGTTCATGTGTGATATCATGTGATCTATACTACTATTAGTGTCACTATTTTCAGTGATATCATTATTCACTATACTATTAGTGTCACTATTTTCTTTGCTAGTGTCACTATTTTTAAGACCAAGGTCACTATTTTCATCAGTCATTTGCTTAACACCCTAAAACTGTCAGTTTCATTGCGCAGTTCTTCTTCTGCCCAAATTTCTGCCATCTGACGTAGGATCTCTACATCATCGACATCTTCCCATTCTATGATCACACGTGAGTCCGCATCGATCAATTCTCGATCTTTATATCGTTTGACTTTGAGATTGCGCAAGACGAATCCGTGCGTGGGATTTTCTATGATGTGTTGCCAATGTTTGTGATTTTTATTTGGGCTGTCTATGTAGGTCACATATTCTTTGCGATCCTTGACTCCCAATAGAGTGATCTTGGTCATTGGCTGACCAGAGATCTTGCTGGTGCGTGATTCCTGCTTGAGAACCACATAAGGTTGATTGACTGCCATGTTATCTCCTGTGATGTGTAACTGTATTTATATTATATCACAGAAATCAAAGAAAAACAATCTGTTTGGCACAAAAGGCGAAGCCCACAAGGGTAAGTGGGCTTCTCGCAGAGCGTGCCCCCATGGCTAAGGGCGTTAGGTAGATTAATTCTGACAGTCAGTGACAGCCAACCATCAAAGAGAGATATGCTCTGCTGTAGATATTTATTTTTGTTTGCCTAACCTATATACAGTTCCGGCTAAATTTTGTGTTTTTGGATCTAAGACCTGTCCATCATTGGTCAAGTAATGGCTACAGACAGAACAGCGACCCACACGTATGTATGTTCGATTATAACTGTAGTATTTCCAAGTAATATTGCAGTCATAGAGATCGGGTTGGTCTCTATACTTGCAGGGCTGGGGCAGCATGCGCTGTATCTGTATGCGTGTGGGTGGTTCTATGTTCAGCAGTTCCTCATCCTTGCTGCGCTTTTCTTCTTTGCTGATTGGAACTAACTGCCACTCACAGACTTCTGATAGTTTTTGTTTGAATAATTCTGGGTCCATACGCTATCTATCATTTAATTTGCGAACCATTTAGGAATTTGGGTGAAGAAAACCAGGTCTGTAGGCGACTGCAACGCGGTGAAAATCGGGGTCCAGAATGAAATTTCTTAATTACAGAGCCAGGGAGTGGTCAGTATACTATCTAAAAAAATATCCTGGCTCTAAAACGTCATTTAGGAATAGTTACTGAGTAAAAAAGCCAGTAAAATCAAGAGGTTAAGCTATGATCTCTAGAATTTAGTTAAAATGGCAGCTATCAGGCCTACCAAAGCCACGATGATAGTGCCTGCTGTGGTTATGATAGTGGCTTTCAAACTCTTGTGTCCATTAATGATGTCCTGTTTGATTTCACCCACATCTTCCTCCAGTTTGGTCAAACGCTGTTCCAATTGTTGATATCTCAAGTGGCAGAGATTGACGTGTAATTCAAGATCTTTGGTTTCATTCTCATACATGATCTGTTCCATGATTAGACCGCTGTGGCCACTAGGCTAGTGGTTGCCAATAATGCAGCACCTGCATCACCTACTGTGGTCATTAGACGCACCACACGCCAATTGCTACCATCATAGACGCTGAGACAGGGACCACCTGCATCTCCATCTACTAGATAGATCATGTCACCAGTGGTTGGTGTCAATGCCACATTGTCTGCGGTATATCTGGGCTGCAATCTCAATACGTCCTGTATCTTGACCACTTTGGTCGATGGTTGCAGTGTTAGGTCACCAGTGACTGCTAGATTCACTGGTATTTGGTTTACCGCGATCTGTCCACTGCCATCTAGGACCAATATGCCCTGTGCTGAATTCACACTGGTAACGATCTGATTAAACAGAGTGACCAATGTGTAGAGATCACCCCTGGCTAGACTTGGATCATCATCAGGGCTGTCCAGGTGTGTAGTATTGACTGTTTGATTTGTTGGAAAAGTCATCGTTTAATCCTCGTAATATTTATTTTATTCAATCGTATAGACGCTGCCATTGGCCATAACCTGTCTAGGTGTGGCTGAAATGGTCACATCCACTATGCCATCTCTGGGTTGATTGTCTATGCCATATAATCCAATCGTTGGTGTTGATGTTTTGCTGACCACTACTGGTATAAGGACCTTGCTGGTCGCTGTGCTGCTGACATAGAGATCCACAGCATAAGGTGTGGCTTCACGCACTTCTATTTTCATTTCTTGTATGCCACTGACAGCACGTGGTAGTGATAAAACTCTAGCACCAGCTGATCCACTCAATGTGCTGGTATTGACGTTGAGCAATCTTATGGTAGATGTGGTATTGGTAGCACGTATGCTCATCCTACGTAGTTCACGTCCATTCAATCTAGCAGTCACATAAAAATAACGTCCATAGAATGCAGGTATGTCTAGATCACCTTCTTGTATCAATGTTTCTGTTTCTTCACCAATGAATTCTCCTGTTTCACTGGCATGCACCAAATATTCTATGCTAGTGCCTGTGAATTCGGAAATAATTTCTATGGTAAATGTCCTGACTTCTCCATTGTCCATCAGTGGGCCAGTCCACCAGATAGGTTCAAAATCCTGTTGCCAGGTCTTGTAGGTAGCCCAGGTCTTGCCAGCGACATTGCCCCAATAGCTGCGTCCAATTGGTTTGATGCTGTTGGTCACACGATCTAACTGACCTCTATTGAAATAATAGAAACCAGTGATAGCATAACATTTGGCCACGCTGGTCAAGTTAGCTTGTGCTGTTTTAATTGCCATAATCGATCCTTATAATACCTGTGTGCCATCTGAGGCCTGCTGTAGGAAATGTGCATAAGCTTCAAAGAATCCACTGCGCATAGGCACGTTATTGCCATAGACCATTTTGTTCAACGCACTGGTTGCGATAGCTTCACTGACCCTGCGACCAAATCCTGATAGATATGGTGTGTTGTAGCTGGCATTGATGTCTGCGATCACATTATTTGGATTGACGTTGCCTTCTACGAATCCACGGAATAGTCGTTGATTGGTCAAGCTGTCAAAATAGAAGCTGGTCAATAGCAGACCTTTGTTTTCTTCTACACCTAGGCTGCTTTCTATGACCAATAGGAATTGATCGTGATAGTCCTGATCGAACGCAGCACCTATGCCAGCATAGGGTCTCATGTCTGACAGGGTAGTGGTAGTGCCTGACTGTGGCCATCCATATAATGGAGTCGATCCCCATCGATTGTCTACCAATGGTGCGCCTGCCGTGACCTGATAGTTGCGATTGAAATATTCAGCAGCTATAGGTCCACGTAGATTCACATTGAACCAACCTTCTGCATCAGCAGTAAGGCTGGTCCTTGCGATCCTGATTCGCTCCCAGGGTCCTGTTCCATAGTATCTAGCTGTGCCACTGGCTGGTGTTGGTCCACTGTCATACCTGTAATATCTGCGTCTGTAGACTACCAATGCAGGTGCTGTGGCTGGCAATTGGAATCTCAATGCATACCATTGGTTGATATAGAATGTAGGATTGAAACCTGGATAGGCTGTGCCCTGTGTTTCTACGTCACCCTGGCTGAATTTGTTCTGTATGACGTTCCAGCTGTTGACATTCAGTGTTGGATTAGCAGGAAATGCTGCTTTCAACTGTGCCAATGCTTCCTGTGTGGTCTTGGTTTGGAAATTAAATTTATTGATCAGTGCATCTGCTTGTGCGTCATTGAATGTGATCCTAGTCCTTGATGTTAGACTGTTGGTAGCATCTTTGATCACACCTGCATCACTATACTGTGCGGTGATGACCCAATCATATTCAGTGTTGTGGGAATAGTTGGTATTCAATATGTGGAACAACACTTCACCCTGTGCCACTGTGCTGGTCTGCACTTCAGTGAATGCAGGATTGGTGCCTAATACCACTGGTCTATAGCGTATCTTATAACCTCTGAACTTGCTGCTGATAGGAGGTGTGAACTTGAATGTTATCTGGCTCACAGACCTTGATGCTTGTATGCTGTCAAACACAGGCACTAGATTGCTGCCAGCCACGATGGTAGTTGGAGGTCTATTGTCCACTGTTTGATAGCTGAATTCTGATACGTTGGCATTGGCAGCACTGCCCAACAGAGCATTAGTGCCATAGCTGGCAAAATCATACAGACCATTTTGCTGTTCAACACGACCATTGTTCTGTGACAGATATCTTAGACTGCTTCTACCATCACTATAGGTCAATCTAGCAAAGAAGCTGTAGGTCTGTAGTATGTCAGCATTGGTGCCTGTGATGATAGGTGTTGGATATGATCTAGCACCAAAGTCTCCAGCCAACTGGAATGTCACTGTCTGACCTGGAGTATAACCTGCAGGCCATTTGAATGTTTCATAACTGAAGTAGGTCTCACCTGGTTCTCTGTAGAATATAGTGATACCATCTACTAGATTATTGATGCTGTCAGTCAATAGGCTGCTGATCTGCTGCACCACTAGGTTCATCCTACGTGGATTCAATGGTAGACCTGCATCCAGTCTTGGTCTTACTGCTAGGAAACTGATATCTGCGTCATATCTTGGTGCGGGTGGTGATAACAGTTGTGGTAATGTCCAACCTTCTGCTACT
>JACCEC012095223.1_pt1 | contig 30796 bp, 27 predicted proteins | sample 7450121 | NCBI WGS metagenome assembly JACCEC01 (sample SAMN15323455, study PRJNA562643) | freshwater metagenome | isolation source: river surface water | place: USA:Blue River Watershed | collected 2017-08-18 | reverse complement strand
GCTCTTTCCACGCTTAATTTGGAAGCCAAACCTACATTTTCTGTACCAAAAACCTATAAAGTAGCATTAATCGGGACAGGATGGTATGGAAAAAGCGATTTGTTTCGTCTGATTCAAGTTGCTTCAGTGGATGTAGTGGCTTTATGTGATGTAGATAAAAATTTATTGCAAGCTGCAGGTGATTTGGTCGCAAAAAGACAAGCGTCTAAGCAAATCCCTAAATTATATACAGATTATCGAAAATTGCTTGCTGAAAATAAGCTTGATATTGTCTTAATTGGTACGCCTGATCATTGGCATGCTTTAACAGCCATTGAAGCAATGAAATCTGGAGCTCACGTGTATGTTCAAAAGCCTATAAGTGTAGATGTTATCGAAGGTGAAGCCATGGTAGCAGCAGCACGAAAATATAATCGTGTAGTGCAGGTTGGTACGCAAAGAAAAAGTACACCTCACCTCATCGATGCGAAAAAAAATATTGTAGATGCTGGATTATTGGGAAAAGTATCTCATGTAGAAATGTGTTGCTATTTTCACATGAGAAATAATGGTAATCCGCCAGTTGTCTCTGTTCCTGATTTTTTCGATTATGAAATGTGGACGGGACCTGCTCCGATGAGGCCTTATGATGGGCTTCCGCATATTCGTTGGTGGAGAACTTTTAATGAATATGGCAATGGAATTGTCGGGGATATGTGTGTACACATGCTCGATACTGTACGATGGATGTTGAAATTAGGATGGCCTAAGCGTATCTCGTCAACTGGTGGAATTTATGTTCAAAAAGAGGGTAAGTCTAATATATCTGATACGCAAAATGCTGTTTTTGAGTATGATGAATTGAATTGTGTATGGACACATCGCTCTTGGGGAACGCCTGCCAATAATGATTACCCTTGGTCGTTTATTCTTTATGGAGAAAAAGGGACTCTTTACGCTTCTACAATGCAGTATGATTTTGTTCCACAAGGGAAAGGTGAAAAAATTCATAAAGATGTGGTGTATGAAAAAGAGAAATATCCAGAAGATTTGACTGAAGATAGAATTGAATTGAACGCTGCTCCCGCAACTCGATTACACATGCTTGATTTTTTGAAGGCAATCGAAAGTAATTCAAAACCTGTTGCGGATATTGAAGAAGGACATATTTCTACAGCATCTTGTATTTTAGCCAATATGTCGATGAAATTAGGTCGTCCATTGGTTTATGATCCAATAAAACGAGAGGTCGTAGGCGATAAAGAGGCAACCAAACTACTCAGAAGACCTTATAGGGGAGATTGGAAGCACCCAGAAGTCTCGAATGTATAAATCATAAATTATAAAATCCCTTGGCATATTTTGTCAAGGGATTTTAGATTTTGTTGTTTACTAGATTTACTTTTTTTTGATAAATCTAGTAAATACTTTCTAATAACTTGTGATTTGCTTCATGTGGTGTTCTAAATGCTCAACATAATCAGCAATTAAAAATTCTAGGGTAAATAAATGGTTACTAACTTTTATTTGTCTTTTCAAGTTTTCTATCGGAATTCGCTTTATGATTTCTATAATTTGTTTATTATAAATAGTCCAAAATTGAATAATTTGTTTGCTATCAATTTGTTGATAAAAACTACATTCATTCCATTTATTTTGGTCGTATTGAATTTCAGGAATATTTTCAAATTGCCCACGAATAAATCTTTGATGATTATTTGTAGCACTATCAATCAAATGACCAAGAATTTCCTTTTTACTCCACGCACTTGTGGATGTTTTTTCAGACATTATTTCTTCGCTAATTTCCAAAAGTTGATTAGGTAATTTATCAACTATATAGCTCAATTTATTTATCGCTTGTTCAATCATTTATTTAGATATATATGGTATTTTAAGAACTATTCAAGTTTTACTTAAAGGGGGAGTTGAATTATTTAAGAAAAATCTAATTTTGAACATCTATTTTTTTTAATATATCTTGAATGTGTTTTTTAGGTAATTGATTCTATTTTGTTATTTTTGCCATTGCTCTAACTGGAAATGTTCCAACCCCTTTAAATTTAGGTGGAATTGCACTAAAAGTAAAGCCATCTTTTGGTAATAAAGAAAGATTGCAGAGATGTTCGACAATTAGAATATCTGCTCCTAAAAGGGTTGTATGAACAGGTCGTGTTTTACCTAGCGTATTATCAATATTGTGAGAATCAATCCCGACCAATTTAACACTACAATCTTTTAAATACGTTGCTGCACTTTCGGTTAAATAAGGGTGATTTTCATAATATTTTTCAGTATTCCAATGGCTATCCCAACCTGTATGAATCAGAACTGCTCTATTTCTAATATCTTGGTTTTTCAAGTATTCGTCGGTTATTTCTAATGTTTCTGAGAACGGAATATGAATAACGATTGCATCTAAGTCTGTAAAATATTCTAGGCTAAACTCTGAAAGGTCTTTGCCATTTTCGTATCTGTGAAATGGAAAATCAATATAAGTTCCCGTATTTGTAACCATCTCAATTTTACCAATCTGAAATTCTGTCCCCTCTGCATAAAATTGTTTTGAATTTTCCCTACTCAAATAATCACAAATAATAGGTGCTGGTAAACCTTTATAAGTAATAAGTCCATTCTCTATGGTATGGCTTAAATCAATGAGTAAAGCATTTGCTTTTTTGTTAATCGGATTGCTCTTATGGGTTTCTTTGAGTATTTCCTTGTTAAGTATTTTGATTTGCTTTACCATAAGTAGTTTTAAATCCTCCACGATACAATCAGCCAACTCTTTGTCGGAAATATCGTTACCTAAAATGTCAAAGCGAAAATCTTCGCCTTTGATACTACCTCCGTTTGTAAAATATATTTCGAAGTCAAATTTTACTCTTTTGTCCATAAATTCTCTATTTTTAGCAAACAAAGATATTTATTTCTATTTATTCAAATCATTTTAAGAATATTTGACAATTTAACTTTCTAGAGGATTTGGACATTTTTAGGAATAATTCAAAATTAAACATTCAAAAAAATAAAATATCAATTTTCTACTCGTTGATATCTGCTAATTTTGCTCTAATTTTCTTTATTTCTTCTTGTACCTCAACTTTCTCGCTTATTTGTATTAACTTTTCCAATAACTTTTCCAAAAATATACGGTGGTTTATCGATTTTTCGTGCAATGGTCGATGGGACAGTGAGGTCTTTATTTGCTTCCATTCTTTCAAAAAATTAGAATATGTTTCATCAAAATAGACTTCTCCGAATTTTTCAAAAATATATTTTTCTGCTAACGAGTTTGGATGAATCAGGTCTTCACCATAAAAACGGTAATCTCTCAAATCGTCTATCATGATTTCATAACTCGGAAAGTAGTGTACATCTTCAAACTCTTGTTCGAGTTCGTGACAGGCGATTCTCAAAATACTTTTACTAACCGAATTTAGCGTTAACGTTTCTTTGGTATGCCGTACTGGGCTTACTGTTAGAATAACTTTGAGCTTTGGGTTTTGAAGTTTTAATGCTTCGTACATTGTCCGGAATCTCATCAAAATCTCTTTGATGGTTAATAACTCTTTTTTGAATAAATTTCCTGGACTTTTATGGCAGTTTGAGACAATTTGGCTGTTTTCTTTTAGCTGATGAACCCATGCCGACCCTAATGTAATGATTAATACATTGGCTTTTTTTAAAAATTGACTGACATTTTGATGGGTATTATTGAGAGTTTGTTCAAGCTCTTCTTTAGTTTTGGCAAAAAATTTGGAGTGAAAATCGTAGTGCTGCCAAATACCGTCCGTTTCTAAAAATAAATGTTTGAATACGGCTTGATTTTGCAAACTATGATTGATAAGCTTGAAAATAGAGGCAGGATTAAAAATTGTTCCGTAAGGATTGCACAAACATTCTATTTTATTCTCCGAAAGTTGATTTCCGATGACTTCAGAAAAACAAGAGCCAATGGTAATTATTTTAGAGCCTATCCCGATTTTGAAGCTTGTCGGTTTTAGCTCAATTTCAGTGCGAAAAATCATCGTTTATATGGAAGGAAAGGTTTTTTGTTTAGTCGAATAATATATTGATTATCAATATATTGCGAATCTAATGTATTGTGTTTATACTTCCAAATATTTGGCTATTTTTTTGCTCTTAATCTCATCTAAAATTATTTAGATTAATTTGTGTTCGTCACCAATTTTATCTGTTTATCACCTTTTTTATCTAAATAATGTTTCTTTTTGTTTAGCTTTGAATTTGAGTAGAACTCGTTTTCCCAAAATGTAATAAATGATTGAATAATGTACTAAGATGAAATCTAAGCTTTTTTATGTTTGCTATCTTATTCTGACGTTCTTTTCATGTCAGGCAATTTATTTTTCAGAACATATTTTTATCAATATTTTCCGAATTTATGCAGGAATAGTTTTGTTGATTTATCTATCTAATTATTCTCAAATAATTCCAACACCTATTTTAGTTAATTTGGCTTTATCGGTACTTATCATATTAATTCCATTTTTTTATACCAAAGTTTTTGTCTTTTACCCCGAAAATCCATTGGTTTTTTTCTCACTTACCAAAAATTTTTGCCATTTATACATTCTTAAATTCGAAAAAAATGATTTATTAAGTAATTCCCATTCATTGAAATACGTATTTGTGATAATAATTTTGACAATTTTATTTTTTCAGTTGATTAATAGTTTAACTCTTAGTGATTCTTTGTTTTATTCTTATCTATCGATAGGAATTATTAGAATTTTATCCATTTGGTTCTTTTTTAATCGCCAAGTTTTTTCTAAAAGCTATTATTATGGTTTAGCATCTGTTTTTTTATTTTGCTTTTGTGAATTAGCTTGGGCAATCAATATTGTATTAGATGAATCTCTTATCCAAATATTTTTGGTTATTACGGCTTTATTTTATTTTTTGGCTGAATATTATTTATTTGAATGTTTTATACACAAATACTCGGAAGAGATAACAGATTGATATGGCGGATTTATTCATTTAAAACTAATATTTCTTCCAAGTTTCTACCCATTTCGTCATAATCTAAACCGTAGCCAATGACGAATTTATCCTCAATTTCGAATCCGATAAAATCAATGTCGATAGGAGTTTGGTGTGCAGTAGGTTTTGAAAGTAAACTCGCAATTTTAATGGACTTTGGTTGTAATATCTTCAATTCTTTAATAATTTCTTTCATCGTCAGTCCAGTATCAATAATATCTTCGACAACTACAATATCTCGATTTCTGATATTTTTGTCCAAACCTATCAATTGCTTCACACTTCCACTTGATTGTAGGTTTTCGTAGGATTTTACCCTAATAAAGCATAATTCACAATCAATATTTATTTTTTTTAATAAATCTGCTGCAAACATAAATGAGCCATTGAGAATAGCAATAAATAGGGGCGTTCGATTGGCATATTCTTCACTTATTTGTTCTGCCAAAAATTTAATTCTTTCTTCAATTGCTTCTTTTCCAATAAATGGAACAAATTCTTTATCTTTAATCCGAATCATTTGTGTTAATTTTGACCTGCAATATAGGTATTTTTTATAATTTGAAAGAATTATTATTAAATTTTAAGTTTTTTTTAAGAAAATTTTAAGTTTTATGTAATATGATTTTTTCTTGTCCGTTAATAGCTTATAAACTCGTATAAAAATGAATATCATTCAAAAAATCTCATTTATTTTGCTAATATCTGTACAGCTTGTTCAGGCTCAGTTTTCTTGGTTTGGGGGAGATACCAAAAAAAAACACCACGAGGTTTTGTTGGCTAATCGTGCTATTCAAATTGATGCAACGCAGGCAATTAATAATATGTATAATTTTAATTATGATGCTGCTGAAAAGGATTTTCGCTGGCTGACGGTCAAATATCCCGAGCATCCGATTGGTTTTTTCTTATTGGGTTTAAATGAATGGTGGAAAATTGTGCCAGATACAAAAGATGAAACACATGATGAGTCGTGTTTGGCAAATTTAGATCGTGCTATTGATTTGGCAGATGATATGCTGGACGACGATGACACTGATAAAGAGGCTGCGTTCTTTCAAGCGGCTGCTTATGCGTTCAAGGGTAGGCTTTACACAGAGCGAGGAAGCTGGATTAAGGCAGCGTGGGCAGGAAAACAAGCCCTTAAATATTTAGAAAAATGTAGGGGATTTGGAGACTTTAATCCTGAGTTGGCAATCGGTGATGGTCTTTATAATTATTATTCAAAATGGATTCCCGAAAATTATCCTTCTCTAAAACCCATGCTTATATTTTTTAGAAAAGGAGTTAAAAGTGAAGGAATTAAGCAGTTAGAATATGTAGCATCTAACGCTTTTTACACACGTGTGGAGGCAAAATATTTCTTGATGCAAATTTATGCCATGGAAAATCAGCATCAAAAAGCATATAACGTGGCTAACGAAATGCACGTGGCTTATCCGAATAATTCATTTTTTCATAGGTACGCAGCTCGAACAGCTTTTATGATTGGAAAATGGGACGAAGCAGAGTCGATGTCGCTCGAAATTTTATCAAAAGTTAATACTGCTACTCATGGCTATGAAAGTACTGCTGGTCGTTATTCGGCTTTTATTATTGCCTACATCAATCATTATATGAGAAAAGATTATGCTAAGGCGAAGGAGTATTATAATCAAACCATTGCTTTTGCTTTACAAAATGACTCGAAAGATTCAGGGTACTTCCTTGGAGCTAATTTATCTCTTGGAAGAATTGCTCTGATTGAAAAAGATTATACTAACGCTTTGAATTATTTTTCAATTGTAGTAGATATTGCTGATAAAAAATCGGAATCTTATCGTGATGCAAAAAAATTAATAGATGATACCAAAAAAGCAATCAAAGCTCAAAAAAAGAAAAAATAATATTCTAATGAAATATGTATTGAGACCAAAATTGATAAATTTCTTATTTATAATTTGTTTGTGTTCAAACTTAGTTTTTGGTCAAAAAATTGTGCGTGGTCCTTATCTTCAACAAGTATCACGCACAGAGGCTTTTATTCGATGGCGGACGGATATTCCGACTAATACGATGGTTGAGTATATTTCCACTGAAGGGAAATTTATTAAAAATGATGAAAGTTTAAGCATTAATCATTCAATTCAACTAACTAATCTCCAACCTAATACCCGTTATGCTTATGCTGTTGGATATTCGGGTAAACTTTTTAGCTCTGAATATTTCTATTTTACGACTGCCCCTATTACTCAAAAATCAGTGAAAATATGGGCGATGGGTGATTTTGGAGATAATTCTAAAGAAGTTTATGCCCAGAATCAATTAGCAGTCAAAAACGCTTACCTTCAAAAAATTAAGTCTGCGAGTGATATTTGGCTATGGCTCGGAGATAATGCTTATTGTTGTGGAACAGACCAGCAATACCAAAAGTTAGTTTTTGATGTCTATGGGGATAAAATTTTACCCAATACACCTTTTTATGCTGTACCCGGCAATCACGAATATTTGGAAACAACTACAGCTCAAAAAGATAGAAAAATATCTTATTTTGACATGATTACGGTTCCGCAAAAGGCAGAGATGGGGGGTGTGGCATCAAATTCTAAAGCGTATTACTCATTCAATTATGCAAATATTCACTACATCGCTCTTGATTCTTATGGATTAGATGATGGTTTCAGATTATATGATGCTCGAAGTAAACAATATCAATGGCTCTTGAATGATTTGGAAGCTAATAAAAGTGAGTGGACAATTATTTTTTTTCATCACCCTCCTTATACCAAGCGTTCGCATAATTCCGATGGAGAGGAGGAATTGAGATTAATTCGGGAAAATTTAGTGCCAGTTTTTGATAAATTTAATGTTGATTTGGTTTTAAACGGGCATAGCCATATTTACGAACGTTCATTTTTGATGAAAGGACACACTGGAAAATCTCCAACGTTCGATTACCAAACGCATGTAGTACAAAAAGTAGATGGGAAATATATCAAAAATGGCTCATCTGCTCCATTTATTAATAAAACGGAAGGAACGATTTATACAGTGGTTGGCTCCGCTGGAAGATTGGATTGGAGTGGTGACCCAGACCCTCATGTATCTTCACAATATTCTAATGTAAATATTGGTGGTTCTTTATTGCTAAATATCAATCAAAATAGGCTTGATGCTGCATGGTTATGTGCCGACGGACAAATAAGAGATGAATTTACAATATTTAAGGATGTTAATAAAAAACAAAATTTATCAATTAAATATGGTGAAAAAATCCGCCTAACAGCTAGTTGGCAAGGAAGTTATCGTTGGAATATAAGTGATTCAAAGCAAAAAACGATTGAAATTCAACCATTAAACGATTTTGAGGTGATTGTTCAAGATTCTTTAGGTTTTTTGGAAGATAAGTTTAAAATTCATGTAATTCCTCCACCAATCATCAAAACATCTCTCAAACAATCAAATTCTGTCTGTGCGGGAAGTATGATTGAAGCAACATTTGAAGAATTAAATACGGTTGCTGGTGAAAAACAATATAATTTGGAACTTTCTGACAACAAAGGATCATTTGAGAATAAATTGATTTTGGGGACAAGCAATAAAAGTCCATTTACTATTCAATTACCAAATAATCTACCCGAAGGTGCGGGATATAAAATTAGATTTGTTCCTATACTACAAACAGAAAAGTATTTGTTGCAAACGTCTGAGGAATTTCAAATTAATCAATTGGCGAGTGGAGGTTTTACACAATCGATTATTCCTTATGATACCTTGGTAACCTTGAAATTGAAACTGAATGGTACTTTTCCTATAAAGTTCACTATCAATCAATTAGATAAATATGAGGCAAATAAATTTGAATTTAACATTCAGCGGCAAATGCCCGGAGAACTAGTTTATAGATTGACTTCACTTGAAAATATTTGTGGGAAAGGGAATATTACCCTTCAAGATAAATTAGTGATTGAAGCTCCGTTAGCTTTAGAAAATAGGGGAGATAAATATCAACTTTACCCCAATCCGGTAAATCGAGAACTCATTTTAGATAATCTGAATCATGTAATTACCTCGGGAGAACAATTGATAATTGTGGATGAAAGTGGGAAATTTATGAAAGAGTTTCAGCGTACAGATAACAAAATTATTTTAGAAAATTTTCCTTCAGGAATATACTATCTATTAATTATAAATGGAGAAAGTAAAAAGAAAAGTTACAAATTTTTAAAACATTAATTGCAAGAAGCAGAAATTAATTCTGCTTCTTCGCAAGATAAAGTCTTTTTATGGTACTGGAAGTACTTGTGTGTCTTTAAAAGTAGATAAAATAACCATTGTCTGGGTATTTGCCACTTCTTCAATTTCATTAATCGTTTCCATGATTAATTTTTGATAAGAATTGATGTCTTTAGCAATAACTTTGAGCAAAAAATCACATGAACCAGTCACGTGATGGCATTCTATAATTTCGGGAACTTTCGTGATTTTCTCAACAAAGGATTCTGTAATCGAGCGTCTGTGTCCAGAGAGAGAAACTTGTACAAAAGTCATTACTCCCAAACCTACTTTTTCTCTATCGATTTGTGCATGGTAACTTTTGATAATGCCGGATTGTTCTAATTTTTTTACTCGCTCTAAGGTAGGAGCGGGTGATAATCCAATTTCTTTTGAAAGCTGAGCGTTCGTAATTTTACCGTTACTTTGGAGTATTTCCAGCAGACTATGATCAATCTGGTCTAATTTATTGATACTCATAAGGAGTAATTTTATTTTAGAAGTGCAAAATAATATTTGTTGCAAAGATACCGTTTTTTTGGATAAATCAATTATTAATTCTGATTTTTTATTGATTTTTGAAACTTATTTTGGAAAAATGAATAAAAAACAATAATTGATTGAACATTAAATAGGCTTTGAAGTATTAAAAAATGATACTTTTTTGACCTTTTCTGTTTGCTAAGTTAAAACAAAATAAAGAGGTTGATGGTTGATACTCAAGTTGGTATATTTCAATTTTTTTAAAAATGAGAGGAGTAAAAAAAAGTAATTTACCCGAAAAAGTTTGCCCGATATGCAATAGGGTTTTTGTTTGGAGAAAAAAATGGGAAAAAAATTGGGAAAATGTCGTATATTGTAGTCAAGCGTGTAAACACAAAAAATCTACAATAATTCTGTCTCGGGATTCCAAAAGTATTTTTGAAAATCAATAATTTGGTCGTTTTTTACAATAATACCTTCACTTTCGAGTAGATTCTTCATAGCTTCTGGGTTTTCGAAATGGTGTTTACCAGTCAGTACACCATTTCTATTAACAACCCGATGTGCAGGAATATTCGCTTGTGTATGGCTAGCATTCATTGCCCAGCCCACTAAACGAGCACCACCATGCCCTAAATATTTGGCAATAGCTCCATAAGTACTAACTCGTCCAGAAGGGATAAGCCGCACTACTTCGTAGATATCGTCGAATCTATTTTCTTTAGTTTGAGGTATCATTTTTATTAAATCTTTCGTCGATTTCTTGTTCTAATTCCCGATACCAATCTTCGCCATAAGCACGAATTAATGGCTCTTTTAAGAATTTGTAAACCGGAACACCTAATCTGTCTCCCAGTTCACAAGCGTCTCCACATATTGACCACCTGTCATAGTTGAGTGCATGATAATGTTCATATTTCGTGATTCTAATAGGGTATAAATGACAAGAAATTGGCTTTTTCCAATCTATTTTTCCATCTAAATAGGCTTGCTCAATTCCACATTTAAGGATTTTTTTTTCATCGTAATAAGCGTACGCACATTCTTGATTATCAATTGTGGTTGTTGAATAATCGCCTTCCCAATCTTTGATATATTTTCCTTGCTCCTCAATGGCTTTTATACCTGCTTCAGTCAGATATGGCTTGATTTGTTCGTATTTTTCCTCTAAAATTTGTAGCTCATCTTCCTCTAATGGTGCTCCTAAATCTCCTTCGACACAACAAGCACCTTTACATTTTTCTAAATTACACACAAAAAAATGGTCTGCTATATCGTCGCTTATACAAGTATTATCTATTAATATCATCCTTAATTTATTTTTTAATTATTAATTTTTGACCAATTTTGACGTTATTGTCTGGCAAATCGTTCCATAATTGTACTTGTCGTACTGTTACACCGTATTTTTTTGAGATGCTATAAAGTGTTTCACTTTGCTGAACTTCATGAAATTCGACAGAATTAGAGCCATTTTTTACCCGATTAATCGAATTATTTTTTTTGATAGTTACTTCCTGTCCAACGATTAAATGTGTATCTGTACTAAAATTATTCCATGCAGCGATTTCTTTTACCGGAACTTGATACAACCTAGATAAACTATACAAAGTTTGCCCTTCTTCTACGATATGTATTGTGGATTGATTTGTAACTTTTTTTACTGTAGCATCTGTATTATTTTTTGTACTTACATCATTTTTTTTGATATAAACTATTGGATTTTCTTTATTTGGAGATGGTTTTTCATTGGGTAAGTTTTTCGGAGAACTCGTTTCAACCACCTCAGACGTTTTTGTACCAATTGGTTTAGAGTCTGTTTCATCATCAGCAATCACAATAATGTCGTCAGAATCTTGTTCATCAATTTTATTATTTTCCAAAGGATTATCTAATTCTTGCTCATTTTTGCTTGGGCTGTCCGCTTCTTTTCTTGAGTCTTTTACGAATATTTTTTCTTCCTTTTCTTGTACAATTGGACTATTTGGAGCATTCTCGAGAGGTTCATTTTTCGGGCGTTTTTTCTGTAAATAAATCACCGATAAGCTGGCAATATTCTGAGGAGCATTCAATCTGTTGAAAGCAAGTAAATTTGATAATTTGATGCCATACATTTGAGAAATTCCCCAAAAACTTTCTCCTTCAATAGCAATATGCTCTGCAATGGGTCCTTTTTTATTCTTTTTTTCCAGATAATAAACTTTATTGGCTTCTATTGGGTCATTTTCGCTCATATCATTATGTGCTAGAAAATCTTTTATTTTTATTTTACCCTTTCTACATAATGATTCCAAATCATCATCGGCTTGTGCTTGAATACCTTTTTTATCATTAATAGTATAAAGCATTTCTCCCGTTTCTACATTAGAGGCTGTTAGGTTTAATATTGGATAGGTATTGTCAGCGGCATCGATGTTTTTTTCAATTTTAGGAGTTTTATTTCTCCCAGGCTTATTTTTACTTAATTTTGCTTGAACTTCTTCTAAATTCTCATCATTTACGGGCAAAGCAATAGAGAATGTTTTGGAGCTTGGAATAGCTGAGCCTAAAATCCAAGAGTTATATTTTTTCAATTCGTTTACGTTAATCCCAAAAGTCTTTGATATTTCTTCTAAATTTTGAACATTTCCTTTATTGTATTCAAGTATTTCTAATCCAATGTCTTTCATTCGGTTAATTTTATACTCAAATGCAATGCGATTTGCCATTACTTTGATTAAATATTTGTCGGTTTGCTTATCAAAATTTATATTGAGTGCATTCATCCAACCCGACGGAATCGTTCGGCTAATTCCTTCCACACCCAAATAATATGAATACAATGTCGAAATCCAATTTTTATATATAGAATTGCTTTTTTTAAGATAATTAGCGGCTGCTTTTGTAGAAGAAAAAATATTTTTTCGCTCATCAACTTGACTATTTATATCTAATCCATTCTCTTTGGCAGTTTCTTCTTTCAATTGCCAAAAACCTACAGCATTAGAGCTTGAAACAGCGTCAGGCAGTAAAGAGCTTTCGCTAATTGCTAAATATTTAAAATCATCTGGAATACCTTCTGTTTCAAGTATTCTTTCGATGACGGGTAAATAAATCTGAATTCGGTCAAGTTTATCCATCAAATATCTATTTTCAGGAACTAATAAATTACGCACTTCTTTCTGGATAGATTTCTGTGCATCATTATCAAAATTTACAATTACCCCTGCAAATTCAATTTTAGATGGTACTTCCGGCAAGATTGCTTCTTGAGCAACTAAAGTCGTGAAGATGAAATTAAAAAGTACAAATGAAATTACTTTTTTCATTTTTGGTAAACATTTTAGTGAAAAACAGACTCGAATTCTCAAATTATTTACTATTATTTTTTACGAACAATCGATAATCCGTCTCGAATGGGTAGTAAAATATTTTCTACCCGATTATCTTCATGTAATTTTTGGTTAAATGCTCTTAAATTAAGGGTATCTTTATCTTTTTTACTTTCATCAGCAACTTTTCCGCTCCAAAGCACATTGTCTGAAATGATATAACCGCCAACTCGAACTTTATCAAATACCAAATCGTAGTATTTGGCATAATTGAGTTTGTCGGCATCTATAAAGACCAAATCAAAAGATATATCTAAGGTAGGAATTATTTTCAAGGCATCCCCAATGCGATAATCTATTTTATGCTTTATTTCAGATTTATCTAAATATTGTCTCACAAATCCTTCCAATTCTTCGTTGATATCAATCGTAATCAATTGCCCATTATCTTTCAAACCTTCCGCCAAACATAGGGCAGAATAACCTGTATAAGTGCCAATTTCGAGTATATTTTCAGGTTGAATCATGTGGCTCAACATCGATAGAAAGCGACCCTGAAAATGTCCTGAAAGCATTCTTGCCGAGAGAACATTGGCGTGAGTTGCTCGATTTAATTGCCGCAAAAGCTCATTTTCTTCTGTTGTATGGGCTTCACAATATTTATCAATCTCTTCAGAAATAAATTCCATAATGTTCAGTTTTCTGAATAGTCCTTAATTAATTTTATCTGATTTTGCTCGCAAACTAAAATCTGCTAACACCAATGCTGCCATTGCTTCTACAATAGGAACAGCTCGTGGAAGTACACATGGGTCGTGCCTACCTTTACCTGATACCGTAACTTTCTCTTTTTCTTGATTGATACTATCTTGGTCAATCATGATTGTGGCTACCGGTTTAAAAGCTACCCTGAAATAGATATCTTCTCCATTTGAAATACCTCCCTGAATTCCTCCCGAATAATTCGTTTTTGTTCTCACAGCCCCTTCTTCATCAACATAAAACGAATCATTGTGAGAAGAGCCTAATAATTCAATTCCGCCAAATCCACTTCCGTATTCAAATCCTTTCACAGCATTAATACCTAACATTGCTTTTCCTAATTCTGCATGTAATTTATCGAAAACAGGCTCGCCCCATCCGGCAGGAACACCTTTGATGACACAAGTAATCACTCCTCCAATAGAATCTCCTTTTTTGCGTATTTCATCGATATAATGAAACATTTTTTCCGCCATTTCGGGGTCAGGGCAACGAACAGCATTATCTTCTGTCAAATTTAAATCTAACTCTTGGTAGTTTTTTTCGAGTTTTAATTGACCAACTTGTGAAACGTATGCTTGGATGGAAATATTATGTCGATTGAGTAACAACTTTGCCAATGCCCCAGCAGCAACTCTGGCGGCGGTTTCACGGGCAGAACTTCTTCCTCCTCCTCGATAATCTCTAACTCCATATTTACTATCGTAAGTAAAATCGGCATGAGAAGGTCGGTATTGGCTAGAAATATGACTATAATCTTTAGAACGCTGGTCTTCATTCAGAATCATCATTGCAATGGGTGTACCTGTCGTTTTGCCCTCAAAAGTACCCGATAGTGTCTGAAAACTATCAGATTCTCTTCGTTGTGTCGTAATTCTTGATTGTCCTGGCTTTCTTCTGTCCAATTCCGATTGGATAAACTCTTCATCAAAATCTAAACCTGCTGGACAACCGTCGATGACTACCCCTATGGCTTTTCCGTGGGATTCTCCAAATGTCGAAATTTTGAATATTTTTCCGTAATTACTGCTCATTTTATTTTCCTTTGGTTATTTTCTTCGATTATAGTTCAATTATCTTCGCCTTTATTATTTTTTCTTGTCCGCCAATTAAAAATATATAAACTTCCTGCCAACATGACGACTATTAATAAATTGGATAAATTTTTGACAATTTCTTGATAATTAGGCTCAATAATAGAGGTATCAACTTTGTCCAAGCCCTCAAAAACATCGCTGGATTCTTCTATTTTTTTTTCAGTGATTGCTTTTCCCAAAACTTTGATATTGAGCGTAGATTTTAGGGTATCGTATTTGCCTCTTTTGGTATTGAAATATACCCAATAAAAATATTTTTCAAACTTAAACTGCCCAGAATCTTTCGCTAAAATCAAATATTTATATTGTTTTTGCTTATCTGGTTGCCCTTCAATATGTAACTCTGTGATTTCAGGAGGATAAAAGTCAAAAAAACTATCATTTGCTGGGGGAATTACATTGACAGTTGAAAAATTTCCATCTCCAATAATTTTAAATGAATATGAAAAACTTTTACCTGTATTGATTTTTTTTGTTTCTATTTCTTCCACTAATTTGAAATTTCCAGATGATACTTTGTCTTTCAAAGGATGTTCAGGGAGAGCTTTTACACCTATGCTGATTGGTTTACTGACGAATTTGATTTTTTCTTTTTTCCCATTTTTCTTTGCTGCCTGAATCATTGTGATGCTAACACTAGGTAGATTGACAGTTTTATCATTCAGCGGAAAGTAAATAGCTTGAAAAAATTTATAGGCTAAATACTTTTTTTTATTCAATACTACAACTTCACTTTTGATTTCATTGATTCTTAACCTTTGCTCCAAACAATCTGCCGATTTGATTTTTTTAGCTATGTTTTCAATTTCTTCTTCAAATTTTTCGGGGAATTCGATTTCGGAAGTATTGTTTTCCGGTACATATAATACCAAATTTATTGGAATACTTTCGCCTACATACACATTGTTTTTAGGAGAATTTATCGCAAAAATAATATCTTGATTTACATTCTCATTTTTTTTCTCATTAGAGGAAGATATTTTATTTTTAGCAACATTAACAAAAGCAATTTCTGAGTTGAAGCTTTTTCCATTTACCTCGATTCTCAATGAAGGAATTCGAAAAGTACCTTCTTTTGAAGGAATATAATTTTGGGTAATGGTATGGGTGAAAGGTTTTTTCGTAAATAATTTTTGCTTTGTTCCTTTCGTAAATCCTGCGATTTCTGGAAAATTAGAAATATTGACCTTTTCTGTATTTTTGACAATCAATTTGATTACGAGGTTTTCATCAAGCAAAAGATTTTTTTTGCCAAATTCAAATTTTACATCTTCTTGTTGCTGGGCTTTCACAGTATTTGCCCATAAAAAGATTGAAAAAATAAAGAAAATATGTAACTTTCGTGCTTTCATTTTACAAAAATAATATCCCTATTCTGTTTGTTTGCTATGTTTTACTTTATTTTTAAGAAAAATACATTGTTTGTGTGCTTTTGTTTGTTTTTTCATTGGAGTTTTGCTCAATGGGATAAACAATACTTGGCTACTCAGGCGTCATTTCGTGCTATTCGTGCTGTATCGCCGCAGGTGGTTTGGGCTTCGGGTTCAGGAGGAACAGTTATCAAAACTTTGGATGGAGGCAAATCTTGGAGCATAATGAAAGTGAATGGTGCAGAAACTTTGGACTTTAGGGATATTGTGGCATTTGATGCTAATCATGCTTTGGTGATGAGTTCTGGCTTAGGCGAAGAGGGTGGAGCTAAGGTTTTCGGGACAAAAGATGGTGGTTTTACTTGGAACTTGTTACTAAATGTACAAGAAAAAGGAGTTTTTTTTGATTCGATGGATTTTTGGAATACTTCTGAAGGAATAATCTTAGGTGACCCAATCGACACAAAACCTTATCTTTTGAAAACTTCTGATGGAGGTTTGTCTTGGGATCGCATAGAAAAGTCAGTTTTGCCAGATATTAATAAAGGAGAGGCATCGTTCGCAGCAAGTGGTTCTTGTATTGCTTTACTTCCTCAAAATGCTATTTGGTTTAATACTCAAAATCGTATTTTTTCTTCTTTCAATGGTGGAAAATCTTGGAATGTTTATGATACACCTTTTGTCAAAGGAGAGACGTCTGGAATTTTTGGTATTTATTTTCAAGATAGAAAAAATGGAGTGGCAGTTGGGGGGGATTATAAAAATGATAAAGGTATTTACTCCAATATTGCCCTAACCAAAGATGGTGGTAAAACTTGGAATTTTATAGAAGAGGCTATTCCAAATGGTCTTAAAGAAGGTGTTTTTGTAATACATAATAAAATTTTGATGGTTGGAACTTCTGGTACAAGTATTTTTGATTTAAAGGACAAAAATTGGAAAAACCTCGATACAGAATCATTTCATGCCATTTCGTGTAAGGATGACAATTGTTGGGCAATAGGAGCTAAAGGAAACTTAGCTAAATGGATAATTAAATAGTTATAAATCTATTTTAAAGCTATATCCGTGCTTTTCAAACCCAAGATTTTCATAAAATTGATGTGCCTCTGCTCGCCTTAAATTGCTTGAAAGTACCAATTTATAGCATTTTTTTGTGCGAGCATAGTCCATTGCAAATGCCATCATTAGTTTCCCGATGCCTTTTCTTTGATATTCGGGAGAAACAGCAACATCTTCAATAATAGCAGATGGACTTCCTAAATGTCCGATATTTTCCATAATTAACAAGGCAAATGTTCCTACTATTTCTTGGTCGATACAAGCGATAAATATTTTATAATCAGGATATTGCATTTGTTTTTTGAAGATAATTTTAGCGTTTTCTAAATCCAAAACTCCTGTTTTATCTAAAGACTCATGATATAATTTTAATATGCTTGAAATGTCTTCTTCGGTAGCAACTCTTAAATTAATACTCATATCTAAAACATTCTAATTTCACGACAAGTTAAACAAATACAAGTAAATAAAATAAAAGTGAAAGATAAAAAAAATATCAAATCCGGCAAAAACCAGACCGGTTTGGATGCAGAAGATTATTACTACGAAAATGGATTTCTGGTTTTTACACAAGCATACCATCTCAAAAGAGGCTATTGTTGCAAAAATTCTTGTAAAAATTGTCCATATAGTCAGAAAAAAAAATAATTATGTTTTTTTCTTTCCAAAAAAATGTGCAATTTTGCACTCCGATTTAGGAATTTATCTTTTTTTCAATAGAAATTAATACTACAATGGCAAAGGTTTGTCAAATTACCGGAAAGAAAACGCAGGTGGGTAATAACGTATCGCACGCAAATAATAAAACAAAGCGTAAGTTTTTTCCAAATTTAAAAACTAAGCGTTTTTATTTAGAATCAGAGGGAGTTTGGGTTTCATTGAAGGTTTCAACTTCAGCCCTTCGCACTATCAACAAAAAAGGTTTGGAAGCAACTATAGTTGATGCGGCTCGTAAAGGTACTTTATCTTTATAATTACCTGTTTCAATGACATTACACAATGAAAGCATGACTCTTGTCATGCTTTTTTATTTGATTGTTTATGGAAAAAATAAATGAAACACTTCAATTTCTACGCTCTCGTATGGGGAGTTTTAATCCAAAAGTAGGCGTAATTTTGGGTACTGGTTTGGGTAAATTAGCCGAAGAAATGCACTTTCCGCAAGTAATTAATTACGATGAAATTCCACATTTCCCAATCTCAACAGTAGAATCACATTCAGGTAAGCTGATTTTTGGCGAATATATGGGAAAAGATGTCCTTTTTATGCAAGGAAGATTTCATTTTTATGAAGGATATTCCATGAAAGAGGTGACTTTCCCAGTCCAAATTATGAAACGCCTTGGGGTCGAAAATTTGTTTATTTCTAATGCTTCAGGGGGATTAAATCCTGCTTTTTCGGAAGGAGATTTGATGATTATTTCAGATCATATTTCACTTTTTTTGCCTGAAAACCCGCTTGTTGGCAAATGTGAATCAGGCGATAGATTTCCAGATATGAGTGAACCTTATAGTAGTCGATTAATTGATACAGCAAAACTTATTGTATCTCAATTTGGAATTAAGGGAGTTCATGAGGGGGTTTATGTAAGTGTTACTGGCCCAAATCTGGAGACTAAAGCGGAGTATCGTATGCTTAGAATTCTAGGTTCAGATGCAGTCGGAATGAGTACAGTACCAGAAGTAATTGTAGCAAGACAATTAGGACTAGAAGTTTTCGGAATTTCTGTCATCACAGATTTGTGTATTCCAGAGACTTTAAAAAAAGCAAAATTAGAAGATATTTTAGCAAATGCGGCTAAGGCAGAACCTAGTTTGGCTTTGATTATTCGAGAATTAATCGCTCGTTTGTGATAAAATAAAAGGCAGAGCGATGAATTGTATATCCGCTCTGCCCAAAAACTATTAAGCAAATTTCAAATGTTTCATATATTCGGCATCTGCTTTTACGGCATCAAGGCGACTTGTACCATCAAATCTTTCTTGCTCAACAATGAAATATTTGACACCATTCGCTTGAGCCACATTTAATACTTTCGAAAAATCGATTCGTCCAGTACCCAAAACAGTTGAAGCTCCAATCGGCCAAAAATCATCTGTTGGCTTTTCTTTCGATTCTATTTCTTTTATTTTTTCTTCTTTATATAAATCTTTTATATGGCATAGTTTAAATCTATTTTGATATTTCTCAAACCATGTATCAGGGTTTTCACCTGCTTTTACAATCCAATATAAATCCAGCTCAAAATCAACAGTTTCAGGATTTGTGCCTTCCAAAAGTATTTGTTCAGGACAAGTACCATCGGCAAATTTTTTGAATTCGAAATGATGGTTATGATAGCCCGCTTTTAGTCCAGCTTTTGCACAAATTTCTCCTTGGCGGTTGAGGCCTTCTGCTGCTTTTTTCCATTCATCTTGTGTTTTTAGACTTCCCAAAAATGGATTTATCAAATATTTCATACCGATACTTGCCGCATCGTCCACTAATTTCTTAAATTCATCTTCTGTTTCCTTCTTAATAGTAAAATCAGGATTGCAATGCGTGCTATTGATGGTCATGCCTAAATCGCTAATATATGATTTGAAATCTTTTGCCGACATTCCCCAAAAAATACCCTTGTCGCTTTGGAAACTTTCAACTTGTTTATAACCGAATGATGCCAATGATTTTAATACACTTTTAGGATCTAAAATCATATCTTCCTTAACTGTCCAAAGTTGAAGTCCAAATTCTTGAATTGATGCGTCCGTTAACCCAGATTGTATTCCAGTCGAATCAGCACTTTTTTCTTCTGTTTTTGAAGTCGGAGTACAAGACCATAATTCATTGGCTATCAGTGGAGTAGCCGCTAAAACGCTTGATTGACGTATGAAATTTCTACGATTTAATTTCATGTTTATATATGTTAGAGGGTTTTATGAAAAGAAATATTCATAAATATAAATATTTCTCAGAAATTGACCTCAATTTACGTTCTTTTTTTCTTATTTTGTAAAAATTTTGTTTTAATAATTTTTTATAATGTATCCTAAAGTTTATTTACATTCGGGGAAAGAAATAGCTGTAAAGCGTATGCACCCTTGGATTTTTTCGGGAGCAATCGCAAAATCGGAATCGAATCCAGCAGACGGGACTATTGTTGAGGTTTTTGATAAAAAAAATAATTATTTGGCAACTGGTCATTTTTACAATGGTAGTATTGCTGTTAAGTTATTTTCATATTCTCGGTTAGAGATTAATGATGAATTTTGGAAGAATAAACTTAGTGTGGCATATAATGTTCGTAAAAATGAGTCGTTTGATGGACTCAATTCTCAGACGGATTGCTATCGCTTGGTACATGGTGAAGGAGATGGATTTCCGGGATTAATTTTAGATTTTTATGCTGGAGTAGTGGTGTTTCAGGCTCACACAGTGGGAATGTGGATGGAAAAAGAAAAAATTTTATCGGCTTTACATGAGATTTTTGGAGAAAATTTATTGGCTGTTTATGATAAAAGTGCCGAAACTCTACCGACAGATTTTGCAAAAACTATCCAAAATGGATTTTTGTTCTCAAAAGAGAATTCATTTAACATGCCCCATATTGTTTATGAAAATGGGAATCGTTTTTATATAGATTGGGTTACGGGTCAAAAAACAGGTTTTTTTCTCGATCAAAGAGATAATAGGCAATTATTAGCACATTACGCCAAAGGTAAACGTGTTTTGAACTCATTTTGTTATTCTGGTGGTTTTTCTATTTACGCCATTCGGGCAGGTGCATCATTAGTTCATTCGGTCGATGTTTCAAAAAAAGCTGTTGAGCTGGTTGATAGAAATGTAGAGCTTAACTTTGGGGAAACTGCCGTTCATGAGGCTTTTGATGCAGATGTAATGACTTTTTTGAAGAATAATGATCAATTTTATGATTTAATTGTTCTCGATCCTCCTGCGTATGCCAAGAATATCAGCAAACGCCATAACGCCGTACAAGGTTATAAACGATTGAATATGGAAGGTATAAAACGATTGGCAAAGGGTGGTATATTATTTACTTTTTCTTGCTCTCAAGTAGTAGATAGGGAGTTGTTTTATAATACAATCGTATCTGCTGCATTAGAAGTGGGGAGAAGCGTTAGAGTACTTCATCACTTAAGCCAAGGAGCAGACCATCCAGTGAATTTATTCCATCCAGAAGGTAGCTATTTGAAAGGCTTGGTTTTATATGTTGAATAATCTTAAAAAATGAAAGAGATTGGAATTATTTTTGATGGTTTCCTTTAAACATTTTGAGGAGTTTGCCCACCGAAGTTCCAATTTCTTTATCTGTATCCATCAAATCATTTACAGTTTGAATGGCATGAATTACAGTGCTATGGTCTCTTCCACCAAAATGATAGCCAATAGATTTTAAAGATAAATTAGTCAATTCTTTAGCCAAATACATGGCAACTTGTCTAGGGAGTACAATTTCCCGAAGGCGACTTTTTCCTTTCAAGTCAGTTATTTTGACCTTATATTGCTCTGTAACTGCCTCGATAATTGTATCAATTGTCACTTCTCTTTCTGAATCTTTAACAATATGTCGCAGGGTGACTTTGGCTAATTCTAAATCAATGTTTCTACGAGTCAGTGATGCTTGTGCCAATAAAGAAATAATCACTCCCTCCAATTCACGAACATTGGTGTCAATGCTATGTGCCAAATATTCAATAACTTCGTATGCAATATCGATACCTTCAGCTTGTACCTTTTTTTGGATAATGGCAATTCTTGTTTCTAAATCAGGAGTTTGTAAATCTGCCGTTAAGCCCCATTTGAAACGAGAAAGTAACCTATCTTCCACCCCTTCTAATTCCCTTGGAGGGCGGTCTGAAGTCATTACAATTTGTCTGCCCGATTGATGCAAATGGTTGAATATATGGAAGAAAGTTTCTTGAGTTTTTTCTTTTCCCGACAAAAATTGTATGTCATCAATTATCAGAATATCTATTTGCATGTAGAAGTTCATGAAATCTTGCAAACTATTATTCCGAATTGCATTGATGAATTGATTTGTGAATTTTTCTGATGAAACATAAAGTACAAATTTTCCATTTGCTTTATTTTTCATAAAATTTCCGATAGCTTGTACTAAGTGAGTTTTTCCTAATCCTACGCCCCCATAAATCATGAGCGGATTAAATGATGTAACTCCAGGTTTTGAGGCAACTGCAAATCCTGCAGCACGAGCAAGGCGATTACAATCTCCTTCTACAAAATTATCAAATGTATAATTTGGATTCAAATATGAATCTAAATTCAAGGAATCCAAATCTTTCATTTGAAAAGGATTCTTGATTACATCTGCTTGAGGATTATCTGGTTTGGCATATTGTGGTGTATTAGCAGGAGGCATATTGACGGCAATCGGAGGCTCGTTTTTCTGCTTGTTGCCACTATCTACTACAATAGAATATTCCAACATCCCATCTCTACCGATGGCATAATCAAGGGCTTTTCTTAATAAATGGACATAGTTTTCCTCCAGCCACTCGTAAAAGAATTGGCTGGGTACCTGAATGGTAAGTTTTTTACCCTCTAATTTTCCGGGTACGATAGGCTCGAACCAAGTTTTATAACTTTGCTCCGAAATATTTTCCCGAATCATTTTTAGGCAATTTTGCCATACTATGTCAACATCGCTTTGCACTGATATATTTATTTTTGATAGAAATAAGGTGTACTTTTAAATTTCTTCAGGTTTTAATTCCAAAAGGGTTGCAAAGATAATAAAAAATATGGGCTTCGTCTAAAGACAAATTTAGGTTTTTTTTCGAATATTTTTTAAAATATTATTTGTCTTCTAAATATTGATAGCTTAATTTTACAATATTAGAGTACAACAAATATAATCTTAGAAAAATACAATATTAAAATGATGCCCTTAACTTTTAATGAATTTTCCGAAGTTTCAAAAAATGATTGGATTAATCAAGTAAACAAAGACTTGAAAGGAAAATCAATTGATGAAACTCTAGTTTTCAATTCTTTTGAAAACATTCGTATCAATCCTTATTATTCTTCGGAAGATACAGAGAATATTCCTATCAAGGCTCTCGATACCGCTCAAATAGACGCAGGAAAACCTTGGGCTATTCGCCAAATGCTTAGTTTTTCAAATATCTCGGATACAAATAAAAGAATGATTGAACTACTTCATTCTGGTGTCAACGAGCTAATTTTAGATCTTTCGGATAAGTCAATTGAAAGCCTAGATTTAGTCAAATTGCTAAATCAAGTTAAACTTAGTGATTTTCCTTTATTTTTCAAAACATCTGAAGTAATACCTTTGATAAATAAATTAAAATCGTTTGTTCATTACCAAGCTAAAGGGGGAATTTATCATGATTTTTTACTAAATTCACTCATTCATTCTTCTCAATCAGAAATTACCTGGGATTCAAATTTGCTTGAAGTAATAAAGGCTACTACGGATTATCCTCAGTTTACGGCTTTTACAATTGACGTTAATTATTTTCATAATGAAGGGGCATCGGCTACCCACGAAATTGCTATTGCATTGGCGGAGGCGGTTGAATATATAGATAAATTAACTGATGCTGGCTTAACACTTGACTCAATTTTGTCGAAAATGGAATTTAATTTTTCTGTTGGAACAAACTATTTCATGGAAATTGCTAAACTGCGAGCTTTTAGGTATTTATGGTACAAGTTTGCTGAGCTATATAATAGCGAAGTATTTCTGAATAATTTAAAAATTAATGTTCAGACATCTTATTTTTATTCAGCAGCAAAGAGTCCATATACAAATATGATTCGTGCTACCACAGAGGCTATGTCGGCAGTAGCGGGTGGTTGCCATTCATTAACTATATTACCTTATGATGTAGCGTTAGTCGATGCTAATCCAAATTTTTCGGAAAGAATTGCGAAGAATACTGCGTTGTTACTCAAAGAAGAAGCATATTTTGACAAGGTGAAAGATCCCGCAGCAGGTTCATATTATTTAGAAAATTTAACTTTTGACCTTGCTCAAAAGTCTTATCAACTATTTTTAGAATTAGAGTCCCAAGGCGGTTTTTCAAAAGCGTTTTTGTCGGGAAAAATAAAAGAATGGACAAAGGAAACTTTGGAAGCTAAACATCAAGCTTTACAAGCTGATATGGTGATGGTAGGTGTAAATAAATATCAGGAAAACTCTGAAAAAGATTTTTCTGTAAAAGATTCTAATCGGCTTGCTACTATTTTTGAGTAAATGAATATGAGAAAATGGTTGAATTAGCATAAAATGAAAAAAATCAAGTACTTAATATGAACATAAATGAATCATTTTGATTTTATTGTTTAATTTTGGGGAATCTATTCAGATTTTTTTTGCTTAATCATTTAGATATATTCATTCTTTAATTATTGGCTTAGGCTAAAAACATATTGTTTCTTTTGAGATGGGAGAACTTAGTATAAGTAAAGAGAAAATTTTACAGGCACTCGGAACGGTAGAAGAACCTGATTTGAAGAAAGACCTGGTTACTTTAAACATGATTCGTGATATTGTCATTGGAGTCAATGAGGTTTCTTTTACAGTAGTCTTAACAACGCCAGCATGTCCTTTGAAAGAATTAATCAAAACACGTTGTTTGGATGCGATTCGAGACCATGTTAGCCCTGATATTAAAGTTACAGTAAATATGACGGCTGATGTAACTTCTATCAGAACTAATACGCCTATTTTGGCAGGTGTGAAAAATATCATCGCTGTGTCTTCTGGAAAGGGTGGGGTAGGAAAATCGACTGTTACCGCAAATTTGGCAATGGCTTTGAAAAAATCTGGAGCTAAAGTCGGAATTATTGATGCTGATATTTCTGGTCCTTCAATTCCGATTATGTTTGGTGCTGAAACTATGCAACCCTTAATTGCCCAAAAAGATGGGAAAAACATGATTTCTCCTATTATGCAATATGGGATAAAAATGATTTCAATCGGCTTTTTGACTCCACCTGATAGTGCAGTGGTTTGGCGTGGTCCTATGGCGAGCCAAGCCTTACGTCAGTTTTTTGGAGATGTTGATTGGGGCGATTTAGATTATATTTTAATTGATTTACCGCCTGGAACTAGTGATATTCACCTAACTTTGGTTCAGACAGTTCCTTTGACAGGTGTAGTTGTCGTTACAACCCCTCAGAAAGTTGCTTTGGCTGATGTGAATAAGGGTATTTCGATGTTTAGACAGCCGCAAATCAATGTTCCTATTTTGGGGATTGTAGAAAATATGGCATATTTTACTCCTGCTGAGTTGCCAGAAAATAAATATTATATTTTTGGCAAAGATGGTGGAAAAGATATTGCGGAGAAATTTGGTGTTCCTATTTTAGGTGAAATACCATTGGTACAAAGTATTCGAGAGGGTGGGGACGAAGGTCGCCCGATTGTGATGGAAGAAGAAGGTATTGTCAGTGAAGCATTTAAGCAAGCCGCCGAAGCATTGGCTCGTCAGGTTGCAATCCGAAATGCGTCGGGTGAAAAATCAGTTAGGGTAGAAGTTCGTTAATTATATTATTTGGATTGTATAGATATTCTATTCAGAATCTATGAAAATTTCTTTAATTCATGGAAAATTTAATTCATAAAGTCGAATCTGCTTTAGACTCAATAAGACCATATTTGCAGGCAGACGGGGGAAATGTGAAAGTGGTAGATATTTCGGAGGATATGGTTGTCAGGTTAGAATTATTGGGGGCGTGTGGCAATTGTCCGATGTCTTCAATGACATTTAAAGCAGGTTTGGAGGAGGCTATATTAAAAGCTGTACCTGAAATCAAAAAAGTTGAAGCTTTAAATCTGACATTTTAATAAATTTTCAAAAATTTGCTTTATTTTTAAAGGTCGCTTATTTATTCAAGCGGCTTTTTTATTATCTTGCAAACAATTTTTTGGATTGATTGATTTTAGACGAATATATTTTATCAATTCCTTTTTCAGTATAAATTTAGAAACTAGTTTACAGTGTCGAACTGTGAAAATCATCCAATGACAAATAAAATTAGAGTAGGTATATTTTTCGGAGGTCCTGCCCGGGAACGAGAAATTTCTTATTTAGGCGGTAAAACTGCCTTTGAACATATTGATAAGGCTATTTTTGAACCTATTCCTATTTTTGTTGATAGTTTGGGGCATTTTATTCAAATAAATCCCGAATTATTATATGAAGATTCTATTCGCGAGTTTTTTCCTTCTAAAAACTTAAATAGGGGTTTCAGGGTTTATATCGAATCTTTAGGTGAACTAAATGAAACTCAGCTTTATAAATTGATTTATAAAATTGGGAAGCAAGTTCGACCTGAAGATTTTCCTCAAATCATGGATTTTGCATTTTGTATCATGCACGGCCCTCAAGCTGAAGATGGGGCTATCCAAGGCTTGTTTGAATGGTATAATATCCCTTATATGGGCCCTGGTTTGATGGGGTCTGCGGTTGGTATCGATAAACCTCTGCAAAACAAATTGATTTCATTGGTGACCGGGCAAAAAAAGAAATCAATTACTTTCACTCGTGAGGAATGGAAAAATGCAGATCGCTCTAAGTTATTTACAGATTTAATCAATTCTATCGGATTCCCTTTTGTAGTTAAAGCTCCACATCAAGGCTCATCGATTGGTGTGGCAATCGTTCGTAAAAGAAGTTTGGAAGAGTTTTCTAAAGCTGTTCAACAATGCTTTTTTGAAACAACTTTTATAAAAAAAGAGTGGGAAAAAATGACTGATCGTCAGAAACGCCACTTAATGGAAAAAACGTCTAATTTGGATGAGGGTATAGGATTTCCTCTGATGATAAATGGTAAAATAATTTATCATCCCGCTGAATTGATGGAGGAGTTAGATGCTCAATTGTTTTCACAAGAATCCGTAACCGCTTACTCTTTAAATGCCGAAGATCATGTAATGATTGAAGAATTTGTGGTTGGACAAGAGTTTTCGTGTGGTATTATTCAACAAGAAGATGGTACTGCAGTAACCTTGCCACCTACTGAGATTTACGGTGAAATCCAGACTTTTGATTTTAAGTCTAAATATAAATCGAATGTCACGAAAAAACGAATACCTGTTGATACTTCAATGGAAAATCTTTATAAAATTAGAGAGAGTTTATTGAAAACATTCAATAGTTTAGGATTTAGTGTGGTGACAAGAATTGATGGATTTTTAACTCCTGATGGGCGTGTTTTATTGCATGATCCAAATACTTTACCTGGAATGTCACCCGCTTCGCTTATTTTCAAGCAAATGGCAGAAATCGGGCTGACTGTTACGCAATCTATTACTTATTTCATACGTCAATCTGTACGTGAACGTATTAGAAATGGAAAAAATACAATACCATTGCGTATGCTTCTTGAAAAAATTGATTCATTAAATGAAGTCAGAGTAAAAGCTTCTCGAACAAAAGTGGCAATTATTTTTGGTGAAAATGAGGAGGAATATAAAATAGCTCAGAAAAAGTTAGGGGAATTTGCTTCTTCCATTGAATTTGAACCATATCCAGTTTGTGCTGCTAAAAATGGCTTAATGTACAAAATACCTGTCAATTTAATGTTCAAAGCCGATATTTATGATTTTGGGCAAAATGTTGGTACAACCAAACATCCTTATGTCGCAGAAGTGATAAAAAGTACACAGAAAATTACTGAAAAATATGCAGGAGGCTTTGATACTCAAGTGAAAAAAATATCTGAAAAGGATTTGGTACAAGCAGTTAAATTTATTTACAAATGCGATTCAAATTCTCTCATTGAGCTATAGAATCTTACATTTCAGCATAAAAAAAACTTCAATTTATACAATTGAAGTTTTTTTTATGCTTGAACCAATTTTATTATTAGTTACAATATTCACGAATTACATTGTAGGCTGCAGAATAACCTAATTCTCCAGCACGGCTTAAATCATAGCAACCATCATTTTCATCTCCTAAAGCATGCTTGATAATGCCTCTTACATAAAACGCTTCGCTATATTTAGGATTCAATTTTATAGCATTTGAGCAATCTTGTAAAGCTTCTTTCTGTAAGCCCATTGATGAGCGTACAAAACCTCTTGAAAAATATGCTTCCGCATAAACAGGATTAAGCTCAATTGATTTGTTCAAATCTGCAATAGCTCCTTTACCATCTCCTGACTTATATTTTGATGTCCCTCTGATGTAGTATGCTCCTGATCTATCATCCGAGAATTCAACAATTTTGTTTTTCTCCTGAACGATATTTCTTAGGCTTGTAAGGACATTTTCGCTGATTTTACCATTATAATATACTTTCGATGAGATATTTACATTGTTAATTTCGATTGATTTTGTTAAATCATTGATAGCGTCTCTCTGATTGCCTAATTTATTATTAGCAAATCCTCTACCATAATATGCTTCAGTGCTATTTGGATTTAATTGAATAGCTTTATCGTAATCCATGATAGATTCACGGAAGTTTTCAATTTTTGTTTTAGCAAATCCACGATTGAAATATGACTCGCTATCTTCTGGATTAAGTTTAATAGCTTCATCAAAATCTTTAATTGATCCTGTGAAATCATTAATTTTCAAACGGCTATATCCTCTACTAGCAAAAGACTGCGAGCGTTTCGGATTCAATTCGATTGATTTTGTGAAATCAACAATACTTCCGTTGAAATCTTCCAAACGAGTTTTACAGATACCTCTTGAATAATAAGCTTGGTATTTTTTGTCATCTTCGGATGGCAATTCAATAACTCTTGTGAAATCTTGGATGGCTCTTTTATAGTCTAAAAGTTTTGCACGTGTAGTTCCTCTGTACAAGTAGGCCAAGGCATCGTCTGGGCTTAATTCGATTGTACGGTTGTAATCTTGCAATGCCGAACGATTATCGTCTTGCTCACCTTTACTTTTTCCTCTGTATAAAAATGCTAAAGCATTTTTTGGGTCTAAATCGATTGTTTTATCAAAATCTAAAATAGCACCTCTGTGGTCTTTTAGTTGTTGTTTTGCCAATCCTCTATTGTAATAACTTGCCGAGTTATCAGGGTTCATGGCGATTGATGTACTGAAAGCTTGAGATGCACCGATATAATCTCCCGCTTTGCTTTTGTTTACTCCGATTTCAAAAAACTCTGATGCAGTTTGTTGAGCATGGCTTGTTTGTGCTACAAACAATAGGCTAATAGCTAAAAAAGAATAAATTGCTTTTTTCATAAAGGTTAATTATTAGTTATTCAAAGGATAAACTGAATAGTAAAGAATTTGCTATCTTAAAATATTAACAAAGGTAAATTTTATCGACCTTTACTTCAATTTTTTTTCTGAAAATTTTCTAAAAAATGTACGCTTTTAATAATTTAATCATGTTTGTATATTAAATTTTCTTTTTTTTATCGATTTTTACATAATCAATAAGTGCTAATTTCTTAATATTATAGACTATGAAACGGATTTTGCTTTTTTTATTAATGTCGACTAGTTTTTTCTATGCTTGCCAATCTCAAAAAAAAACATCTAAATCAAAAACCAAAAATCCTGAAGCTGCTTTTATTGCTGCCAAAATTGGTGAAATGTTGAATACTTTAGCCATTGATCTCTCTGGGGCTACATCCAATAAAGCTGAGATAATACGCACTGCTGATGGTGTAAATATGACATTTCAGCCTGATTTTTATTTTGAGTCTAGCTCAGACAAGCTCACTAGCAACGCTATTGAAGTTTTAACTGATATTTCATCGGTTTTAAGCAGATACCCTTACACTGAAATCTTCATTGAAGGGCATGCTGATAGTAGTGGAAATCAACTCACTAATAAAAAATTATCAGAACTCCGTGCTAAAAATGTAGCATTATACTTTAAATCACATGGAGTTCTTGCTGATAGACTAGCAATTGCAGGCTATGGAGCTACACGACCCTTGGCGAGCAATGCTACACCAGAGGGTAGAAGACAAAACCGTCGTGTAGTCGTTAAGATTAGTACGAATGAGGAAAAATTCAAACAGAGTTTAAAGATTAATGGAAATACCAAATAAGATAACAAATGCAAGCGTAGATAACGCCATTTGTTTCAACATGGGATCGGGGTTTTTTAATTTAGAAACTCTAATCCCATTAATTATAAATAATGGGTAGCTGAGAATGTATATTATGCTATAATTTTCTTTGAATAAGCTGAATAAAAGTGCAGTAACCATACCTGTTATTAATAAAAACCAATGATAGTGTATTGATTTTGCCTTTCCTAATCTGACGGGTATAGTTTTTTTCCCTGCTTTACTATCCGAATCAATATCTCTGATGTTATTTATGTTGAGAACTGCTGTTGAAAATAGCCCACAACTGATAGCTGGAAGTAAATTCAAAATCTCTAAATTTTTATTATACAAATAGTTACTACCTAAAACCCCTATCAATCCAAAAAAGATAAACACAGAAATATCTCCGAAACCGGCATATCCATAAGGTTTTTTTC
>JACCEC012432299.1_pt1 | contig 30848 bp, 35 predicted proteins | sample 7450121 | NCBI WGS metagenome assembly JACCEC01 (sample SAMN15323455, study PRJNA562643) | freshwater metagenome | isolation source: river surface water | place: USA:Blue River Watershed | collected 2017-08-18 | reverse complement strand
GTGTTGATTCATCAGCCAAACTGAGCCAGTGTTCACGTTGAATATTGAGCCACTGGTTTTAGGGAAGTTTTGTTCAGTCGGTTGTGGATAAGTCTATCTGCTCTGGGGCTTTGGCTTCTCCTTTCTGGGCCTTGGCCCGCTGAGGTTTGGTGGGTGCGGCGGCCGCCGTTGAGTTCTTGAACCGCCAGCTCTCGTTGCCGGTCTCCACGATGTGGCAGTGGTGCGTCAGCCGATCCAGCAACGCCGTCGTCATCTTGGCATCGCCAAACACGTTGCTCCATTCCGAGAAGTTCAGGTTGGTCGTGATGACCACGCTGGTGCGCTCGTAGAGCTTGGAGAGCAAGTGAAACAGCAGTGCCCCACCGGACTGGGTGAATGGCAGATAGCCCATTTCATCCAAGATCACCATATCCACGTACATCAGCCGATATGCCAATTGGCCCGTCTTGTTTTGCGCCTTCTCCAGCTCCAGGGCATTGACCAATTCGACTGTGGAGAAGAACCGAACACGCTTGCCATGGGCGCGGATGGCCTGAACGCCCAGGCTGGTGGCCAGATGGGTTTTGCCCGTGCCTGGGCCTCCCACCAGCACCACGTTATGCGCTGAGTTCACAAACTCCAGTCCATGGAGTTTCTGGACCAAGGCCTCGTCAACATGCGCTTGCGTAAAGTCAAAGCCCACCAGATCGCGGTGAGCCGGGAATCGGGCCACGCGCATCTGATAGGCCATGGAGCGCACCTCGCGCTGCGCCTTCTCTGCCTTGATCAGTTGCATCAGCACCGTCTCGTGGTCCAGCGACTTGATGCGGGCCGTGCCTTGAACCTCAGGCCAAGCACTGGCCATGCCGTACAGCCCCAACTCCTTGAAGTCGGCAATCATGTCAAGCATGGTTCACCTCCTGATCGTTCGGCTGAGTTCGCAGCCGGTCATACCGATCCACATTGGCCTGTGACGGTTGGCCCAGGTGCAGGTGGGTGTGCACCAGCTCGTTGTTTCGGGTGGGCTCTTTCAGGCGCGAGAGAACATTCAGGACATGCTCGGCACTGACCCGCCCAGATTGCAAGGCCAGCTCCACCGCCACCAATACCGCCTCCAAACCATGCAAGGTGACCGCGTTGAGTACTTGTGCCATGACCCGATCGCCGCCAGGGTGGCGCAGCAACTGGTCCTGCAATTGCCGCAATGGCTCGGGCATTGTTCTGAATGGCGCCCCATTGCGCAAGGCACCAGGTTTGCGCTCGATCAGCGCGATGTAGTGCGTCCAGTCGTAAATGGTCTGGTCCCGATCAAAGCAGCGCTTGAGCCGGATGAACTCTCCGTCTGGAGAGACCACCATCAAATGGTCGTGATACACCCGCACACTCACCATCGCGTTAACCCACTCGCACGGCACGCTGTAGCGGTTGCGCTGGAAGGTGATCAGCGACGTGGAGGACACCCGCGCCGGGTGCTCGATGTAGCCATCAAAGGGCCTGGGGTTGGGCATCAACCGCAAGCGCTCGTCCTGGTACACATCGGCCACACTCATGTGCACCCACTCGGGATGCTGCAAATGCTCCCAAGCCTCGACACAGGCCTTCTGCAGCCAGGCGTTGAGTTCCTCCAGCGAATTCCAGCGCCGCTCGCTGGCCTCGCGCCAGATGCCCCGGCGCCGGTCCTGCACGTTCTTCTCCACGATGCCTTTCTCCCAGCCCGCAGCCCGGTTGCAGAACTCCGGATCGAACAGGTAGTGCCCTGTCATCGTCTCAAAGCGAGCATTGACAGTGCGCTTCTTGCCGTCACCCACCTTGTCCACGGCCGTCTTCATGTTGTCGTAAATGCCACGCTTGGTGACCCCGCCAAACAGAGCAAAGGCCCGGGCATGGGCCTCGAACAACATTTCGTGCGCCTGGTTGTAATAGGCCGACAGCACAAACGCCCGGCTGGCCGCCAATTTGGTGTGCGCCAGATCCAAACGCCTGCGCAAGCCGCCAATGACCGCGTATTCCGTGCTCCAGTCAAACTGGAACGCCTCGCCCATGTCAAAGTGCATGGGCACATAGCCCTGCCCCTTGGCAGCTTGGTCTTGCTCTTGGCGCCAGCGCAGGGCGAAGGTGTAGACCGGCCCCCGGCTGCCCGGATAGCCCAGCGCCCGCAGCCCTTCAAATAAAGCCTTGGTGCCTCGGCGCTCACGTTTGTTGCGGTGACTGTCAGACTTCAGCCACTGTGCAAGCACCTCTTCATAAGGCCCCAAGATGCCCGGCCCCGACGCCCGCTTGGGGTACCGGGGCTCCACCATCTCGGGTTGCTCCAGCCACTTCTTGGCCGTATTGCGAGAAATCCCCAGCCGATTGCTGGCCTCGCGTATGGATATGCCGTCCCTCAAAACAAGACGGCGTAATTTGCTCAATGTACTCACGTTGATCACTCCAGCCACCCTGCATAAAAAATCAGCAGGGTAGCCTTCAACGTGGCTCAAATTTCAACGTGTAAAGCTCAGAAACTGGCTCAGTTTTGGATGTGATTCAACACGCCAAGGTCGGCGAGACGTGCAGGAAGCACGGAGTCAGTGAGCCGACCTATTACAAGTGGAAAAGCCAGTATTCGGGCATGACCGTCCCGCATCTTGCGCAGCTGCGTGAGCTGCAAGACGAAAACGCCCGCCTCAAGCGCATGTACGCCGATTTGGCTCTGATGCACAGCGCCTTGAAGGATGTTGTTGACCGAAAGCTCTGACCCCAGAGCGTCGCGAGTCGGTGGTGCGTTCGCTGATGGCCGATCACGGTCTGAGTGAGCGCAGGGCTTGTGCAGCGAGCGGGATTGCCCGCTCGACGCTGCGCTATCAGCCACTGCCGCGCGACGACTCTGGGGTGATCGCCTTCATCCAAAGCTACATGAAGCTCAACCCGCGCCATGGCTTTGATCTGCTCTACGACAGTGCCCGACATCAAAAGCAGCCTTGGGGCAAGACGGTGCTTTGGCGCGTGTACTGCCAGCTGCGACTGAATCTGCCGCGTCGGGGCAAGAAACGGCTACCGGCACGCATCAAGCAGTCGCTGCAGGCGGCCAATCAGCCCAATCAGGGCTGGAGCTGCGACTTCATGTCTGATGCCCTGTGGTCAGGGCGGCGCTTCAGGACGTTCAATGTGATTGATGAATACAACCGCGAAGCGCTGCGCATTGAAATCGACACCAGTTTGCCTGCGGCTCGGGTCATCCGGGCTCTGGACGAATTGGTCGAGGTGAGAGGGGCACCATTGTCCATTCGGCTGGATAACGGCCCTGAGTTCATCGCTCATGCCCTGGCCCAATGGGCGCAGTCCAAAGGTATTGCCCTCAACCACATCCAACCGGGAAAGCCAACGCAGAACGCTTATGTCGAGAGATTCAACAAGACCTACCGAACCGAGGTGCTGGACTGCTACATCTTCGATTCATTGCAGGAGGTTCGCGAAATGACCGCCGACTGGCTGCACCGATATAACCACCAACGACCACACGAATCTCTGGGCCGCATCCCACCAGTGGAGTACCGTGTGAAACAATTCCCCAACCTCTACTTCTGACTGGTACAGGAATTCGAGGGGGCTTCATCCCGGGCGGATGAACGCGGGGCGCGACTTGCCGCCCAGGCAGTATCAACGCCCTATGACATTCAGTTCTTCTAGGTTTTGAATGCGACACCGTCCGTTCGCAGTCCTTTCATGAGCTAGTCTGCATGGATCGATGGCAAGAATGTAATTAAAAATTGAATAAATTATGATTGCTAGCAAATGAGCCCGAGTAGTATTGATTTTTGTATCGACCTCGCGGGAACTCCACAGGTCATGCTGCTAATACGTAAACCTCAGCAGGTGTTTTCATGCCCACAGCCTGGTGTGGATGCCGGTGGTTGTAAAAGCCCTGCGCTAGCCAGGTTACTTGCTCAATCTTTGCACCTGGGTCCATGCCACTTCCGCGATCATGCGGGCCTTGCTGCCGGTCTCGCGCGCCTCCGAACTGCTGGCAGTGCCATCCAGCGAGCGCTTCAGGATGCCCTGCAGTATGGCTGCTAGCCGGAACATGGCGTAGGCGACGTAGAACTCCCATGTATCAGCGTCGACCTTGGTCCGCCCGGTGCGTTCGAAGTAGCGGTGAAGGTAAGCGCGCTCTCCCGGGATGCCCAGCGCGGTGACATCCTTATCGGCCATGCCTCGGAACTGGTCTGCGGTCAGTCGCCATGGAAGCGCGTGGTACGCCAAGTCGGCCATAGGATTTCCGAGGCTGGACAATTCCCAGTCAAGCAGCGCCACAACTTTCGGCTGGGTCGGGTGGAAGATCATGTTGTCCAGCCGCAGGTCGCCGTGAAAGATCCCGGTGGTGCCGTCGGCGGGAATGTACGAGGGCAGCCATTCAATAAGCCGGTCCATCGCCTCGACGCGCTCGGTCTCGGAAGCGCGGTACTGCCCGCTCCAGCGATCGACCTGACGTTGCATAAAATTGCCAGGACGTCCGTAGTCACCAAGACCCACCGCACGGTAATCAACCGTGTGCAACGCAGCTACCACGCGATTCATGTCTTCGTAGATCGCCGCGCGTTCGAGGACTGGTAATTCCGCTAGTGCGGGGTCCCAGAAGATGCGCCCTTCGACGTGCTCCATGACATAGAAGGGCGTTCCCAACAAGGTCTCGTCTTCACAGAAGCACAGCATGCGGGGCACCGGCACGCCGCTCCCCTCCAGCGCCCGCATGACCCGATACTCCCGGTCGACGGCATGCGCCGACGCGAGCAAGGCGCCGGACGGCTTCTTGCGAAGCACGTAGTGCTGACCGCCGGCATCCGTTACGCGATACGTGGGATTGGACTGGCCGCCGCTGAAACGGTGCAACGTGCACGGCAGCTGGAAACCCGCTATGTGGCACCGCAGGTAATCGCCCAGCGTGTCGACGTTCAGGTCCGCTGCGGTACTCATGCCGCCAGTTTCCAATCGGACAAACGCTTGCCGCAGCGTGCGAGTTGAGTCAGCAGTGGTGACGTCGTCCAGTATCCGAAAAGGTTGCCGTGCTTGCGGCCGTAATGATCCAGCCGCTCCACGATCTGGGTGAGGCCGATCTCATCAGCGAGGAACATGGGGCCGCCGCGGTGGTCGGGAAAGCCGTACCCACTCGTCCAGATGACGTCAATGTCCGATGCGCGGTAAGCGATGCCCTCCTCTAGGATCCTGGCCGCTTCGTTGACCATGGGATAGAACAGCCGTTCGAAGATCTCCTCTTGGGATATGGATGCGCGGCGCCGGATGCCGTGGCGTTCGGCCAGCTCGTTTGCAATCTCCTGGATCTCGGGGTCCGCAACCGGTGACCGCCCCTCGTACCGGTAGTACCCAGCTCCCGTTTTCTGCCCGAAGCGTCCGAGCTCGAACAGTTGGCGCGACAACACCCGATAGCTGTCGTCCGGCGGAAGTCCACCCGCCTTCCTGTACTCGATAACGGTCTTCGCGCCAACGTCAACGCCCGCCATGTCCAGCATGCGACAGGGTCCCATCGCCATCCCGATGGCTTCCACGGCGCGATCCACGTCGGCCGGCTGGGCGCCTTCCAAGATCAGGGCTTCAGCTTCACGCATATAGGGCTCAGCCATGCGGTTGCCGATGAAACCGTAGCAAACGCCAGAGACAACCGCAACCTTACCGATGGTTCGGGCCAGTTGGATCGCCGTCGCAAGCACGTCTTGCGAAGTTTGCGCGCCCCGTACCACCTCCAGTAGCCGCATCACGTGCGCGGGACTAAAGAAGTGCATGCCAACTACATCTGCGGGTCGGCTGGTAGCGCTAGCTAGCACATCGATGTCCAGCGTGGAGGTATTGCTAGCGATGATGGCCCCCGATTTGCAAACACGTCCAAGCCGGGCCATCACTTCCTTTTTCAGTTCCATATTCTCAAACACGGCTTCGATGATCAGGTCACATTCGGCAAGCGCCCCATCGTCAATGCTACCGCTTAGCAGCGATACACGGGCCGCAACCTCCTCGGCGCGGATCTTGCCTTTGGCAGCGGTCGCCTCATAGAGCTCACGGATAGCGGCGAGTGCAGCACTCAACTGCAGTTGCGTGGTCTCGACGATAACTACGGGAATACCTACATTGAGGAAATTCATAGCGATCCCACGTCCCATAGTGCCGCCTCCCAGGACGGCAACCGAGCGTACCGGTCGTACGGAAACTTCTCTGCTTAGACCAGGGATCTTGCCGGCTTCGCGCTGCGCAAAGAAAAGGTGACGCAGTGCACGTGATTCGGTGGACATGCGAAGCTCCTCAAAAAGCCTTGCTTCAACAGCCTCACCTTCGGAGAACGATAAAAGGGAGGCCTCGACCGCTCGCACTATGGCGGAGGCTGCCGGATAGAACGATTGCTGTGCTTTCGAGAGTGCCTGCTCAAAGAAATCCACAGGCAATTCGCTAGTGTCGACGGCGCATTCTCTCAGACGACGAACTCTGTCTCCACGGGGGAGGAGTGCACGCGCAAATTCAGCCCCGGCGCGTTGGGGCACGCCTTCCATAACTTCATCGACGATTCCGATTTGCCGAGCGGCTTCCGTGTTAATGCTTCGTCCAGTTGCGATCAGGTCCAGTGCCTCGGATATACCCACCAACCGCGGCAACCGCTGGGTGCCTAACGAGCCAGGCAACAGCCCGAGCTTCACTTCCGGGAGGCCGAATTGTGTCCCGGGTTGCGCCAGACGCCAGTGGGAGGCCAGAGCTAGCTCCAGTCCACCTCCCAGGACAGTACCGTGCATCGCCGCGACAACTGGTCGATCCTGGGATTCGATACGGTCGAGGACCTGGTTGAACGGTTTCGCCGAAAAGCCCGGCTGATCGAAGGATGCTATGTCTCCGCCTGCCACGAAAGTACCCCCGGAGCAACAAATCACCAGGGCCTTGGCGGTGCGGTCCGCCTCGAAAGCGTCAATAGCTACCGACAGGCCCTCGACAACATCGCTGGAAATCGCGTTCACCGGGGGGTTGTTGATGAGTAACACCGCAACGTCACCGTCACGGTAGAGCACTACCCGATCTTTTCCTTGGCTCGCGATCATCACTATGCTGTCCTTTGGATCTGATCAGAACTAGCGTGGTTTGTAGCTCGCTTTTCGTGCTTGCGCAGTTCTAGCCGCGCGATTTGATTGCGGTGCACCTCATCTGGACCGTCAGCCAAGCGCAGCAACCTGGCAGTGGCATATGCGCTTGCGAGCCCTACGTCGTTGTTAGTGCCCCCGCCGCCGTAAGCCTGAATCGCCCAATCTATAACCTTGCACGCCATTGCCGGTGCAGCGACCTTGATCATCGCAATATGGGTTTTGGCCCCCTTGTTGCCGACCGTGTCCATCATGTACGCGGCCTGCAGAGTGAGGAGGCGTGCCTGGTCGATCAGGATACGCGATTCAGCTATGCGCTCCGACCAGACACCATGGTTGATTATTGGTTGCCCAAAGGCTACGCGCGTAAGACCACGATCACACATGATTTCAAGCGCGCGTTCTGCTAGGCCTATTAGTCGCATGCAGTGATGGATGCGGCCCGGACCCAGCCGGCCTTGTGCGATCTCGAAGCCGCGGCCCTCGCCAAGCAGCATGTTCGAAACAGGCACGCGCACGTTCTCAAAGATCACCTCCGATGCCCGGTCCGGTACGCCATAAAAACCGAAAACCCCGATTGGGCGGATCACCCTCACGCCGAGCGCATCCATTGGCACCAGGATCATGGACTGCTGGCGGTAGCGATCGGCATTGTTGGGATCGGTCTTACCCATGAAGATGCAGATCTTGCAACGAGGGTCAGTAGCATTGGTCGTGTACCACTTGTGGCCGTTGATCACGTATTCGTCGCCGTCCCGAACGATCAAGGATTCGATGTTAGTGGCATCGCTCGAAGCAACGGCCGGTTCGGTCATAGCGAAACAGGAGCGGATCTCTCCAGCCAGTAGGGGCGTCAGCCAGCGCTCCTGGTGCTCCTTGCTACCGTAGCGGGCCAGCACCTCCATGTTGCCTGTGTCAGGCGCGGAGCAATTAAACACCTCGGGCGCCAAGTGGGACCGGCCCATAATCTCGCACAGCGGCGCGTACTCTAAGTTGCTGAGTCCAACACCGTGTTCTGAATTAGGTAGGAACAGGTTCCACAGCCCCGCAGAACGCGCTATCGGCTTGAGTTCCTCTACAACCGGATAGACTGCCCATGGCCCCAGTTTTTCAGACTCTTCATAGTAGCGACGCTCATTGGGGTAGATATATGACTCCATGAACTCACTCACTCGCTGCTGCAGTTCATTGGCACGGGGGGAAAACTCGAACATCATAGCTCCTGGGTTATGCGGCGGGCCCGACGGCGAAGCAATGCCTCGCGCACCAGCCCCAGCCGGTCGTTGCCGAAATACATGTCGTAGACGCCGACGAAGATGGTGGGGGTACCGAACCCCCCCCGCTCGATAAGCTCGTCGGTGTTGGTGCGAAGTTTCGTCTTTACTTCGGGCATCTCGATGGCTGCCAGCAAGTGGGCCGCATCTATACCCAAGCGGCAGCAAAGTTCACTCAGGCCCTCGGTCGTTCCCAGGTCAACCTGATCTGCCCAATAAGCGTGGAATGCGGCATTGGCGAATTCGATCATACGGCCCTGCTCCTGCATCACCACGCAGGCACGCATCAGCTTCACGCTGTTTAGCGGGAACACCTTGTTTGGAAAATGGACCGTGAGTCCTGCCTGCCTCGCCCAATCCTGCAGGTCCTTTTCGATGTAACGCTTCTTGGCTAAAGGTCCGCTCTCACGGAATTCTAGGACGGCGGGGTTCACTACCTTGAAGATGGCGCCCAGCAGTACTGGCCGGTAGTGCACAAACACGTCCAGTTCAGTGGCGAGTTTCTGCATGTTGTGGAAGCCAAGCCATGTCCACGGACTGCCGCAATCGAAGAAGAACTCGACCATGCCAGTCAGTTAATCAGCCAGCCACCATCCACGGGCAGGCGTACCCCAATCATGTAGCTGACCCCGGGTGCTAGGTGCAGTACCGTTCCTGCTATTTCTTGAGGCTGTGGAATCCGATCAATCGGGACAAGCACTTTGTATTGCCTGAGCAGTGAGACGCCGTGTACAAGTGCGGCCGCAAAGCAGGTGTCCGTGATTTCGGACACTAGGGCGTTCACTTTAACTATCCACGGCGCACATTCGGCCGCGAAGACCTTGGTCATTGAGATCATCGCCGCCTTAATCATGGCTTAAAGTCTCTGGTTAGGCACGTGCACTAGGCCGGCGATGGAAGCAAAGTTCACGATGACGCCCCAGTCAGTGCTTTGCGTGCGGCGCGCGGCTCTCGCAGTCAGGCAATAGGAGGCCCCGCGGAAATTGACCTCCACGATTTTCTGGAATGCATCCAGAAGAGTATCGGCAGCGAGACCGAAATAAGGGTTTGCGGCAGTGGCATTGACTAGGTTGTATGGTCTGCCGTACGTGCTCGTAGTTTGGTCCAGCGCGGCCTCGATCTGTGCCTGGTCCCACACATGGCTGGCCGCGGCTGACGCCAATCCTCCTTGCCCATAGTTGCTGCCAGCGAGTTCTTCGCAAGAGCCAATCCGACGACTTGCGATCACCAAGCGGGCGACGTAGACCAAGGCAATGGCGGCAACGATGTAGCGACTGGTACGAGTGATCCGGGCGATGCGCCCCTGCATCAAGTGCGCGTCACTTCCCATTTTCATTTTCCCGTGAACACCGGTTTGCGCTTGTCGCGGAAGGCTGTTACTGCTTCACGGAAGTCGACGGTGCTTGCGGCTGCGGATTGAGCATCCGCTTCAAGTTCCAGTTGTTCAGTGAGAGTGCGGGTGGACACCCCCTCGTACAAGCGCTTGGTTGCAGCAAGTGCTCGATTGGGCATGCTCGCAAGCTCCTCGGCCAAGGTCCGGGCTGCCGAAACAAGCTGGTCGTCTGGTACGACCTCCCAGACAAGCCCCAACGACAGCGCGTCATGCGCGCTGATTCGCTTGCCGAGCAAAGCCAGCGCGCGAGCGCGCGTTTCTCCTACCACCCTTGGAAGGAACCACGAACTGCCGGCGTCAGGCACCAGCCCTATTCGCGTGAAGCTCTGTGCGAATGACGCGCTCGTACCCGCGACCACGATGTCCGCGGCCAGCACCAGGCTCATACCGGCGCCAGCAGCAACGCCGTTGACGGCTACCACCACGGGCTTGGCCATGTGGCGGATTCCTTCCACAACCGGGTGGTAAAGACGACGTAGTGTTGCCGCGGCATCCGCTGGCTGGCCGTCCTTGTTTGCCACCAAGTCAGCACCAGCACAAAATCCTCTTCCATTTGCTCGTATGAGCACAGCGCGAATCCTTTCGTCCCCGGCCGCATCGCGCACGCGACGGCCAAAGTCCAGCAGCATCTCCTCCGTGAGCGCGTTAAGAACCTCCGGTCGGTTCAAGGTGAGCGTCGCTATGGAGCCGTCCACAGCGTATTCGATGGATTCGGTCATGCGTCTTTGGCTGGGGGGACCAGACGATGCATCAGGCCATCAAGCAAAACCATTCGAGCGGAGCGCACCAAGCCTTGCCCGTTCAGGATGTCGGAACGACAATACCACTCCATGAGGGTTCCATGTTGGAGCGCTAGAACCACCGCGGCAAGTTCACGAGCGTCAAGGTCGCTACGGAACTCCCCAGCAGCGCAACCGGCGCGGACAATCTTTTCAATCGATTGCACCAGTGAGTCGTAGATGGCGCGCACACGGGCCTGGATTTCGGTTCCGCTGTACTCAAGCAGCATCAGCGTGAACATCATCAGGTACTTGGTTTTTGTGCTGGCCTGAATCCCTTGGTTGTGTAACGCGGCGACCAATTTGTCCTTGTTGGTTGGACCAGCACCAGCTAAGCGTTCCATAAAGCCGCCAATGAGAAGCTTTTCCACGATGTCCAGCAAAGCCAACACCAAGGCAGTCTTATTCTCGAAGTGGAAGTAGATCGCGCCTTTCGTCAGGCCGGCACGCTTGGCGATGTCGTCCACGGTGGTGGCATTGCAACCTCGTACGACCATTAAGTCGAGCGCCGATTCAAGGATGCGTTCAATGCTCGCCTCCCTTTGCCCACGTTTAGTCAGCGGCCGTTCCTTGATCTTGGGTGTGCTTGTTGACATGTCGTCAAATTGTACGTACGGGGGGGAATTCGCGCTTCATGGCTAAAAGGTTGAGGTGAGCTGGATCCTTATGCCTTCAAGCGCATCCGTTAACTCGATCTGGCACCCCAACCGAGAATCTGCCGTGACACCAAAGGCCAAGTCCAGTGTGTCTTCCTCGTCCTCGGTTGGCGGGCGAAGCCTAGCACGATCAGTAGAGCAGATCTTCACATGGCACGTGGCGCAAACCATTGAACCCCCGCACGTGCCCACCATTGGCAAGTCATTTGCCTTAGCGGCCTCCAGCACTGTGGTGCCAGCAGCGACATCGACAGCGTGTTCAGCACCGTCCATTTGAACAAATGTCACTTTAGGCATGCAGAAAGGATTATTAACATACTGACTGTTCAGTATTATTGATTTTTCCGATGTAGTCAAGCGGACTTTTAATCCCCGGGAATACCCTAAAACATTGACTTGCATCAGGGGTTAACATACCGTACGTTCAGTATCTTTAAAAGGACCGAAATGAAAAGTGATCGTGTCGGCGCCACGCTCTTGAGGGCCTCCCTGGTGGCACATCAGGTCAAGCTGGACGAGCTTGCCCACGCTTTGGGCAATACCCCTAGCGCGCACGATACCGCGCGTCTGGGCCTGTTCTTCGGTCCCACAGTGGTCGGCTACCGCAACTTCGTGGAAGCGATAAGTCTTGACCTTGAACGTGCTCTGCTAGGCGGCCACGAGACGCGATGGATCCGGGCATTCGAGGCCGGCGAGAGCGTACTGGCAGAAATGAAGATGGTCGAGTACCAAGAGAAAAACGGCATGGAAATCGGCGTTTTCGAAACAATCTTCAGCACCCCGGGCGGACAACCGATTCAGGTGCAGCGCACCACATTCATCGAACGCGCGATTAAGACCAAGGGAGCTGTAGCATGAAAGAGTTGAACATTTCGCTGCCCGCTCTGACCAGCGAGCATTTCGTTCGTTTCGCTGGCGCTGTGCTGGACTTCAACCCGATCCACTACGACGACCAGATTGCGCGCGCCGCAGGTCTGCCCGGCGTTATTGCTCAAGGCCCTCTGACCTATCTCGTGACCCTCGACGCTCTGGTGGCGGCACACGGCATCTCCGGTATTAGCTCTCTGGCGGTTCGTCTCAAAGCGCCCGTGGTACCTGGCGCGCCACTGCAACTACAGGCTGCCGCCGACGGCAAGCTATCACTACTTGCTGGCGACGCTGAGGCACTGGTGGGCAGCTACACAACCGCCGAGGGGCAGTAGCCATGAAAATTACGCAAGACGACATACTTTCTTCGGCGACCGGTGAGTTCGTCAAGGTTGCCTCTCCCACTCCCCACATTCGCGTCTTGATGCTAAACCGGCCAGAGGCGATGAATTCTTGGCATGGGCCCATGCGCGCCGAAATGGCCGAGGCCGTGCAGAACCTAGCCAATTCGGACACCCGCGTCGCAGTTATCTGCGGAAACGAGAAATCGTTCTCCGCTGGTGAAGATGTACGGGGGATGGACAACCTTGCAGACATCTCCACCAAGCAATTTCGCAACATCGCGCGCCAGTTTCATGACGTATTCGATTCACTCGAGGCGCTGGAGTTGCCGGTTATCGCCGCGGTTGAAGGCGTAGCAGCCGGCGGTGGAATGGAATTAGCCCTCAGCTGCGACTTCCGCGTGGCCGGAACAAAGGCTCGCTTCGGATTGCCCGAAACTAATGTCGGGCTAATTCCCGGCTCCGGCGGTTGCTCCCGGCTGGTGCGGCTCGTCGGGCTGGCCCGCGCCAAACAGATACTGATGCTCGAAGGCGTGATGAACGCCCAGCGGGCCAACGAACTAGGCCTAGTCACCCGCCTGGTAGATGCCGGTGGCGCACTGGACGAAGCACTGCGTATGGCGCAGATGCTGGCCGCCAAGGCGCCTCTTGCGCTCGGTATGGCTAAGCTGGTTCTCAATACGTGCTCCGAAGTCGACCTGCAAACCGGTCGCCGCCTTGAGCGGCTAGGACAGAGCGTGTTGAAAAAGACCGAAGACCACCGCGAAGGAGTGCGGGCCTTCATTGAGAAGCGCCCCCCAAATTGGACCGAGAAGTAAGCACGGCGCATCGCGCCATCACCCTCCAACTTTTTACTCACAGGAGAGAAATCATGGAAGCAACCGTTGAACGACAAAATGACCGCATCTACAAGAAGGGCGATCCAGACTTGCCAGAGGAATTGAGCAATGCCATCGTGAAGGTGCTGACTAAGCACATCGAGAACTCGACCAACCCTCACTTCACCAAGCTGCTAAGCTACCTTTGGGATCGCTGCTTGACACTGTGTCCCGACGAAGAGACCAAGGAACAGCTCGCATTACTCATGATGCAGGAGGTGGGCCATGGTGTAATTACTTGGCGTATCCTCAAGGACTTTGGAGTCTATCAGGTGGATGTGCCGGTGGATAAGTACCAGTACGCCTTCAATCTACCCATCGACACTTGGTGCGACCTGTGCTACTTTCAGGCGTTGACGGACCGCGTAGGAACATATGTCGGCGAGAACTGGGGCGACGTTCCCTACGAGCCTATGCGCGCCGTGGCACCGCAATTGCACAGCGAGGAGCTGTTCCATTGCAACCTGGGCTACAAGAACCTGGTCAAGCTCTGCAAGACGCCGGAAGGGCTAGCCGAAGCCAATGAGCTAATTCACAAATGGTGGCCAGCCGCTCTGGACATGTTTGGCCGCTCTGACTCGAAGTCTAGCGAGGTGTACCTTAAGTGGGGCATCCAGAAGAAGGGTAACGCGGAGCTGCGGGAGCAGTACATCAAGGACACCCGCCCACTGTTGGAAAAGATTGGCATCAAGGTTCCAGACGACAAAGCCAATCGCCGGTTCCAGTAAATGTGAATCCCCAAGATAGTCAGCGCACAGTAGGAGACGAATCATGCGCGAATCTCGCAACCTTCCGCTGACCACGGCAGAAGAGGCGGCCCGGTATCGTCGCTCCGGCGCCTGGCCAGACGAAACCGTTTACTGCCGCTTCGAACGCATTGCGCTGCAGTACGGTGAAAAGAAGGCAACCATCGAAGCCGATCGAACGCTTACTTACGCTCAGATGCTGGAGCGAGTGCGCGCATTGTCGCGCGGCCTCCTAGACGCCGGCATCCGGCAAGGAGACGTGGTTGCCGTCCAGATGCCAAACTCGGCCGAGATTCCCATCACCCACCTAGCGCTTAATCGTATCGGCGCGCTGGCAATGCCGATACACGAATCGTGGCTAGAGGCCGAACTGCCGCATTTGCTTTCTCTAAGCAAAGCAGTTGCTGCGATCGTGCCCACGCGGCTGAAGGACGTTAACTACCCTGCACTCTACGCAACCCTAAAACCTAAGCTGCCCAACCTCCAGCAGGTGTGGGCGCTCGGCGAACGCAGCCCTCACGCTGACTCCTTCGACGCCTTGCTCGAGCGCGGCAGCGAAGAAGCCGTCCGGGCGCTGGGGCCGATCGATCCTGATGCGCCTGGCGATCTTATGCTCTCATCTGGGACCACTTCGATGCCAAAGGTCAGCGTGTTTTCGAGCAACGGCCTCATGGCCTTACTGCAACCGTTCTGGAAGCGGATCCAGATCAGGTCCGACGACGTCGCCGCTGCATTAGCGCCAGCGGGAACCGGTGCCATTGGTTACGTTTACCCGATCCTGAGTCCTTTGCTAAACGGAGCGACCACGGTCATCCTGGAACGCTGGGGCGACGCCGAATTGGCGGTCGATTTAATTATCAGGAACCGGTGCACTTACGCCACAGCTGTCCCCGCCCAACTCACGCAGATGCTACCTTCGATTTCGGCCCGCTCGCCAGACGACTTCGCGGCTTTCCGCTGCTTCACGAATGCTGGTGCCCCACTCTCCCCTGACATCGGTCGCGAAGTGGAGGAGAAGATGGGTTGCAAAATCTTCGTGATCTACGGCGCAACAGATGGAGGCGTCGCCAGCTGTACCTCGATCGAAGAGGATACGCAAGAGGAGAGGCTGATGACCGTCGGCCTGCCGCAGGATGAATGCGAAATCCGCCTAATGAACGAGTTTGGCGAACCCCTTTCCCCCGGACCCAATGTCACGGGCGAAATCCAGTGGCGTTGCGCCGACAAGTCCTACGGGTATCTGAACGACCCCGAGGCAACGGCCATGGCGTTCACGTCCGACCGCTTCTATCGAACCGGAGACCTAGGTAGTTTTGACGCAAACGGCCGCCTCCGAATTGTTGGCCGTGTTAAAGACATGATTATCCGCGGAGGACGAAACATTAGTCCACGCCTTATCGAGGAAATGGTAAATAGGGATCCACGCGTGCTCGAAGTGGCCGTCGCTGCATATCCCGACAAGGTTTTGGGTGAACGCGCATGCGCATTTGTGGTGCCGCGCCCGGAAGCTTCTATCACGTTGCCGTCGCTGCTCGACTTCCTGCGCACGCAGCAAATGCCCACATGGCAGATGCCCGAGCGGCTTGAATTGATGACCGAGTTACCAAAGTCTGCAGGCGGCAAGGTTATGAAGAACAAGTTACGTGAGTACGTCGCGGCCAAGGTGCAGGCCGATGAGGCAACAGGCCTGCCCTCACAGGTCTGAACACCCGATGCCGAATCTCCACGTCACAGACGTAGTCGTCATAGGCGCTGGCCCCGTCGGGCTATTCGGTGTATTCGAGTGCGGCATGCTTAAGATGAAGTGCCACGTGGTGGACACGCTGGACTCCGTCGGGGGACAGTGCACGGCTCTGTATCCTGAAAAGCCGATCTATGACATCCCGGGCTTTCCTCGGGTCGAGGCTTGTGAACTAATCGAACGGCTCAAGCAGCAGGCAGCACCCTTTGAGCCGGTGTACCACATGGGTCAGACAGCTATCGATTTGCGCAGCCTGGATGATGGCACCTTCGCGGTACAGCTTTCGAGCGGCGCTTGTATCATCGCAAAAGCCGTGATCATCGCTGGCGGAGCCGGGACCCTGGGCCCGAACAAACCGCCTTTGCCCGGAATCGACATTTACGAGGGTCGACATGTGATGTACCGCGTTGCGCGAATCGACGAATTGCGTGGTCGGCGTGTTGTGGTTGCTGGTGGCGGGGATTCGGCCGTCGATTGGGCGCTGGCACTCACCGGGATTGCAGAGCACGTAATGCTGGTGCACAGGCGGTCCAAGTTCCGGGCGGCGCCGGCATCAGTCGACGCGTTGCATGCCGCCCATCAAGCGGGAAGGCTCGAACTGGTTACGCCATACCAACTGCAGGCGCTGGAGGGAGACGGGCGAACATTGCACGGCATCACCGTGCGCACCGAAGCAGGCGAAGAGCGTTTATTGCAAGCAGACCTACTGCTTGCACTGTTCGGCATCGCCACTGAACTCGGTCCCATTACTGGGTGGAACCTGGCCATGGAACACCAGCAAATCCGGACTATTCCCGGCACCAGCGAAACAACGAGGCCAGGCATTTACGGCGCCGGTGACATCAGCACCTACCCTGGCAAGTTGAAACTGATCCTGACAGGCTTCGCCGAGGTCGCGGCGGCCGCGCATCACATCTTCCCACGGGTTCATCCTGGCGAAGTGTTGCATCTGGAACATTCCACGACTGTCGGGTTACCCCGCATGGCCAAGAACACAGCGTTCGTTCAATCTATTTCTTGAGCACTCAAAGCCCAACCCTTAAACCACAAACAGGAGACAAACCAATGAACCGCAAATTTGCCGCCACGCTAGCACTTATCACTGCGAGCGTTCTCGTAGCCACCGCCCACGCAGCAGACAAGGTGAAGGTCGCGTTCGTTTCTACCTTGTCGGGGCCGCAGGCGCTCCTGGGCAAGCACCAGCAGGATGGCTTCATGCTGGCCATTAAAGAATTGGGCGGAAAACTCGGAGGCCTGCCTGCCGAGGTGAAGCCCTACGACGACCAGTTCAAGCCGGACGTTGCACGTCAGATCGCTGATCGCATCGTCAAGCAGGAGCAGGCAGATTTCGCCACAGGTTTCCTCTTCTCAAATGTGCTACTGCCCATGTTCAACCCCCTTACCGAGGCCAAAACCATCGTGATCAGCGCGAACGCGGGGCCCTCGCAGATCGCTGGGAAGCAGTGCACCCCCTACTTCTTTTCGTCAGCATGGCAAACTGACCAGACGCCCAGCGCCGTCGGCGCTTACGTCGCCAAGACTGGTGCCAAGAAAGTGTTCATCCTGGCTTCTAATTACCAGGCTGGCCAAGACAGCGTCGCTGGTTTCAAGCGTACCTTCAAAGGACAGGTGGTGCAGGAGATCTTCCCGCCACTGACGCAACCGGACTTCTCCGCGGAGATTGCGCAGATCGCTGCCAGCAAGCCTGACGCCGTGTATGCCTTCATCGCCGGCTCACCAGCAATTAACTTCGTCAAGCAATATGCTGCCTCAGGCCTTAAAGCAACTATCCCGTTGTATTCCACTTTTACCGTCTACGGGCCTTACCTGGAAACTATCGGAGAGGCCGCTCTCGGCTCACGGTCTGCCGGCTTTTGGACGCCAGACATGGACAACCCTGCTAGCAGGCGTTTTGTTGAAGCTTTCAGGAAGGAGTTCGGCTATGTACCGTCCAACATTTCGGCACAGGCCTATGAGTCCGCGAAGATCATGGATGCGGCTGTTGCCGCCGTAAAAGGTAAGGTGGAGGACAAGGATGCGCTCGTCGCAGCGATTAGGGCCGTTAAATTTGACTCAATCCGCGGGCCGTTTCGCTACGGAAAAAACCACTTCCCGGTGCAGAATTTCTACGCGACTGAGGTCATCCGCATGGCAGACGGCAAGTTGATTGAGTCTAATCGCGGGCTGATCGTGAAAGATGACGTCGATGCGTACGTCGGCGACTGCAACATGAAGTAAAGCGGGAGTGCAGACTTGGTCATCTCGCCGGCCCTCGTCCTCATTCAGTTGCTGAACGGCCTGCAGTTCGGCGTGACCCTGTTCCTTTTCACCGCGGGGCTGACACTGGTGTTGGGAATCATGAACTTCATGAACCTGACCCACGCGTCGATGTACATGATTGGCGCTTACTTCGCTGTAGCACTCACCAATTGGACCGGGTCCTTCATGATGGGCGTTCTGCTGGCACTGCCGGCCGTCTTCGTCACCGCAGCACTGGTCGAGTTCATCGTGCTGCGCAAGTTCTACCAGCGACACCACCTGGATCAGGTACTAGTGACCTTCGGTCTGATCATGTTCTTCAACGAGGCGGTCCGCATTTTGTGGGGTACCGCTGGGCTATTTGTCACTGTGCCGCCCTTCCTCGCCGGCAGCATAACCCTGGACGTCGGAATGCTGTATCCTGTGTACCGATTAGTAATAATCGCAGCAGGCGTTCTGGTTGCGCTTTGCCTCTACCTAGTGATCCGGTATACCCGCGTCGGCATGTTCATCCGTGCGGGCGCCGATAAACCTGAAATGGTGGAAGCGGTAGGCGTGGATATCCGCTGGCTATTCCGCGGAGTAGTAGCCATGGGCGCAGTGCTAGCGGCCTTCGCCGGCGCTTTGACCGGGCCGCTTTTCTCCGTGGAGTCGGGTATGGGCGATTCGATCCTGATCCTTGCGCTGGTGGTCATCGTCATCGGCGGCATCGGCTCCATTCGCGGATCCTTCATCGCAGCTCTGATTGTGGGTGTGGTTGACTCTCTCGGTCGGAGCTTCTTGCCGCAGTTCTTCGCCGCCTTCTTGCCGCGGCCGGTCGCAGACGCTCTCGGACCCGCCACTGGTTCTATGCTGATCTACCTACTGATGATGGCCATACTGCTGGTCAAACCAGAAGGGCTATTCGCCGTGAAGATACGTTGATGCACAGACTTCGTGATCCTCTCTTGTGGGTTGCCATTATCCTGATGGCGTTGCCGCAATTGGCACATGTCCTTGATGCCGGTTTCTACGTCAGCTTCGCGACGCGGGTAATGATCTTCGGTATGGCTGCTCTCAGCCTGAACCTGGTTCTGGGTTTTGGTGGCATGACCAGTTTGGGTCATGCCGCATTCATGGGCGTCGGCGCGTATACAGTCGGTCTGCTAATGTTCCACGGAGTTTCAAACGGCTACGTGCATTTTGTGGCCGCAATCGCCTTAGGCGCAGTAGCCTCCCTGATAATCGGCGCTATCTGCCTGCGCACTGGGGGGCTATCCTTCATCATGCTGACGCTGGCTTCGGCGCAACTGCTTTACTTCATCGGTTCCGGGTTAAAGCAGTACGGCGGCGACGATGGTTTTTCGTTCAGGGGCCGTAGCGATTTTGGGGCCCTCCTGCAGTTGAACACACCAGACGCCCTCTATTTCTTCGTTCTGGCATGGCTCGTACTTACGGCCTGGATTGTCCGGCGAGTAGTGCAGTCTCGTTTTGGGATCGCCTTGCGCGGGATCAGGAGCAATGAGGCGCGCGCGCAGTCTATCGGTGTGCACCCCTACAGCTACCGGCTCGCCGCTTTCGTTCTAGCAGGCGTCCTTTCTTCGATCTCGGGCGCGCTGCTCGCCAATCTCTCGCAATTCATTAGTCCGGCTTACATGCATTGGAGCCGTTCCGCAGAGCTACTGCTGATGGTGCTTTTGGGCGGCATGTCCAGCGTGATTGGGCCGCTGGTGGGGGCTGCTGCCTTTCTGCTATTGGAAGAAGGTCTTGGCCATCTCACCAAGCATTGGCAAGCGATGATGGGACTTATATTGGTGGTGATTGTCATGTATGCCCGCAACGGCCTGGCGGATATTGGTCGGCTGATCCGCCTTTTGCGAGGAACAACTTGATGTCCAGGGTACCGATGCACCCCACCACTGTTGAACGGACCGTGTTGCCGCAATTGCCGGCGAGTGCCGACGCGGATACACCCGCCGATAGCAAGCGATTCGGCAATCCTGGCAGCGCAGTCCTAAGCGCGCAGTGTTTGGTCAAGCGCTATGGCGGCCTAGTGGTTACCAGCAATGTGGACCTCGAAGTACTTCCGGGAGAAGTTCATGCGCTGGTGGGCCCCAATGGTGCCGGAAAAACCACCCTCCTAGGACAACTTACCGGCGAGATCCAGAGCGATGAGGGCCGGATCCTGTTCCGTGGCAAGGACATAACGCGTCTACCGCCGCATCGCCGGGCGCAACTTGGCTTGGCTCGCTCATTCCAGATTACCTCTGTTTTCCATGAGCTTAGCGTCCTAGAGAATGTTATGTTCGCGGTGCAAGCCAAAGAAGGTCATTCATTCCGATTCTGGAAGAACGCACACACTGACGAGGGTCTTACAAGCGCGGCTCGTTCACTTCTTGAGCGCGTGGGGCTCGCCGTCGAAGCCACCCGTCCGGCCTCTGACTTGAGCCATGGCCAGCACCGTCAACTAGAGATCGCCATCGCACTGGCCGGCGCGCCGCAGGTACTTCTTCTAGACGAACCTATGGCAGGGATGGGCATCGAGGATTCAGCCCACTTGACCAGGATGCTGTTGTCACTTAAGGGCAGTGTGCCAATGCTCCTGGTGGAGCATGATATGGACGCGGTTTTTACCCTGGCCGACCGAATCACCGTGCTAGTACACGGACAACGTATCGTTACTGGGACGCCGGCGGAAATTCGCGCACACCGGGAAGTTCGCCGCGCCTACCTGGGATGACCATGGAACTGCTACTGCATGTCGAAAATTTAGAAACATACTATGGCCGTAGCCAAGCACTGTTCGGCGTAAGCTTTAGCGTAGGTGAGGGCGAAGCCCTCGGCCTGATGGGTCGCAATGGCATGGGCAAGAGCACCACACTGCGATCGATTATGGGCCTCACGCGGCCCAGCCGCGGCATAGTTCGTATCGCTGGTTTGCCTATGCAGCAACAGCCGGCCTTCCGTATCGCACGCGCAGGGGTGGCTATCGTGCCGGAAGGGCGGCAGGTTTTTCGCCACCTAACCGTGCGAGAACACCTGCTGATGGCCGAATCGCGCCGCACGTCACTGGCGCCACGCTGGACGGTGCAGCGTATACACGACCTCTTCCCACGACTGGCTGAGCGTGAGGGGCACCTGGGCACTCAGCTCTCCGGCGGCGAACAGCAAATGCTTGCGATCGCCCGGGCGCTTATGACCTGCCCGCGGCTGGTGCTGCTGGACGAGGCGACCGAAGGCCTGGCGCCGCTTGTACGCCAGGAGATATGGGCCGCTGTCCGAGCGCTCAAGCGTAGCGGCATGGCGATCGTGGTTGTTGATAAGAACCTGCAGGAACTCGCCAACGTAGCGGAGAACCTGGTAGTGCTGGAAAAGGGTCGCGTCGCGTGGAGCGGTGAAACCGAAGCACTTCGGAGTAATCCCAACTTGCAGCAACGTTACCTGGGTATCTAGTTGCTTGTCGTCGAATAACTTCGCGCAAGCCATAATTGACAGTCCTGTTAATTATGCCTAGGATATTCACATATTGGCACCTCATGCCGGCGGAATAGGACATGACCACGACGGAGACACTTCACCGGGAAGTTGAAGACTTCCTGTTCCTGGAAGCAGAACTGCTGGACGGCTGGAAGCTGGAACAATGGCTCCAATTGTTCACGCCAGATGGCCGCTACCTAGTGCCGTCATGCGATCTACCCGAGGACGCATCGCCGGATAAAAGCCTTTTCTATATTGCAGACGACCCGGTGCTCTTACGCGAGCGCGTGAAACGGCTGTACAAGCGGAACGCCCATGCGGAGTGGCCCCATTCGCGCACGCGCCATTTCATCAGTAACGTCCGGATCCTTCAGGATACAGACGATGGGATAACTGTCCGATGTGCCTTTATGACACACCGATATCGTTCGGGCGTGAGCGACAGCTTTATCGGCAGCACCAGTTACCAACTGGTGAGGGAGGATGGCAGGCTGCGGATCCGCGAGAAACGCTGCCGTCTCGATTTTGATGACCTGTACCGTCAGGGCCGCATCAGTATCATCCTTTGACCGGAGCAACTGCATGAATTACACCGGCGGCAACAACATTGCGACTGACCCCGTACGCGGCATCTTCCAAGTGGCTCGCCGCGCCTTCACCTCCGAATATATCCTTGAGGCCGAGCGCCGGCAGATCTTCAACAAGTGCTGGCTTTATGTTGGCCACGATTCAGAAGTCGCTGCGCCAGGTGCATTCGTGACGCGCTCGGTGGGGGGGCGAGATCTGATCTTCAACCGCGATACAAAAGGGGTTGTGCACGCCTTTCTGGACGCGTGCCCTCACCGCGGCGCGAAGATCTGCCAAGAACGCAATGGCGTAGCAAAAAACTTCCAATGTATCTACCACGGCTGGGTTTTCAGCGCTGACGGCAAGTTTCGCCGCCAGCCGCACCATGCTGGTTACCCCGTGGACTTCGAATGCGACGGCAGTGTGGATCTAGTAGAGGTCCCGCGGCTCGAGTCCTATCGCGGATTATGGTTCGCCTGTTTCGACCGCGATGCACGGCCACTGACGGATTATCTGGGTGAGGCGCGCGAATATATCGACTGCATGGCAGACCAGTCCGACCAGCTAGAGATCATTTCGGGCTCACAGGAGTACATGATCCGCGCCAATTGGAAGCTGCTGTGTGAGAATAGCTTTGACGGCTACCACGCGGACAACCTGCACGCGACCTACTTCGACTACGTACGTAACATCATTCCCGGGGCACCCAAAGATGGACCGCTACCCCGCCTGGATGGTGTCAGCAGGGACCTGGGTAACGGCCACGCCGTAGTTGAATTCTCTGCGCCCTGGGGTCGTCCTGCAGGCAAGTGGTCGCCTGCTTGGGGCGAGGCATCGAAGCCTGAGATAGAAGGTATCTTCGGGCAACTGGTATCGCGTGTGGGTGAACAGCGTGCCAACCGTATCGCCCAGAAGAATCGTAATTTGCTGATATTCCCGAACCTTCTGATCATCGATGCTGCGGGCCTTGTGTTGCGCACCATGTACCCTGAAGAGCCTGGCCGCATGACTGTGAGCACGTGGGCAGTAGCACCCCAAGGAGAAAGTAACTGGTTACGCAAGCTGCGGCTGCGCAACTTCCTAGAATTCCTTGGACCCGGCGGACTGGCCACGCCAGACGACATAGAGGCGTTGGAGAGGTGCCAACGCGGATATCGCAATGTGACGGAGGCGGCGTGGAATGATATCTCCAAGGGCGACCTTGGCGCAGCCGAATTGCCGCTGGAGGATGAGGGCCAGATCCGCGCCTTTTGGAAGCAGTGGGGCGCTCTGCTTGACGCGGAGGACCGCGTACCGGAACCGCCGCCGCGCAGCCTGCGCGCCTGAAGGGCCGCCGAAATGATCATCGAGTCCCGTCATTATCGTCTGCACCCGGGTAAGCTGCAGGAATACTTGGCCTGCTTCTTGGCAGCACCGACAGTGCTGGAGCTGCTACGCCCGCACCTAGCCGGTTTCTGGGTTACGGAAAGCGGCGAGCTTAACACTGTGCAACACCTGTGGCGGTACAAGAACCGGGTGGAGCGTGCCGCCATTCGGACAAGCTGGGCTACCGTGCCGGCGATGGCGGACTTTATTTCCCGCGTAACGCCAACGCTTCAGCAGCAGCGCTCCGACATTTATGAGGGCGAGGTACTGGAGCCGCTCACGGACCAGGCGCATGGTGTGTTCGATAGATTTAGCGTTTTCTTCCGGCCTTCGAAGCTCACAGAGGCCGAAAAACTTACTGCTTTCTTGGAGCACCACGTCGCGGTCTCTTTCGACCGTGTCGCCACTCTACGGAGGCGACAATTCGAGATGGCTGGCCAACTATGCGAGCTACAACTGTTGTTGCGCAGCGATTCCCTGGCGCAGCGAGACTCACGCTGGCGTTCTGTAGAAGCGGACGTCCTTGCCCTGGCTGCATCGCCCCTTCTTACCTCGATCGACAACCAACTATTGATGGCTGTCCCATTTTCCCCGTGGCAGTGACGCCGCACACTACTGACTGGAACAGCATGACTCCCGAATCATCTCAGACACACCCTACCGCCGAACGAATCTATCAGGCGTGGTCGCATGCTTTCGCCACGAAGGATCTCGAAGCCGTTTTGGCTCTATACGCGCCGGACGCCACGCTAGAAAGCCCGTTGGTCAACACTTTGCTTAAAACGGAGCGAGGCGTGGTTGAAGGACGTGAGAACCTGCGCTACTTCTTCGACATCATCATCCGTACGACCCCCGCACTTAAGGACAGGTACCGCCAGAGCTTCTTCAGTGACGGTCGGACAATCATCTGGGAATACCCGCGCGTTACCCCGACGGGCGAGCAGACTGACATGGCAGAAGTCATGCAGATTGAGAACGGCCTAATCAAGGCGCACCGCATCTACTGGGGTTGGGTCGGAAGCAAGCTGCTGCAGAAGGACTCCTACCGCGTATGAAGCCCACGAGCCAGCTCGCCTTGCTGTGTCCCGAATTGGAGGTGACCGAAGGCCAAATCCGAGCAGAATTCCTGCCGAACGGGACCGTCATCGCGATCTACCGCGTCGGCGGGCAGATTTATGCAACGGACGACGCCTGCACGCATGGTGCCGCTTCTCTTTCCGAGGACGGCACGCTGCAAGGACACGAAGTCGAGTGCAGCTGGCACTGCGGTCGTTTCGACATCCGTACCGGTGCGGCCAGCGCCTCTCCGTGCCATGTGGCGCTAAAAACTTATGCCGTCAGGGTAGTGGACGGTACAGTGGCCGTGGAGTACGAGGTGTGAACGCACCAGCCATCGGCGTTCGTAATCCCCTACCGGGCGTCACGTATGCGCCGCGTGAGCGCCTGGAGCGCTACGTGGCTGCAGGCGAGCTTGGGCACGTTTCTCTGGTCGAGGCGCTATGTCAGTCCTTCGAACGACATCGCGAGCGCATCGCGCTCTACAGCGCGGAGGGAAACTACACGTACGCCGAGCTCGACACCATCACGGACCGCTTCGCGGCAGCGCTAACGGCGCTAGGTCTCCAGCCCCTAGACCGTGTGCTGTTCCAAGCGGCGAATTCCCCTCAACTTCTGCTTGCGGTGGTGGGCTGCCTGAAAGCGGGCCTGGTCCCGGTGTGCACGCTACCAGGCCATCGGGAAAGCGAGATCGGATACCTGGGAAGGCACGTCGCCGCCCGCGCACATGTTGTGCACGGCGACGATCCTAAGTTCGACCTGCCCAAATTCGCTCTGCGGATGCGAGATCAGTTGCCGCAGATGCAGCACTTAATCTCGCTTCGCGGTCCGGCTTGCGAAGGCTTGCGACGCTTCGAGGATATGGTTGCGACGCAGGATTCAAGCAGCTCACGCGCGCATGTGCTGTCCATTCCGCGCGACCCGTTCCAAGTGGTTGTTTTCCAGCTTTCCGGTGGTACTTCTGGTGTGCCGAAGGTTATTCCTCGCATGCAAAACGAGTACCTGCTAAATGCACGTCGCGGCGCCGAAATTCTGGGTTTCACGCCGGAAGACGTGGTCTTCATGCCGATGCCCATGATGCATAACGCGGCGATGGGCTGCATGTGGTTGCCTACCTTGCTGACAGGTGCTGCGTACGCGATCCCTACAGAAATGACGGCGGAAGCATGGGGCGTGGTATTCCGGCTTGCAAAACCCACTTGGGTCGGCTTTATCCGCGCTCTTCTGCCACGCTACGAAGCGATGTTGGACCAGGGCTTCGCCAGTTCCGAGAGCGTGCGCTGCTATTGGACGCCAGACGCTGCACGCCTGGCCCGGATGAAGTACGGCAAACCGGCCATCGGCATGTTCGGTATGTCGGAAGGCCTGAACATGTACCCTGGGCTCGACGCGCCCGAGGAAGCATTGGACTGGACAGCCGGCGTCCCCCTTTCGCCTTTGGACGAAGTGCGGCTGGTAGAACCGGGAGGGACCCGCGAGGTTGCGTTCGGCGAGGTCGGAGAGATGGAGTGCCGCGGGCCCTATACCATCAGTGGCTACTACGACGCAGCCGAGCGCAACGCGCAGGCCTTCACTGTCGACGGTTTCTACAAGACAGGTGACTTGCTGGTGCAGCGTAAGATTCAGGGCAAGACCTACTACTGCTTCGCCGGCCGCACCAAGGATCTGGTGGACCGCGGACACGAAAAAGTGAACTGCGAAGAGGTAGAAACGGCCGTTGCCACCCATGCGTCCGTCGCCGGATGCGCAGTAGTCGGCATGCCTGATCCCGTGCTCGGCGAGCGCATCTGCATCTACGTTGTTGTGCGGCATAACCATCCGGCACCTAACGTAGCTGAGCTCGGCCAGCACCTCGAAAGCATGGGTCTCGCCAAGTTCAAATGGCCAGAGCGTGTCGAATGCGTGGAATCGCTGCCACTGACCAAGGTGGGCAAATTGGATAAGGCCGCCCTTCGTATGGACATCCGCGGTAAGCTCTCTGCCGCCGCGCAGAACGAAAGGAGCACCGGATGACAAAATTATCACCCTCGCCCGCGCTGCACGGAGTACATCACACAGCACGTCCGACTTGGAAGCTGAGAGAAACGGTTGACTTCTATCGTGACGTGCTCGGACTGAGGCTAGTACACGCAATTTCAGCTAGGGGCTGGGGTTCGGCAGAGCATCCAGACTTTCTTCACTTCTTCTTTGATAGTGGCAACGGCAGCACTATTGCCTTCTTTTACTACCTGGGCACTGAGCAGCCAGCGCACCTGGTGCACCACCCCCGCTACGACAGCGATGCGATCCACACCTCCTGGCGCGTGTGCTCTCGAGAAGAATTGCAGGCCTGGCGGCAGCGACTCGAGCTTTATGGCGTGCCAATCTTATTCCAGATCGAGCATGAGGTGATCGAGTCACTGTACTTCCGCGATCCGAATGGATATTTCGTGGAAATCACCCTCGAGCTGCGGGCACTGGGAGAGGTCGATGCCAATGACGCTGAGTTAACTCTTCTTGCCGCCGTTCAGGAGGAAGACCGGCTGAATGCCGCGGGCAAAGGGCGACTTCAGAACATCGAAAGTGTCTGGCGTGCCAAGGGTGAGTTACTTGCCGAACCTGATGGCGCGGGCTTAAAACAATGACCGTGATCATTTTCGTCCCTGATCTGCCGGAGTTCCAGCCTTTGGTGCAATGCGCACGCGGGATGCATTCCTGCACCGTTAGTATTGCACGCAACGGATACTGGAAGATCGAGTCGCCGCGAGACTTGAGTTTCGTGCGAAAGGACCTTGGACTAGGCCCTGCCCTATGGAACAGCGCATTGTCTGGCGGCTTCTGCGGCCGTCTCGTAGCATATGACCGCAACGAAATGACACTCGCGAGCGAGGAAGCTACTAAATGAGCAGAGGCTTCGGCGATAGGCGGCTGATAAAACATCTATTCACCCTGCGACAGCGACAAGCCTGGAGCGAATACGACCCGGCTAGCGTGGTTTAAATGTCAATGTTCTGCAAATATATGGCTTTCGTCTTTCTGGTTTTCCTTTTTGACGTACTTGGTTTGTCGCTTCGGGAGAAATTTTTGACGATGGGCCTCTTCACCCGAGTGCGCACGCTACTATCGATATCTCAGGAACTGCTCAAGAGGCCTCAAGACTCTCGCCAGCGCTGCTCGGCAAACAGAGGTAGTTACCATTGAAAAAATCGAGTGCACGCGCATCGAAGTCGGCGACGGGGCTGCCTGTACGCGAACGCCGGCGTGGCCGTCCTGCTGGAGTCAGCCAGGGCCACTTTAGCCGCGACACCATTATCGCCAGCGCTCTAGCCATGACGCGTGAGGTCCCGCTCCACGAGTTGTCCATAGTCAGAGTAGCGCAGGAACTGGAAGTTACCCCGGCGCTCATTCATTACTACCTCGGTGGCCGGGACGCACTTACTTCAGGTGTAATGAATGACTTTTACCAGGAATTAGTGGAAAATTGGCCGGTGTTGCGCGGGAACTGGCGCAAAGATCTGGAAGCAATCTGCACTGCAGTCTACGAGGCACATGCTCGCTATCCTGGGATCGCCTCGTATGTTGTTTTACACAATAAGTACAGGATGATTCAAGACATATTGCCCGGGGAAACTGATTACGGCGTATTACTCTTTGAGAAGTTTACATCCGCAGTGCGCAACATCGGCTTCGATGCAAGCCGCACTGGCGTGTACACGCACCTGCTCAACGAGTTCGTCACAGGCTACGCGCAGGCGACCGCAGCGCACCGTTGGCCCGGTGAACATGCGCAATTTCTCGACGCCAAACTCTCCAGCCTAGATCGACGCAAGTTTCCAGCGGCGCACTTCGTAAGCAAAACCTTCACCAGACTGGACGGGGCCTCCGCCTTCCAGGCCGGCCTGCGACTCTTTCTAGACGGCTTGGTGCTAGAACGAAAGCGAGTGCAATGAATACACATTCCATGCCGGCCGCGACTTCCGGACAGCTACGCCGACCAACCCTCGGTATTGATTGGTATCCTAATCAACTTCCGGCCGGCACCATCACTCAAAATGTGCCATTACGCACCGCGGATGGGGTACCCGTCAACGGAACGCTTTACGTTATCGGGAATCCCCATACTGTTGTGTGTCTTATGCATCCCCGAGAATTCCTAGGGTGCCACTACATCGTGCCTGCCATGCTCGGGGCGGGAGTCGCAGTGTGGGCTCAGGGCGCGCGGTCGGTTGGCACTGATTTGCGGCTAGAGCACGAACAAGCGATCCTCGACGTTGCTGCGGGGCTTCTGCACCTACGTGAACGAGGCTTCGATAAGCTAGTACTTTTGGGTAATTCCGGTGGATCGGGTCTGTTCACATACTATGTGCAACAGGCACACGCAGCACCCCAAGATCGCTTGGCGAAAACTCCTACCGGTCGGACAACCAGCTTCGATGTCGCTGTACTGCCACCGGTCAACGGGATGGTCTACTTGGCGCCACATCCCGGGCAAGGCCGGCTTCTGCTCGGTTGCATCGATCCATCGGTAACTAACGAAGGGGATCCGTTGTCAATTGATCCCAAGCTAGATCCATTCGATCCAAACAACGGCTATGCACAAGGAGGAAACGCAGACTTCGCTGACGAATTCGTGCAGCGCTACCGTGAGGCACAGTTGGAGCGGGTCCGCCGCATCGACGACCTTGCACGCCAACTGTTAGCAACTCGCCTGCACGCTCGTCAGGCATTGAAAGGCGGGGATTCCTCTCACGCCGCGCGGCTGGAAGCTGTCCACGTGCCCATTCTCACAATCTGGCGCACCGACGCAGACCTCCGCTGCTTGGACCTGAAGCTTGACCCGTCTGACCGCCCACCCGGCTCTGTCTGGGGGGCCGATATGCTGGCTTCGAACTATGGTGCAATGGGATTCGGACGGCTTTGTACACCAGAGTCCTGGCTTTCGACTTGGTCGGGTGTGTCATCCAACGCCTCACTTGAGAAGACGGCGCCCGCTTTGGACGTACCGACGCTGCTGGTGGAGTACACGGGCGACCAGACCACTTTCCCACACTCGATCCGCGAAATATTCGGATGGATCGGGACTAGCGAGAAGCAGCACGTACGCGTTCGCGGTGACCATCATGGCCGTTCTCTAGTGCCGGGGGAAGAGCCTGGGCGAATCGCTGCAGGAAGAGAGATAGCCGCTTGGTTACGAGCGATGAACTTCTCGTAAACCTAATTCTGCTAAAGCTAGCGGCACAGAAGGCTCTTGCGTTGCCAAGATGACCACGGCCCTTCTGGACCGACTTAAGCATCCCTGTTGATTCATTTTGAAAACTGAGCCAGTCTGAGGCGAATTCACGACGAAATCTGAGCCACGTTAACCGCATATCCTGCCTATTTTTTGGGCAGGAGCGTGCAGGAGTGATTAACGTGGGAACACTGAGTAAATTGCGCCGCATGGTCCGTCGAGATGGACTGTCGGTGCGCGAGGCATCCAAGAAGCTTGGAATTGCCCGCAACACAGCGGCTCGCTGGCTGGCTATGGACGAGATGGTCGAGCCCAAGTACCCGAAACGGGTTCCAGTTGAGTCCATTCTTGACCCAGACTTGACCGCTTTACGGCGGACGGCCCAACCGTCATGTCCGACTTGTGAGGCTGGCATGACGGAGGCTCAAATTTCATCGTGAATTACCTGACGAGGGGGTGGACATGGACAGCCAAGTAATCGCTTCATTGATTGCCGTTCTTGGGACTCTGGGCGGAGCATTTGTGACTGCTTGGGTGCAGCGTGATTCGAAGAAAATCACATTACTTGAAAGCAAGGTGGGCCGCTACAGAACCGAAATCCGCGCACGTCAAGCTGAAGAAGATGTTGCCGCAGAGTGGTTGGCAGAGCTCGGGGCGGCCACTACGCCACGCGCGGCGAAGACGCTCCTTCGCGAGCGAACAGAGCAGCAAAAAGGTATTCGTCCAGGCGTTGGTCCCGCTGAAGTTCGGGATGCTTGAGCGCGGCGCTGCCGATAGGGGGCCGAACATTGTCCGCTTGGTAGGCGGTAGTAGTTCCGCGATATCGCGTAACAGGTAGCTGGAATTCATGATCACGTGCTGGGTAGCCGATACAATCACCGCTCATTCACTCTCTAGCGCTACCAAGCATGATTGAGCGTGAATAGAAAGTTGGTCAGTGGCCCTCCGCCCGCTACCAAATACCACCCGTGAACTGTTCTCAAAACTGTTCATCCATCTCCTTGCTGAATCGCCCTGGGGCGGTTCAGAGCTAACTTCCCCTACTGAGAAATCAAGGCCGCAACTTTTGAACGGCCCTGATTTCATAGTCATTGATCAATTTTTGAAAGTACTTGTAGACACCCTCCATCTTCACATTCAGATGGATGCTGGCAAATCCCTCGTCGCTTT
>JACCEC010280528.1_pt1 | contig 30910 bp, 50 predicted proteins | sample 7450121 | NCBI WGS metagenome assembly JACCEC01 (sample SAMN15323455, study PRJNA562643) | freshwater metagenome | isolation source: river surface water | place: USA:Blue River Watershed | collected 2017-08-18 | reverse complement strand
CGAACTCCACCATTCCAGAGTCTACCGTTTTACTCCCAGACAGCCTTGCGGTTGAAAGTCGCGCCTTTCACCAGCTAGCCCATCTGGCTAGCTGTCATCACCCTCTCGGCGGGCAAGTCAAAAAGGTTGTCGCATCTCCCGACTTCCATCCAGGGGACGGAGGGGTTGCTATTGGGTCCTCTGCGTATATTGAAGGCACCGTAGTTCCCACGGCAGTAGGCGGGGATATCTGCTGCGGGGTCAGGTTACACAGCAGTGACCTGGACGTAGAGTCTTTTGCATCTATTCGGAATGTGCTGGCGCCCCTGTTGCAGGGGGACTTCCACTATGGAACCCGCGATGTCACACAGACCCGTGCAGTCCAACACGCCATGTTTCAACAGGGGCTCCCCGCTTGGTGGGAGGCTCAGAACCGAGAGGGTTGGAGATATGGGGGTGTTGCCCAGTCCAATCACGATCAGCTTTTCCAAGAGATCGAAAGAACTCATCTTCTAGGGAGCCTCGAGGGCAACCCTTCAGCCATGCCTGCGGACCTTCTTTCCCGTGACCTGATCCGGGATGATGGTTTGGGCACTGTCGGATCGGGCAATCATTTCATAGAGTTTGGCTTCATTGAGTCTATTTTGGACAGCAAGGCTGCTTATCAACTGGGGCTCAAACAGGGCGCTGTCACGCTGATGGTTCACACGGGCAGTCGGCTTGTGGGCAAGTACGTTGGGCAGGTTTGGGCGGATCTTGCCCGCACATCTTGGCAAGCCTCTGGGCATGTCTCCCCTGAGCACAAACTCTTTGCCCTTCCACCTAACCTAGCACAGGAGTATCTAGCGGCGGAATGGGCAGCCGCAAACTACGGCTTTGTCAACCGGATGCTCTGTGCCGAGCAAGCCCGCCTGCGGCTCCGGCAAGCCCTAGGACGGGAGTTAGAGATGCCCCTGGTCTATGACGTGCCTCACAACATTACGTTGCCCTGGAGGGCAGGATGGCTGTCCCGTAAGGGTGCTTGCCCGGCAGAGACGGGTCAAGTTGTGATCACCCCCGGAAGTATGGGCACAGCTAGCTACGTTTCGTTAGGGTTGGGTAACGAGGATCACCTCTGCACGGCTTCTCACGGGGCAGGACGTGCTATCAGCCGGAACGAGGCTTTTCACACGGAGGGGGAAACTGTAGACTGCTTGGCAATTAGACCTGAGCGCATCATTGAAGAATCACCCCGATGCTATAAAGATATCGAGGAAGTGGTCAAGGTGCAGTTTGAAGCCGGAATCATGCACCCGGTTGCACGGCTGTTGCCTCTGTTGACGTTGAAGGTTTGATTGAAGTTTGCCCCTCATCTTCCGTAACCCTTGTGTAGAGGTTGATCCTCAAACTTTCAAGGTGTGCTATGGCTAGGGTCAAATATCCCCGCACTTTCCACTTCCCTTGGAGTCCGGGACGTAGCGACGACGACAAGGTGCACACGGCTGCGGCTGTTGAGCGCATGTTCGATGGTCAGGAAGTGGTAGTTAGTGAAAAACTTGATGGGGAATGCACTACCATCTATTCGGATAGTTACACCCATGCCCGCAGTCTTGACAGCAAAGGTCACGAGAGCCGGGACGCCGTAAGGGCGTTGGCGGCTACCGTGGGGATGCATATCCCTGAGGGGTGGCGAGTGTGTGGTGAGAACCTGTATGCCCGGCATGCGATTGAGTATAATCAACTGCCGAGCTACTTCATGGTTTTTGGCATCTATGACCAGGACAACCGCTGCTTGAGTTGGGACGATACGGTTGCTTACGCCGAAATGTTGGGTCTCTCGACCGTGCCGGTTCTGTACCGGGGGATCTGGGATGAGGCTGCTATCAAGTCCGCTTGGACTGGAGAGTCTCAACTGGGCTCTGAGAGTGAGGGCTACGTTGCCCGCCTTGCGGGAAGCTTTGAGTATGCGGACTTTGGAAAGTCCGTTGCGAAGTACGTCCGCAAGGGGCATGTCCAGCCGGACAGCGTTCACTGGTTCCAAAAGACCGTTGTTCCAAATACCCTGAAGGGTTGATGTTCCGACCCGTAACCCCCTTGGAGGTTCAGATGGCAACACATAGTCTGATCGGTAAACTTGACCCTGACGGAACCATTCGGGCAGTTTACTGCCACTGGGATGGGCATCCGGTTCATCAACTTCCCATGTTGAAAAATTATGACACGGATGAGGCTGTGCATGCCCTGTTGGACTTGGGGGAGCTAAGCTCCCTCGGTCCAACTTTGGAAACCTGCTGTGCATACAAAAGGGACCGCAACGATTTGGATGCCTCTCCCGCTTGGGAGTTTGAGGACTTGGACGAACTTCAAAAAGAAGCGAAAGTCCGGTACGCTCCCTACATCTACCTTTTTCAAGGGGGTGGATGGTCTGTAGTTTCTGGGAACTTTTTTCAACCGGATTGAGGAGGGGCCCTGGAAGTCAAGCGTTACATGTTGGTTGTTGCCACCCGCGCTAAAATGAAGATTTACGGGTATGCCGACACCGAACTTGAGTGTGCAGATGTAACCTACAAGGCTATGGTCGATGACGGGTACTTTCCTTGTATGTGGATTGACCGCGAAACGGGGCTTCCTGGGGAGCCGGTAAAGGGTGCAGAATGATCGTCCAACAGACTCACGAAATTACCTCCCAAAGAGGCATTCAATCTCAAGGGACTTTCGCCATCTCGTTGCGCAACCAGGCACACTTGATGACGATCCTTCGAGACACCTTGTACTCTGACAAAGTCCTAGCGGTTTTGCGGGAGTACGGGGCTAATGCTTGGGATGCCCACAAAGACGCTGGGAAGGGAGACATCCCTATCCAAGTCACGCTCCCTACAATCTTTGAACCCAGTTTGAAGATTCGGGACTTTGGAAAAGGGTTGAGTGAGGAGGACTTGTACCAGGTCTACACCCAATACGGGGAATCGAGTAAGCGGGATTCAAATGACACGGTCGGATATCTAGGCATCGGGTCAAAGTCTGGCTTTGCCTACAGCGATAGCTTCTTGATTACCAGCTACCACGCCGGAACCCGGTCTGTCTACTGTGCAGTGCTTGACAGCACTAACGTGGGTGAGGTCAAACGACTTCATCAAAGCCCAACTGAGGAAACAGGGCTTGAGATTGAAATCCCTGTTAAGCCCCAGGACGTTCCAGAGTTTGTCGAAAGAGCTAAAGCTCTGTTCTGCTGGTTTCAACCCCAACCTCAGATCAACATCCCTCTAGAACCGCCCTCTCTAAAGCAAGTCACCCCTTACGGGGGGTTCTACACAACTCAGGAGTCTACAGGGTCTTGGGTTGCTGTTATGGGATGCGTGCCATATCGCATTGATATCGGGCAAGTGTATAAGGAGCTGCAGGAAGCCAAGCTGTGGGAGATCGCTCGCCGCAACAAAGGTTTTCTGAAATTTGATCTGGGGGACATCGCGGTCAACGCATCTCGTGAGGAGTTGAAGTACACTGAAAAAACCCGGCAAAAGATTGTAGAGACCTTTCTTCGCATGGTGGAGGATTGCTGGGAGCAAGTAGAACGGAAAATTCAAGACCCTAGTCTTTCTACTTGGGAAAAACTCCTTGTGGAAGCAGAAATCAAGTTTCTGGATGCCTTTGTGGGGAACATCTCAGACAAGGTTGTGGTGAGCATTGCCCCCTCAGATTTGTGGCAGTTGAAAACTCAATCCTATTATGAGAAAACCCCTGCACAGATAGTCTTGCGCAAGAGTCGGGCAACCCGAGTGGTAGTTCGAGATGTTCCTGTTGCACTAAAGAGGTTTGTTTGGGGTCCTGAGGACCTGGTGATTTCTGGACCTAAAGGATTTCAAGAGCACCTCAGAAAGGCCCTTGAGCATCTAGATGGGCTTCCCATCATCCGTCTATCTAGCCTAAGCCCCGCTCCAGTTAATAAGGCACCCAAGCCTTTAGCCAAAGACCGAAAAACTACGGTACGGGGTGTGGCTCTTAAAGAGCGCGACTATACCTGTTCCTACTATTCTCGACGAGAAAACTGGGAACCCGTAGAGTATACCCCCTCGGATACAGACGTTTGGGTTTATGTCTATAACTATGAGATTTCCTGTAACAACCCCCTACCGAAGTGGCAAGGGGAAACCCTATACGTCCCAGGGTTCCAAAATGAGCGAGATGTCGTAAGCACTCGGAAGTTGGCAAAGGACTTGGGTGTCGAATTCCCTCGAATTTACGGATATCGCTTAAGTACTAAGACCCCAAAGGGGATTCCTTATACTCAATGGCTTCAACAGTTTCTCCTGTCATTGGAGAAACATCCTAGATTTCAGGAGATCTATGCTCAAGCTCTGGAAGTCGCTTGGCAGTCCACGTTCGAGATGTGTGCCTCGGACAGGCAAAATTTGGTCAACTTTCTCACTCCCTTAGTCGAGAAGTTGCAAGATCCCCAGGACCCTTTGACCCTTCTATGGCAGAGGGCTCAGACGCTCCCTTCCTCGAACACCCCGAAGAATTTTGCTGTAAGAATTCACCCAGAGCACAAACAGTCTGGGGAGAGCTTCCTAAAGTTGTTGAAGGTTCGATACCCCATGCTTAGTCACTTTGGGCTCTCCCGAATTTCCAGCACTTTAGGAATGTATGAGTACCTTGAAATGAAAATCGACAAATACCGTAACCTTCCCAACTAGATCCTGGAGTTATCATGGAATACCCTTACGTTCTTACTCAAGAGTCCCTTACAGTTACAGTGGGTGCAAACACGCACACCATTCGCAAAGAGTCCCCGAATTTCAAGACTCTTGTGAATGCTCTGATGAACGAGGATGACGAGCAAATTGTTGCGGCTCTCTCTTTGTGCGGGGTGGTGAGGGATTGGTTTGCACAGTTCCCGGAAATTCGTGTCCAAGGTGAAAGCATCTTTTACAAGGATGTGGAGGTCCCTAAGGACATTTCGAGCCGGGTCCATCAAATGATTGCCGAGGGCGAAAACCCATCCCCGCTGATTCGGTTCTGGGAACGACTTTCGCGTAACTCTAGTTGGAGGTCTACCCAGCAGTGTTATGCTTTTCTGGCTCACAACAACCTGCCTATCTCGCACACCGGAAAGATTCTGGCATACAAGGCGGTAAAGTCAGATTGGACGGACTGTCACTCGGGTACTATCCAGAATCGTGTGAACTCAGTCATTCGCATGCCCCGCAACCAGATCTCTGACGACCCTCAAGTTCCTTGTCATGTGGGGCTTCATGTAGGCGCCCTAGAGTATGCAAAGGGCTTCGGAGGTGCTAACAGTATTCTCCTAGTCTGTGAAGTCGACCCTGAGCATGTAGTGTGTGTTCCCTATGACTGCGACTCTCAGAAGATGCGAGTCTGCGAATACACGGTGAAGGGAGTCGTGGGAACCGAAATGAACGATACTGTTGAGGACATCGACCAAGAGCTAGGAAGCCTTGAGAATGCCCCCTCGGAGCCCAAGGTGACCCTTGTCCCAAAGGACAACGTAGAGATTTCCCTATACGGGGACGTGTCTGAAACCTCCACACTCAGCCGAGACTCCCTTGCTGAGATGAGTTTGGATCAGTTGCGGAAGTATGCCTCAGGCACGTTGAAGATCGTGGGAGCTAGCAAGATTCCTGGCGGTAAGCCTGCACTGATTTCTCGCATTTTGGCGGTGCAATCTTGAGCATGTTCTTTCACGACGAGAACTCTTGGGACATGGACTGTGACTGGGAGCCTCAACCCTGCCCTCTTTGTAACGGGGTCGGCTGTGAGACCTGCGAATGGTCTGGGGAGGCAAACGAAGAGCAGTTGCGGGACATGCGGAATAGGACTCCTAAAGACTAGCTTGTAGAGAAAGGGTTTGAAATTCCCCCTCAAGTCCCGTAACCCTTATGCAGGTAGCCCTGAATCTCGACTAGCAAAAGGAGGACCGATGAGCTGGGTTTACAAAATTTTTGGAGTCAAGCCTTCAGAAGTTGAAAAAGTCCCAGAAGTTGTGAGCCCGAAAAAGTCTCCCCTGCAAGATGCTATGTACAAACATCTTTCTGACGTGGTTTCCTCTTTGCCCTCGGATTGGGTGCCGCACATAACATTCCGTACTGTCGGGGGATTGGGTGAAAATTCTATGCAAGCAGTGATTGGCGATATTTGGGTTGCTGAGGTCGTTCAAGTGCAGGCTACGGGCAAAGTGTACTGGGTAACTCGAACGGAATTTGAGGGGGAACATGTTGAAGGTCTCTAACTACATCATCTTGTCGGATTTTGCTCGGCGCCAAACTCCTGAAAGTCGATTTTCGCACTACACCTGCTCAGAAAGCGATTTGGTTGCCCGCGTTGAAGCCGGATTTTCTCAAGCTGCTCAAGGCTATCGGGATGGGGTACTTGTAGTCCCCTTGACAGATGTCTCGGGCTTTTACAGCAGCACGGTTTCCTTGAAGGGAGGGGAACGCTTTACAGGCGTTTATGCCCCTCGCAAGCCGGGGGAGCCCCCCCGCAAGCAAATTGGTGTCGTGGGAGGGCAAAAGATCCCCGCTGCCCGGGTAGACGTGATCCTCTATGCAAGTTGGGTGCTGGCAGAGAATAATGAAAACACCCCCGTTCCTTCGGGGGTGCGCGTCGATTACGAGATTGTGAGCATCAATGCCGCCCCCACCCTTGAGCCCGAGCCCATGACTGTGGGGACATTACTCGCCAATCACTTCCATGTGGACGGCAGCAATGATGGGGGCACCTCGACGGGGATGACAGATTCTCAGCTTGTGGAAGCTTTGAGGGTCAGTTACAACTATTGGAAAGATCGCGCAATGGTGGCAGATGGGTAGATTCTTTTTCGGCACACCTTTGAGCTTGCTTTCAACCGTGAGCTTGTTGTGCCTCGCGGGGGATGCAGCATGGCAAAGAATCGCACGAGTTTCCGAAACACATCTCCTTTGGGTCGCTCTCGGAATCTTCAGCATCAAGCTGGGACTGCTAACTATCGTTCCGCACAAGATGCTGACTTGGGGGATATCAAAACCAACCACGTCCGGGCTCGACAACAGCAACGGTCTGTCACGGATGCCCAAGTAGCTATCGTCATGGACTGGGGTCGAGACTACCCTCGTGTAGGAGAGTGCTTTTTGCGCTACATGGGGGACCGTGAGATTGCCCGCGCCCAAAAAGCTGGGGTTGACACCACTGGATGTAGAGGCGTAGGGGTCATCCTAACCAAAGCCGACCATGTTTTGATCACTGTAATCCGAAACACCAACCTTGCTAAGGTCAAGCACAAATGAACATTCTGGGAGTGAGCAAACCTTCTCGTAAGTCCCCCTAGACAAGGGCACTTATTCATCCTAGACTGCTACAGGAGCACCTACAATTGCCGTGCGGCAATGCCCCAAGGTAATATGAAGATCAATCGAGCATACAGGGTCGAGTTAGACCCGAACAACACGCAGCGGAGCGCCTTTCGGCGCGCTGCTGGTTGTGCTCGTTGGGCATATAACTGGGGACTTCAAAGGAAGATTGAGGCTATCACAGCACGCAAAGCTGCCAAGGCAGCGGGCGTGGCTAAAGCGGACCTTCCCAAAGTTCCGAGTGCGATTGACTTGCACAAAGAGCTAGTTCTTCTCAAGAACTTGCCCCTAGATCAAGGTGGGGTGCCTTGGATGTACGAGTCTAGCAAATGGGCACCCCAAGAAGCGCTGAGAAACCTAGACAAAGCCTTTGAGTCTTTCTATCGAAAGTGCAAGGCTAAAACAGCAGGACCAAAGGGATTCCCCAGGTTCAAGTCCAAAAAGAGGAATCCTCTCGGTTTCCGCTTAGAGAAGGTCAAAGCTAGTCAGTCTCACGTCACTTTGCCGAGAATCGGCTCAGTGAAACTGAAAGAGTATGGCTATCTGCCAACGGATTCAGGCACCAGGATCTTGGGTTCCTCTGTCAAGGAGAGATGTGGAAGGTGGTTTGTTTCTGTCACAGTAGAGCAAGACTTAGCCATCCCCACCGTCACAGGCAACATCGTCATCGGTGTCGATGTAGGCATCAGCACCCTTGCCACACTTTCAGACGGGACTCGGTTTGAGAATCCCAAGGCTTTGGGCAAGGGGCTCAAGAGGCTGAAGCTGCTGCAACGCAGCGTCAGCAAGAAGGTGAAAGGCAGTTCAAATCGCGCAAAGGCGCAGAAGAAAGTAGCTTCGCAACACTACAGGATTTCCTGCGTCCGACAGGACGCAATTCACAAGGCTAGTGACGCGATAACCAAGCGCGCTAGTACAATTGTGATTGAAGACCTCAATGTTGTGGGTATGTTGAAGAACCCTAAACTAGCCAGGTCTGTGATGGATTCTAGTATGTCTGAGTTGCACAAACAGATCATCTACAAAGCTGGTTGGCGCGGGGTTGCCGTTGTCACGGCATCTCGCTGGTTTCCATCCAGTAAAACGTGCTGTAAATGCAAGGTTGTCAACCATGGACTAACCTTGTCAGATCGTATCTTCCATTGCAATGCCTGCGGCATGACAATGGACAGAGACTTAAACGCTGCCATTAACTTGGCAAATCTTGCGGGGAGTTCCCCCGTAGGCAGCTACGCTGCCAATGCCTGTGGAGAAGCTAGCTCTGGCTTGGGTCGAAAGACTCGAGTGAAACTAACCTCTGTGAAGCAGGAACTGAACAGTTTGGGATCGGGGACACCCCACCTTGCGTAAGTTTCAGAGAACAGACTATGTGTACCACAACACTGTGTTGGGCACTTTGACTCCCGTGTTGCCCCCGCATAAACTACGCCCAGACATCCCTCACCACAGTTGCTCCATGTTGCACTTGGAATGGTGGGAAGGGGATTGGAATCGCAACTTTGACTTTTGGAAGCACGGGCAACCCCAACACCCCAACTTGAAAGACCCCACACGTCGACTCCAAGCTTTGTCAAGGCGACTCCGCATGTGGGACCCATGATTCACTTAGCCGCTTGGACCAATCGCAAACGTCATTCAGGACGGCTGTGGACGATCATGGCTGCACCTCGGCAGTGGGAGCGGGGACTCGGAAAGGTGGACCCGTTCTTACCCGAGGTTGCCTACCTAAGAAGGCTCAAGGATGGAACCATCTCTTTAGCGGAGTACCGTGAGCGTTGGTTTCGTCAACAAAGACTTGGGGGATTTGACCTGTCCCCAGGACAGTTGATGGGCACCTTGTGGGACGGGACTCAAGTGCCCGTAGAATCGGGAGACACCCTACTCTGTAGCTGCAGCGTTAAAGCCGCACAAGCGAATGCCTGCCATCGAGTGTGGACGGCTGAGGTCCTAAAGGAGCATGGTTGGGATGTGAAAGGGGACTGGGATGTAGAGTGTCCGTTCACTTTCTAGCTTTCTGCTCTGCAAGGGCTTGTCGCAAGAACACCAGGGCAATTTCCTCTTTGGCTTTCTTGAGGGCTCGGGCAACAAAGGTATGCCGTGCGTACCCGGGGTGAATCCAAGCTTTGCTAGCAATAGCTGGCGTAGCCCGCATGATAACGTCCCCGTTCTTTAGCAGAATGGGCACTACGTCAACCCCTCGCTCCTGTGTTAGCCACGTCATGCGGTAGGGTTGCCGTCCCTCTAAGAGTCCCGCTACTGTGTACCAAGTGCTGTAGATAACGATCTTACCGCGTTCGATCTTGCTGCCAAAACTGTCTAGGAACCTTTGGCTCTTTGGGATTCCTCTTCTACCCCAGTCTTTCTGGATCTCTTTTTGGATGTGCTTGACGATCAGTTTGCCGAATTGTCGTAACTGTCTAGTGGTAATGTTAGCGGGAGCTTTTCGCATCCTTTGAGGGTCTACAGCACCAGCACGGTAGGGAACAAGCATGTCAGCAACCTCAGTCTACCTTACACAGGAGCATTATGAAAAACGTCATTCGCACCCATGAAATTCCAGGGGACTCACACCACCATCCTATTCGCTATGCCGACATCGCGTATGGGGTTGCCCATGATTACTGGATTGACCCAACGGACCCTCAGAGTCCACAGCCCTCTGCCCGCATCAAATTTCAAAAGGGTCCTGTACGGGAAGCAGGGGAGAATGGGATTGATGATATGGACCTTTTGGCGATCCTAGACCATCGCATGCAAGATTTTTCACAGCTCCCCAATCCCGATCGGATCACCCTGGCGGCTGCTGCACATATCCGGGCGGCTCTGAAGGCCCTGTTGAGACGAAAGAAGCTTCGGATGAGTGCCGGGACTGAAGGGACCTCAAAATAGACCTTCCGAATCCGTAACCCGCACATGAATGCCGTCCCGCAAAGCCTTTTGAACCGTGCAGCCCTGGACCCCGAGATTGGGGGTTTGGTAGACCCCTACACTCCGCGTCACCGGGTGCCTGTGGAATGTGAGGGTCAGGTCGTAGGGTTCTTCACTCCCCGGCGAGACCCAGACGGCAGTGCTCGCATCGGGGCTATTTACATTCTCCCTAAGTATCGGGGACGTGGATTAGCCCAAGAGGCCATTCGGCGGTATGTTGAAACAACCGTAGGCCCGTTCAGGTCTTGGATTTCAGACCTGAACATCTCAAGTCAGCGCGCCTTTGCATCCGCAGGATTTGAACGGGCTGAATCCTTTGGGGAAGGGCATTGGTGGACCCGCCGATGAGAGTGTCAGGTAAGGACCTAGGGCATAGGATGGGGGCTCTTATAGTAGACGTGACATGCACAGAGAATCTTAGGTTTGTAGAGCGAGCAGTCAAACATTCTGATGTGCGCCTACAAAAGGCTGCCGCTTGCAATGTTTTGATTGAGGGCCGACTGGACCTTCAAGAGTATTTGGCGGCGTGTTCTGAGCCTGTTGTTTCGGCTCTGATCCGATCCTGTCGAGAGGTGCTTGCACCTAAAGTTCAGGATATGCTACTTGAAAGAGGGCACAACAATATGTCGAGATATATCACCCAAGCTTGGGATAAAGCGGTCCAGTCTCAAGATTGGTGGGTGCGGCACAATTTGTGCTACAACACTCAAGTTCCTTCCGAAATCCTTCACAAGCTTACTACAGACTCCGATCCTCATATCTGTGCCCTTGCGAAGGGTACACTTAAGGCGAGAAATCGCAAGTCCTCTTGAATTTTCCCCCGTTCTCTGAAACTTACGCAAGGTGGGGTATCCCCGATCCTAAGCTGTTCAGTTCCTGCTTCACTGGAGCCAGTTTCGCATCAACCTTACGATTGAAGCCAGAGCTAGCTTCTCCACAGGCATAGGCAGCGTAGCTGCCTACGGGGGAACTCCCCGTAAAACTCCCCGCAAAGCTATTCGTAAAACTATCATCCGCAAGGTTTGCCAAGTTAATGGCAGCGTTGTTAAGCTCAAGAAAGCCTCTTAAACTTTCCAGGTCCCGTCCGTAACCCTTATGTAGGGGGCAAGTCCCCCAGAAGGAACGAAGATGGTCAAGGGCGACAAATTCAAGGTGACCAAGGGCAACAAGAAGATCAACATTGCTGCCAACAACACCGGCAGCATCCGGTCCATCGAGGTGGTTCCTGACGTGGGTGTGAAGGTCACCCTGTCCTTGACCTACGGCGCAGGGGCTGATCGGGTGCTGTGGGCTCGCAGCTTGCCCACGACCGAGAAGGACTCCTTCAACCTCGGTTGCGGGGACGGGATCAACTTCATCACCATCACCAAGAGGAACCCCCGTGCGTAAACAAGTCCGAGGCGAAGTGGTGATTTATCGCCCTAAAGGCGAGTACCTTTGGACCGGCTTGACCCGTAGCATGACCACCTATGGGGAACCCTTGGGCAACTGGGGGACTCTCTACGGGAAAGTCCGTCTGCACGGCAAGAAGCTCAGAGGTTGGACCACAAGTCTCTATCCACCGGAAGGGCGAGAGAACCCCAACACCCCTGTGTTTGTCATCATGGTGAGCGATGACTTGAAGGGTGCAGATTCCAATCCGTAACCCTTCTGTAGGGAGGACTTAACCTCCAAAGGAAACGGACATGGAAGCCACGATCAACGAACAGCTCATCACGTTTGAGGGCAACACCTGGATTCAGGGCGGGGTCAAGTGCAGCTTGGTCAACTATCGCAAGGTGACTGACATTATGCTCCCCCTGGAACTTTGGGACATTTTGTTGGGGTCTTCCAAGTTGGGCAGCGTCGGGCACTTCTTGGACGAGGATCATTGGTCGGCCCAGTCTACGGGAGTCGAATGGATTGATGAGGACCCCCGGATTGCTGCGGCCAAACTGATTGCTAGCTTGCTGTGAGGATGTTGTGAGAGTAGATGAAAGCCTCAAAAAGAAGTTCTTTGCTCAGAAGATGGAGCAAAAGCGTCTGAAAGAGCTTGCCGCAGCAAAATCGTTGGCTGAGGCACAGGCTAAGGAGCAGGCTCTCCGGCAGTCCTCTAAGAGGACCTTCCCTAAGTCTACCTTTGATGTAGATATCAACAGGCTTGAAGTCTGGGGGCGGAACCTAGGATACCCTCCCATGCGTAAAGCCTCAGATTGGCGCCCTGTAGGCAAGGCTCCTGCAACCTTGACCCGCAGTGCGCTGACTCATCTGTTCTGCCGCTATCCGGTCGCAGGGCACTTCTATGAGCCCTGGTTGGAGGGGGACCCCAACGCTTTGCTTCCACACTTGGGGTCGGGTAAGAGCCTCTATGCACTTGTGCCAAAGCCAGGGGTTCCTCAGTTTGGACCCCCTGCGGTGCCGTGGCCTTTGACCCGCAAGCAATGTCACATCCTGACTACGCTTACGGGAATGCCTGATCTCCAAACAGCTTATCGCGTAGCGATTGCTCAGGACTTTGGAGCCCCTCGGGCGGTTCAGCAGATGCTGATGAACACCCGAGTTGGAGCCCTCCTGGCTCACAATCGGGCTCCGTTTTGGTATCGGGTGATCCAATGGCTTGCGGGGCAGGGGATGTTTCCGGCTGACCAACTCTTGCCTCTTTTGGACTTCTTGGACTCTCGAGGAGATGACTATGACCTTAAGGGTCGAACCGTAGATAGCCTGCTTAAGGCTATGCGGGATTGGCATCGGGATTTGAATGTCTCAAAGGTGGATTTGTCTGCCCGGCAGGTCCCTTATGAAATTCGGCACCGTCCTTTAGAGTACGAGGATCCAAACTTTGGAAGACCCTTGATTTACAACATCCTCCCCGTAAAGAACTATGGGGCGTTGATTGAGGAGGGTCGTAAAATGCACCACTGCGTTGCATCCTACCATCCCAGTATCTTGCGGGGATCTACGGAAATTTGGTCCATGTCTGTGTTAGACGCGGGACTTGAAAGAACTCGACTGGCGACGATTGAAGTCAGCGTGTTGGACAAAAGGATTGTGCAATTCCGAGGACCTTGTAACGCCCCCGCTAAAGATTGGCACATTCTAAACCGGTGGGCATCAATCAACAACTTGCAGGTGTCTGAATGGCTATGACAGTAGAGGATCTCCGTCGAACCCTTCCAGCCTGGAGCTGGGCGTCCACGACCGTGGTTGATAGTTTCCCAGAGTTCCAAGGACTCTTGGCGCCTCTTAAACTTAAGGTGTACGACAAAAATGACTACCGAAAGGTGGTCGTCGTGACCTTGCTGCTGAACGACACGTCCCTGTATTCTGGGTATGGGAGTTCTCTAGAGGAAGCTCTTAAAGAGCTTCGGAATCAAAGAGCCTTTCAGAGCTTTATCAAAGCTGTCGAAACTCTTGGGGCGTGACCATTGCCTCAAGAAATCGGCATAAGGAATACCTTCAAGCACTACCAGGAAACCATGCCTAAGTATGTCTATTGTGTCCTAGCCTATGAAGAAGGGCAAGACCCCGCGTTTGTCAACCAACCTCTGTTGGGGGTGTGGTCAAGCTTGAAGAAAGCTCTTGAACACACCGCAGCCCTTCAGAGGACCTATCAGAACTACCCGGATTTCCGACTGAGGCACAGCTTGGGACAAGAGACAGTCTCTAAGGACCTAGCTCAGCACTACAGGCTGGTGATGCGCGAGACCTTGTACTCTTGGACAGAGGGAGTCCGGCTGGTCTATTGCCGTGTGCTGATTGAGCGGAGACCTTTGAAGTAGCCGGAGGTAGCCTCGTAACCCTTTACAGAGGAAGCCCATGGGCATTAGCGTCACTCACTACCAACTGGCAGAAAGCGGCGAGAAGTTTCTCTTTGAGCCGGGGGTGCCTGATTTGCAGGCGCTTCAGCAAATGGTTCCGAGCCATTTGCTGGGAAAGTCCCTAGAACAGGTTGCCGATTTCGAACGCGGGTTCAAGGACCTGGGTTGGAACTACGCAGAATGGCGACTTTGCAGAAACCGACTGGATTTTGGGATTTACCGACATGTTGAACTAGACCTAGAGATAGAGATTGCACATGACAACATCCCCTTAAAGGACCTTGAGATTCCCTGTTGCTATGGGCGGGTTGTGGGAGATGTGGATGCCGGGTTAGACGGGGTTCGCAGTAAATTTGGTCCCGATCAAGTTCTCACGAACAAGAGTGAAGCCCGGGAGTTAGTCTACGGGTGTGAGGATTCGGAGTACGTTGCTCAACAAATTGGCTTGGACCTGTGGGTTCCTGGCAAATCCTTTTTCGTCATTTCATACTGAGGAACCATGACACCAGAGACTTTCAGAAAGACCCTTGAGGACTACGACAAGTGCCGGGATCTAGTGTCCAAGTACATCCAATACCATGCCAAAAACAATCCAAATTACAAGGATTGGAAGGGGTTGGACATTGCATCTTGGAACCTGAGGATCACTAATGACGAGGTGTGTTTGGATGAGCCTCTGTTTAACCCAGACGATCAGGGATGGTTTATTCAGTTCCCTTTGACTGACCTATTAGGGGACTGGGAGGGGCAGGTGCAGCAAGTTAAGAAGCAGATTGCTGCTGAGGAATCCGCTAAAGAGGATGAACAGACTGCAAAGGATTATGCGGAATACCAACGACTCAAAGCGAAGTTTGAAAGCAACAAAGTTTGAAGAATATCGTAAGGTAACTTCTACCGCTTGCAACCTTCGGGCTCCCAAAAGAGGATAAGATGGAAATCTTGGTTCAGTACAAGTCTCTCGACGGGTTCTCCAAGAAGGCGAAGTTCTCTACCCTTAAAGGTGCTCAACGGTTCGCATCTAACTGGGTGGGAGAGACTCCTGAAATCTCTAACCTTTATGCGGTTGTTCTTGCGCTGACCCTCAACCTTCTCAAGACACGGACCCGTGTTTTGAGGGAACCATCCTTTTGGGGGAATCGTGCCTGCATCCTCGACACAAAATTGACATGTCCAACAAAGCCTACGGCATTTGTCGTTGTGAGATGACCCCTTGAGCACATTCCTCATCACGTCTGGTGGCACCAAAGTCCATATTGACGAGGTTCGCCACGTTGGCAACATGTCCAGCGGGCGCTTTGGTGCCGACCTTGCAAACGCATCCCTTTCTGACCTTGCCGCTAAGGCATCTGTCCCTATGCAAGGTCATTGGCACGCATTCATCTTCCAGTTCTAGCCAGAGGTCTCATGCTTTTATGGGTTTTCCAGGTTGGGAGCGTAGGGTTCTTTCTACTCCTTTCCTTCTTGATCTACTTTGCCCAAGGCTATTGGCGAGCGATTGACCCTCGAGAGAAGGGATCCTGGGACCAGCTTTTGCGCTGGACCCTTTGGGTAACTCTGGGCTGGTCCTGGGCGACTGTCACTTTGATGTGGGCTTTCTATCAGGTGTCCCAATGAGGGTGTAGGGTGGCAAACAGGATTGACAAATCCAACATCCCTTGACACCCCCTTAGAAATTGAGGAACTATGCGTAGGAACCCAGAACCACACCACGACTTTGCACGAGTGGCTCTAAACATCACACGCAAGGTTTTGAAAGGCTGGGGGATAGAGGACTCCCGAAGTAAGGTTGACTTGAAATTTGAGAGCAAACGGATAACTCTAGTTGTTTCCGTTTCCAACGTTCCGGATGGGCGCCGTCTCACCCTGAGAAAGCAGATATTGATGGCTTGGAGCAACCGGGCTAAGAAGCGGTGGGGGTTTACGGAGGACCCTGAGTTTTCTGGCATTTGGTGGGTCTATAAAGCTCTTGACTCTATTGGTCGACCCTGGTCCGTGCGTCTTGATTTTCCAGCCCCATGCTCGTAACCTTTGTGTAGGGGACCTTAGCCCCCAAGGTCTAGGAAATGAAAACTCCCAATTTGTACAGCCAGATCCTCTTCAATGAGTGCCCAGACACGGGTTCCTCTGAGGGGACCGTGATCGACATTCAAGTGGATCAAAATCAAGTCAAGGTCCTGACTGCGGAACAGAAGACCATCACCTTTGACTTGGATGGTTCTAGTTGGGACCAAACTGGAACGTACAAGAGGGAGTCTTGGGACTCCTGTCTGAGGTCTCCCTATGAGTATTGAGAAGCAGCTTGCACAGGCCATCATTGGGCAGGACAAAGCCTCTGTCCTGATGACAGATGCTTACAAGTTCTCCATGGCCCAGGCGGGATTCCCCCTTCGGGAGGAGACGTTTGTGTTGTCATTCCGTCGTGGACAGCCCCTCTACAATCCCTTTGATTTGGCAGAGGTGGTTCAGGCATTCATTCCTGGGCTGCCATCGGTCAAAGAGGCTGCGTTCCTGGTAGCCAACGGCTACGGGATGACTCCCGCGATGGAGAAGACATTGACGATGCCCATTCGCGTCGTTGCGGCTCCCAAAGGCACTTGGATCGCCCCAGGCACCCCCGCTCTGACCGTCACCGGACCATCGTTCTTGGTGTCTTGGCTTGAGCCGTTCTTGATCATGCTGAACTACCCCTTGCAGATTGCCACGGCAGCCCGGAAGGGTGAGCGGAATTTTCAGGTCGTGTGTTCTGACGAAGAAACGATCCTCCGCATTGTGGAAGAGGTGTACAACCCCCCTGGCATGGCGGAAGTCTATGACCATGACGCGGACAAATTCAACGTCGTCAAGAGTTCATTTAATTACATCTTCGAGGTGGAACATAACGTCCAGGCGGTGGTTAGTGCTCTCAAAAGGGATGCCCAACGGGCCTTCGAAGTTGGCCTTCGGGCGGCGACGTGCATGCAGCAGCACTTGATGGTGCTGGAAATGTGTCACCCCAAGGGCGTCATGAAGACCTCCAACGTCTATGGAGCATGGAAGTTGTACATGATCCCGGTGGGAACCACGGGGCACGAACACCAGATGCGTTGGGGTGGTCCACAGGCTGATGATCGCCAGGGCTTCTGTGCCATCCGCGACATGCGGCCCGAGCCCCCTTCTTACCTGTTTGACACGACGGATCCTTTGCGCAAGGGTATTCCAGCGGCCTTGGAAGTCATGATGGAAAACCCGAATCGACCGTGTTCGATGCGGTTCGACTCGGGCGACCAGGACGCCCAGTTCAAGGCAATCCAAGCAGGTGTCAAGAAGTTCAACCTGGAACCGAACCTGATCTTCGAAGACGGCTACACGGCGGACAAGACCGTCAAGAACGAGGCATTTTGCGATGACGAGGGATGGCCGATCCAGAAGCGGATGTATGGGTACGGGGGGTTCTTTGTGTCAACCCCGCACCCGTCGCCTTACAACCGCGATGTGGTGTCCGCGGCTTACAAGCTGTCTTGCACGTCTGGTCAAGCAGTCATGAAATTCTCTGGCAGCCCCGGCAAGGAATCGATCCCGGGCAAGCCGGTCGTTCTACAAGCAATCCTTCCTGAGTTCAAAGCAGAGACCGTCATTTATGTCATCGCTCAAGAGGGTGAAGACGTAGATGGTTGTAGTCCCCCGGCACCCTTGAAATTCATTCCAAACAAAATCACCGTGTTTAAGTCGGATAAGACCTGCGACTTGACCCAAGTTCTTCGTAACACCAAAGGAGCCTAGATATGTCCTACATTAGAATGTACATGCCAGAAGTAGCGTGGCGTCCAGAGGGGTCGGCGGGGTATGGTAGGAGCGTGTTCGTCCATACCTTTCCAGATGGGGAGACCGCTGTGTCCCTCCCTGCGGGATCGGTGTTTGGCAATCATGTCACGTTGGTTGGAGACTCGGCGTCCGCTGAAAGGTCAGAGTCCTTTCTGGCGGCTGCCTATGAGCTTGCCTCCAAAGGTCCCGCGTCTCTTACCGTAATCAACACTTATTTTCGGCATGCCCGGTCAGAGCGTCCCTCCGGGGACAATATTACTATGGCGAAATTTCAGGCTCGCCAATGGTCAGGACTAGGGCGGATGTTTCCAGGGGTCCGGCTAGTGTTTCTAGACCTGCACTCAGATCTGATTCTGAACTACTTTGAGGGCCCCGTTGTGACCAAGCATTTGTCTGCGCGCCCTGCCCTAAAGAAACAGATTCTCGAAGAACTTCCCCCAAATGCGGAAGTCGTTTATGCCACCGTAGACGAGGGGGGAGTGTTTGCCGCTAAGGAACTTGCAAACAAAGACCATGTCGGCTTTGCGTATATTGAGAAGAAACGCCTCTCTGGTTCTGAAACGGCTGTGGTGAAAGTCTTGGGTGACTCAGTTGCGGGCAAGACCGTCATCATCTTTGACGATATCATTGCTACAGGTGGAAGTGCCATCAAGGCAGCACAAGCCTACACCATGTTGGGGGCAACTTCTGTCATCCTGGGTGCTACTCATGGGGTGTTTGCAGGGGATGCCCTAGAAAAGCTCCTGGCATCGGACATTCAAGCCGTCTATGTGACTGCCAGCCACCCAGCAGCAGTCCAAGCAGCTAAAGACTACCCAAGCTTTGTCAAGCAAGTTTACCTGGAAATTTGAAAGAGGGGTTTGCGATTCCCGTAACCCCTCTGCCTGTGCAACACCCTTGTAAGGGAAAGGAAAAGTATGAAGATCCACGCCGTATTTATCGATCCCCAGAACGATTTTTGCAACCCCAACGGCTCTCTGTTCGTACCTGGAGCGGACAAGGACACGGATCACTTGGCTTTGATGGTCAAGCGTCTGAGCGGCAAGCTCGATGACATCCACGTCACGCTCGACAGTCACCGTCGCGTAGATATCAGTCACCCCATGTGGTGGCGAGATGCTAGTGGCAATTTTTGGTTCTTTGGGATAGGATAGAGTCCCGATGGTTCCCTAAGAAACCTAAGGAGAAACCTATCCAACACCCAGCGGCGGGACGGTTCTGCCATATTTGCGGGGCTGACGGATTCAAAAATGAACCCTGTGACATAGGACTACACGGATGATCCTTGACAAGAGGGAATTGCCTCAACCCCTGATTGAAATTTCCAAGTTTAACCCTCAGCAAAGGAATCCAATGATCCTCCAATACTCTGTAGAACAGTTGAAACTCGTTAGGGATTATGCCGACGCACACCCCATGAAAGTTCTTGACGTAATTGACGGGGTTGTTCAACCCGCGGGGGATACCCCGGGGCATGTTCTGATTTTGGACTCCGGACTAAAGTTGGTGTACTCAGTTGAGACAGACCAGCCTCGGGGACCCTCGAGACATATCAGCATTAGTGAAGGAGACCCCGAAAAACTTCCGCACCCAGACGTTGTTCTCGTACTAGCCCAAGAAATGGGTTTTCGCCCAAACCTGAATGACGGATCTGTTTGGTTGGACGATAGCACCAACTCCGTCAATTGGGTGCAAACCCTTGAGCCCCCCACCGTGCATTAGGGCATCTTAAGCCGTTTTTGAATTCCCCGGTCCTGTATTCGTAACCTCTCAAGAGGTGAAGTCATGGAAATTAAGCTGACCGGGGAAGCGGGAATCTGGCAAGTGGTTGGACACCCCCATATTTGGGTTCTCAAGCACATTGGCACCACTTGGAGTGCTCGGCAAGGGACTCATCTGTACACGGAATGGCGGGCTATCGACAAGTCTCGTCGTCAAGAGGATGCGCCTTTGGGGGACTGGCTCTTGATTGACGGAGTGCCTACCCCACCCTATTTGCAGGTTGGTCGCTCACGGCGAACACTCAGGTCCCTCAAAGCGGACCTTAGCAAGGTGCTGGCATGAAAATTCTCCAAAAGGCTGTTGAAGCCTGGTATCGGGTCACGGAATGTCCTGTGGAGGATGCCTCTATCACAAATTTTCGTGAATGGGGTCTGAAATCGGAGGCAGAACAGGTAGCTTTGATGCTCGACTTAGACCCCACGGGGGTATCGGCGTACCTGTTGCTCAAAGCCTACTTTGAAAGATACTTGACAGACACGACTTTCAGTGCTTTGGACCTAATCACAAAGCCAGAGATAGGTCTAAAAGTGCGGGACCTGTCTGACGTGCGGGATCTGCTGAGTCATCCTGATGTGCAGGGGGACATTGACGATTTTGTCTCCCATATGCAAGAGGCGGTTTTGCACTATGGGGCAAAGGTTGATGAGTCCCTATTCCAAGACGTGTACTCCATGGCGGTTCTCCGACGAGACGCTATCTTGGCGATCAACAAGCTGCGGATTCACCAGTTTACTCAAGGGACCCCCGCAGCAACCAATCTGGGGTTCAATCCCTTTGTTTATGAGTTTTGGAACATCCAGTCGCTAGTGCGGGCTATGCAAGCTCAACCCCCTGGCATCTCGCTCTGTTTAATTCGGGACCCGGAGTTCTTGGAGTCCTACTTTGTGTTTGCCATCGCTAACGGGGAGAATCTTACGGTTTTGGTAGACAAGGATAAGGACCCGTCCCCGGCATACCGGGACCTGAACAGGCGTCCAGACAAGGAATTCCTGAAAAGGGCTGACCGGTATCACTTCCCTTATGAACTTCTCAAGGTTCATGTGGGACCTGATCAAAAGACCATCTTCAAGGATCAACGCACAGAATTGGTCCCGATCCAAAGCCAAGCGGTCCAACTAGAGCAGATCAAGAACCTGAGACCTGAAACGGTCTTGTGGTTGACGATGATGTTCGACCTGATTCTGTCCAAGTTTGGCAAAGAGCAGTATCACACCCCTGAGTTGTCCTACACAGCCGACATGGTCCAAGACCCATATACGCTTGTGGGGGAAAGCTCTAATCTAGTTCTATCTGGAGGATACAAACCTCTTGTAGCAAAGACTCTGACTAACCTAGACCTCACGGATGCCGCTTTGGAGGGTCAGTGGGCCGAACCCCCCATTTCTGACAATGATTGGATGTTGGAGAGGTATGCAGATCAAGTGCCTCAGGAGGTGCTCAACCTTTTAGGTAAGGACCCTCCTGGGCTCTTGGAGCTTGAGAGGCCAGAAGGAATCCTCGCACCTGGAAAAATGGGATGGGATCAAAGGGCGCAAATCTTCAAGACGCTGGACCCTTTGACAATCGGGACTGAAGAAGAATTGCGAAAGGACCGGTTATGGCTTGCAAGGTATAACCAAACTTTGGCAATTCAACGGATTGCCAAGTGTGAGTTTGAGAAGACTGAGTCCGAAGTCCTTTACAATCCCTATGATAAAATGGGAAATCCCCAGCGCCCTAAAGGTTGGTTTGTAGATGCGGTTAGCCGAAATCAAGCAGCCTTGTTGGAAGCTCTTGTGCGAGAGGAGTTGATTTCCTGGGCACCAATCCCTGAGGGTCCTTGGAGTTTTTCACAGGACAAATCCAAGGGAAGAAACTTGCTGAGATTTGGAAAAAATGCCTTTGCAGATGTGACTTTAGGAACCCCGAGGCAATGCCTTTTGACCGGCAAGAAAGTTGAAACTTATGGGGTGTTTGTACCTGAAGTAGCCGAGGACCTTGCTTTGATTTGCGGGATTTCTGTTGAGTCCCTTCCTTGGCAACTTCGGCATTGGTCCCAAGAAGTCAAAAAGGCGGGCAATCACATTCTTCGGCGTATTGATCCAAAGGGCTGGGTCCTTCAGCATCCTTGGAGGGACCGAGGATTTCGCGTGTGCGTGTATCTCAGCCCCTCTGCTTACAATGCCGAGCGAAAAAGGCTGGGGTTGCCTAAGAAGTCTTTTCCAGGCTTGAAGCCCTGACAGGGACTCTCGTAACCCTCATGTAGGGGAGCTTAGACTTCCCAAAGGAAACGAACATGGCTTACTGGCAAGTTGACTGGTGTGACGGACGGACTCAGAGCGAAACCTTGGCAGTCCAGTTCCCCTCCCGACTGTGGGCCTTCCAGATGGGTGAGGCACGCCTACGGCAGTCCTTGCACGGACGCCGATACCCCGAGTTGCAGCACTGTTGCGTCAATGTCACGGGTCCTTTCCTGGATGAGGCTTGCGTCCAAGAGGGTCCGGGGTGTGACAGCTTTGGGAAACCCTTAGACCTGTTTGAAGCTGCATAGCTCTATCCGTAACCTTTGAGGGATTACACCCCTCTTACAGGAATTCCGATGACTCTGCAATACATCGAGTGCAGCCCCAATTGGACCGACCTTCGAGAAGGGACTCTATCCGTCATAGCTACTCGGGGCTATGAAGTTGTCAACTGTCGGCTGCCCGACCAGATGACCTTGACGGCAATCCAAGCAGCAGACGCGCATTCCAGCGTTCAACATGAACAAGACCTGCTGTATGCCCGGTTGAACGTCATCCAGCGCATGACGCGGGACTGGAAGGAGCGCTACCTCGTGTTCCACCCCAACAAGACTAAGCAAATGGTGTTCGTCACCAACCACAAACCAGAGGGGTACTGAGCATGTGGCACACAGAGGATCTTGTGAAGATTGCCACCCTCCTAGCTACCGGGGATGGGCAATGGGTAAATGACTTCCGCCTTAAGTACGTCCACATCCAAGTAGACATCCGGGACGGCGCATTTTTGCTGTCCGATCGTGACCGCAAACCCATCTCCAAAGAAGAGTTGTTGAGCATCCTTCCAGGGGGTGACAAGTTTGTCGACTATGGCGGCAAGTACTCAAAGTCGGCAGAGCCTCAACCCAAGGACCAGAACTAATGAATGTCTACCCATCGGAATCGTTCGCACCCCGAATGAATGCTCTACTCGTCCGCGCTCAAGCTAATGAAAAAGGCTTGATGGTCGAGCACGCACAGATTGAAGCCGATTACATCAAGGCCAAGGAGTCGGGGTGGGTCGATTGGGAGGGTGAGACAGCTCTCCACCTTCGGCTGCTGAAATATTGGATTAACCGGGCTGAACGAAACTAGGAGGCGTGAGCCGTGAATAGCGTGACAACTTTGGACGTGTACGGGGACAACAAATGGGAGCGAGGGCCCTTTCTTGGGCGGTTTCCAGGCAAGTATGTACATCCAGGCGAGTTTTTGGACATTCCCGGCCATGGTGTAGTTCAAGTCGGGGGTTGCACCTTACAAAGAACAGGCGATACTGTCCTAGAAGTGCGGGTCCTGAAGTTGGTTCCTCAGTGGTCCTACTGGGATGAGATGCCCGCGAAAAAGGCAAATGCTGTGATCAAACTTTCCAAGATCCCGTAGAAAGGTTTTTGACACCCTAAAGGAACCCCTCGATGAAAGAAGCCTTGGCTCTCCTATCTCTAGCCTCTTGTTATCGCCTAAGCAAACTCACGGTTGAGGACGGTAAACTCACACTGTCGATCCTAGATGACGATCGAGGGATGTGGTTTCCCTATGCTTTAGACGATGAGGACTACGGTCGAAGTGCCGAGGACCTTTGGGCCGAGATCCAAAGGATTCACAAGGGGTCCAGCAATGTTTGATCACCTTCGAATTGAAGAGGTCCTCCCACAAGATATCAAAATTGAAGTGTGGGATGTAATCCCTGAAAAGATGGGAGCTAGTTTTCACGGCACCGTATCGAGCGGCTGGATGTCCGCACCCGTCACCTTGAGATGCTTGAGACACGAAGGGAACTGGGAAATGCTACCAACCCTAAGTCAAATGCCTTTCGAGTTGGTTTCTACACTAGAGAAATTTTGGGCTCAACATGCCCCCCTAGATGTAAAGGTGGGGGATGTATTCACCTTTCCAGCACAGTTAGGGGTCTCTTTGGCTGTCGACCCTGGGTGGCTAAACCCGAAAACAGGGAAACTTTACGGGCGTGTATACCTGCATAGGGGGCACTCCAGTATCGGACGCATGTTGTCCCTTTCTCCCAACGGACATGTAGGCTTTGGAAAGATTCCACGGTACAAGGTAAGGGAACCTGCCACAGATGAAAGGGCAGCTCTGAGGGACCTAAAGCAGAGTGTCAAAAAGCACCTTCCCGAAATTCAAAGTTACTGGGCGTCAGTCCCGTAACCTTTGTCAAGAAGTCCCTTCTGCAATCTAAGGAGTTTTGAGCCATGCCAGTGATCAATGCCCGTGAGCTAGTGCGAAATCGAGTCGATGCCATTCAGGAGTACCACAAAAATACAGGCATCTCCCGCGCCGAGTTGGATGTCAGCGGCGGTATCGACTCCGCTGTCATGGCAGCCTTGCTTGTCCTTGCCTTGGGTGCTGAGAACTGCACCTTCGTCCACACGAGCATCAACACAAACCCGACTCAAACGGATCGTGCTAAGCGGCTGATTCAAGGGCTGGGAGCCAAGTTGGCTGTGTTGGACGTGACCGAGGAGTACACCATCTTGGTGGGCAAGATCCAGGCGTCATTGCTCGCCGCAGGCTATGACATCTTCGCGATCGAACAGCGGCTAGCCAAGGACCCCACGATCCTTGGATCGATTCGTTCGACCTTGCGTGCCCCAATGGGGCGTGCTTTCAACCGCATCACGGGCGGGGGCATTCGCCACGGCACGGGAAACGAGTGTGAGGACCGCTTCCTCCGCTTTTACCAGAAGGGCGGTGACGGGGAAGTGGACACCAACCCAATCGCCATGTTGTCCAAGGCCGAAGTTTACCAGTTGGGCTACGAACTCGCCACGGGACCGTACTTCGGGTGCTACGAGATGTGCCCGGGCAACGGGACCGCCTACAAGCATCTTGCGACAGACCCGATGCTTGAGACCATTCAAGCTATTCCCTCCGCGGACCTGTGGGGTGTGGGCGACAAGCACAACGACGAATCCGAGATCGCCAACTGGCTGGGTGTGAATTTCACCTACGGTCGGTTGGACGTGACCACCGGCAAGGTCGTCAACGTGGGCACCATTGAACGGGTATCCCGCTTCTTGGATGCACCCATCCAAAATTGGGACGTGGACCTTTATACCTATCAAGCGATGGTCTTCGGGGACATCAAGGACTTGTCGGATGAGGACTTTGCTGACATCGCCATCGAAGCGAACGTGTTGGACGCCTTCAATGGGTCCGGGTTAGGTTTGGGGGAAATTGAAGCCCTGCTTCGGGGTGCCCGTAAGGCTGAACGCCAAACGTGGCACAAGCACAATCCCAACATCCCGACTTTGGGATCCCGTGCGGATCTGGTCAAGGTGGGGATTTTGTCTGACGATTTCAAAGATTACAACATCTAAGTGAGGATGCCATGAAATTTGAGAAAGACAATCTGCAAGGAGAGCAAGCTCGCAAGGTTCTACGGGCCGTGATGGCTTTGTGGGGAGGCACCTCTGAGCAAGCGAACGCGATTCGATTTGAGGGGGACCCTCGGGATTTGCTTTATGACCTAAGCGGTCTACAGTCCTTGCCGCACATCAAGTTGGAGCCCCTTCCTGACAGGTGCTCGCAAGCCTCTTGCAAAGTCCTCATGGAGAGCGGGGCTACGTCTTTCTACTGGGAGAGTCCTAAGGCGAGCTATGACAGTCAAGAGCAACTGGGCGTGTTGTTGACCTTCTACACTCGTAAGGTGCTCAAGCCCGAGCCGAAGACTGAGCACTACATGAATGTGCTGGTCAACCTCAAGGATATCAGGGTTACTAGGGATTCCTCTAGCGATTATGCCGCCCGGTTCCTGAATCATTTGCTCAGTTGAAATTCTGCGGCTAATTTCGTAACCCTCATGTAGGGACACCATTGGAGGGACTAATGCGGGTTGCGCATATCTCAGACACACATGACCGTCCAAGCATTGTCATGGGGGTTCGGGATGTGGAGTGCGACATCATCGTATTGACTGGCGACATCCTGGCTAACTGTGGGCGCACTCCCAAAACCGAAGGCAAGATTGTTCCTTGGGTTGAACGGAAATACCAACAGTCTTGGTTCCGCAGGCAAGCCAAGAAATGGGCCCCAGCTTTCGCAGGACGCCCGGTGATCTATGTGCCGGGCAACCATGACTTCATTGGAATCGAACGGTGGCTGGCCCACTATGGGCATACCAACCTGTTCACCATTACAGATGAGACCCCTTTCGTGGACCTGTTGGGCAAACGGTTTGCCGGTTTCCGGCAAATTCCCTACATTGCAGGGGAATGGCCGGGCGAAGAGTACAACCTTCGCCCGTATGTAGAACGGGCGCTAGCCTGCAACCCGGATATTTTGGTGACCCATGCCCCTTGTGGGGGCATCCTGGACGGACCAGACAGCTATGGCATCCCTTCATTGGCATCTAATTTGTTCTATGGGGAGCACAAAATCACCCACCATCTCTTTGGACACTACCACGGTTGCGGGGGGCAGGTTCAGGTGGAGGGTGGCATGACCTTCTCCAATGCCGCAGGCCATATCAACATTTTGGATATTCCGTAGGGTTGAGCATGTTGAACACGCTAGGTGCTATTGATCGTGACCTGCTACTGAAGTTCCAAACCTTCACACATTGGGTTCAAAGGAACCTCGGGTGGAAGTCCTCAGACCTAGCTTATGCAGCCATGTCCGTAGGGATTGTATCAGCGATATACCACAAGGACTGGTTCTTGGTGTTTTGTGGACTCTTTGAGTTGCTAGACATTCATAGAAAGCAACAAAGAAAATCTACAAGGGTTCTTGATTGGAACCCCTTTCTTGCATTTGTTCGTATGTTGGGGGTGTGGGCAAGTGTCACACTGCTCTACTATTGGGTTACCTTAGGACGCTTCTACATTCTCGGCGCCACCCTATCTTGGTATTTTCGAGATTGTGTGGATCTCCCAGAGGACAAGTCCAAAGTTCGCATTTGGTTTGAAAGCCTCCTCAAGTCCCATCAGGTTGCGCATAACATGAATGGATAGCGGGCTAACTCCCGTTCGGAGAAACAATGCAAACTTTCCTGCCTTATGCCGACTTTAGCACTAGCGCCACAAACCTAGATGATGTTCGGCTCAGGAAGCAGATCCTAGAGGTTGCACAGATCCTCAACGCTCTGGCTGGCGGCAAAGGCTACGCACAACATCCCGTGACACTTGCTTGGCAAGGGCGGGAGGGAGCTTTGAGCCTGTATGGGTGTGTTGTCCTCGAGGAGTATCGTCGCAGGGGTGGCAGGGGCTATGTCGATTATGAGAGCCTCCTGGAGCATTCTGGGGGGCAAGAAATGCCATCGTGGATTGGTTGCGAGGTCTTTCATCGAGGGCACAGGGGGCATCTGTTCCGCAAGGACCCGCAGAGGTACGCCGCCTTCTCCCAAGACGCTGAAGCGCCACTTCTCTACCCCTGTGCGGGACGGTTTGTTGAGCGAGTTGTTGAAGGGCAGTTTCGCCCATTCCCAAGCCCTAATGAGGGGCGAACCTACCGGTCTGTCAAATCTGCTTGCGGGATTTGAGTTGCTTGGAGCCCAACCGTAACTTTGGGGGAATTTCCAAAGCCCCTTTGAGGACCTAATGTCGAACCTAGCTGTTTGGACTATGAATAACATCCCAAACTCTGAAATGCTCTACAGCAGCCCTTTTTTGGGCTCCTGCCAGAAATTTTGGAACCTAGGCAAGGCTTTTGGGGTTGAGCCTACTGTAGTGGGCACTCATATGTCCAAATCTATCAATCTGCCTGTCGTCCGACTAGATTTCCCTCAAGGGTACTGTCTACTGCGGGACAACTTTCACGACCTAACCTTGACGGTTGTGTGGAAACACCCGTTAGTCTTGGAATACACGGACATTTATGAGCCCCAAGAAACGTATGATACAAAGCATCGGGGTTGGAACTGGTACCTAGACCAAGTCAAACGGAATGAACTCTACTCTTGGAATGGTTGGACACAAGAGGACATCCGAGACCCATCAGTCTTGGGGCCTCCAGAACCTACTAGGGCTAGTTCCCACACATCTGATGAAAAAGTCCGGTGGGCTAACAGGTTTGTGTCCCCTGACTGGTATCACAAGGATTGGAGTGGCTCAACCCTGTTGTGGGACGGGGATTTTGGACCAGAAATTAAGGAAATCTACGCAGCCTACCGATGCGGATTTGAGGGGTTCTCCGACCTAGTTCTTCCCAGTCAAGCCTTTAGGTTCTACGTCAAAGGGGAGAACACACAGTGCTTCTCCATTTCTACCCAATGGACTCGAGTGGAAAGCATCCTGAGGCTCATCTTGAGCTTGGGTTGTATGTCGGAATCGGACCCCTAGCTAAATGGCACTGGGTTGAGGGGGATCGGCGGAACGTCCCAGTTGATGGCGCACTCTACCAACAAATTTGAATTCCCACCCTGAGCCCCGTAACCCTAGGGAGCAGAGACCTTCTGCAAAGATTGGTAGGAAGTCCTATGAGCACCATCAAACCTTCTGAGAAAGCCGTCAGCTTCCTTGACCTCGGATCCTTGTCGAAGGAGCGCCTGTATCTGTGGGGGTGTTCAAATAAGGGCAAACCTGCGGTCAAGCTCGTTAAGTCCGTGCTTGGCTCACAAACCACGACGGTCAACATCGAGAGGCGCCGGTTCTGGATCTGGGAAACTGAGAAGTGGCAGGTGTGGGCCTCTGCTCACCAGGGTGTGTATCTGAAGTTGATTCGCCCCCCAACTGACCAAAAGGGGGCTTGGGCTGCTTTGGACGACTCTTGGGCTGAGGAGTTCATCAACGACTTCTTGGATACTTGGACATATTGCAAATATGTCGACACAGCGCTTAATTCCTGATTCTCTTGCACCTAAATCACACTCTAAAGGACGAGCACCATGCGTATCTACCGCGTCGATGGCAAAGAGCAAATGGACATCCCCAACGGTATCCCCATTGCCCGTGACGGCAAATCCACGCCCATCGCCCCGCCCAAATACCCGCACAAGGTCGAATACATCGAAACCACGGACGCCACGCCCCAATGGACCGTCGTGTGCGACCACAAGCGGAACTTTCCGCAAGAACTGGCCGAGAGCATCCATGGCAAGTTTGACGGGTGCGGGTGGCATTACGGCAATTGGGACGAACCCCGGATGGACCCAATGCGGCAACGCTACTTGGACAAGGCGAACGCCTTGTTGTCCGTGATCTCCGCCGAGATCAACCCCTTGGTCGTAAAACGCGAAGAAGCCGCCTTCGAATTGGCGATCCGCATCTTGGACACGTTGTAGGCATGCCTTTCACCAAAGTTAACACCTGTCCCTAGAAGGACCCCGCGATGCCCAGCCCCCATGACATTCTTGGCGTGCCCTATGGTGCCGACCATGACCAGATCAAAGAGGCTTGGCGTAAGGCGGCCTTGAAATGGCACCCCGATCGGAATCCCAACCCACGGGCGGCGTACCGCTTCAATCAAATCAAAGAAGCCTATGATGCTCTGACGGCCCCAACCCCCAAATCGGACGATGCCTCCGATTTGGGGTCCGCTTACCGTGCGTGGTGGAGCCTGCAACAAGACCCGCATAACCCCCAACTTCGGGCGGCGTTCGAGAATTGGCGTCGGGTGTTCCAAAACCGGTACCAATACGACATCAAAGGGATCTTTCGGTCGAATGCCGAATACGCCCGCAAGGAAGCGGAACGGAAGAAGAAGCAATGGCCCTTGTGGACCCTCAAAGTGTTGTTGGGCCTGAATGTCACGGTGGTAGTGTCGATCTTCACGGCGGCTGCCATCGATCGGCAATATGCATTGCTAGCCCCGATAGCGGGACTTCTCGCTTGGTCAAGTATCCAACTGTGGTGCCATATCTCCACAAGGGGTAAGTAGCATGGAATGGGGATTGATTGGATTTTCGTTGATCATGCTTGTATGCGGGATGTTCATATTCAACATGTTTGCCTCCAAAAAGGCGATGATCCCCGAGCAGATCCAATTGACTCGGTGGCGGAAAATCGCCACCGACACGGAAAAGAAGTACCAGTTGTCCTCCGAATGGGGGATGCCATTTAAGTACAACCCCATGATGGTGGCTTTGTTTCGCCGGGACGTGCTTGAAAAGCTCGTGTGTGTTGGACATGCCCACGCATCCAAAAACGTTCTCGATGATGTAGACCGCATTATCGCCACTGTCGAAGCCAATCACTATGCCATGGACCAATACGTCTATGGCAAATGGGTGATCAACATGGAAAAATCGACAAACCATAACAAAATCTACGATTGGATGCCGAACCCCAACGAACGATTCCAAGCCTTGTGGGCGGACACGGAAGCCATGTTGGGTAAACTAAACGACTTGATCACCTACGTCCGGTCCATCGGCGTGGAAGGTGTCAACGCATCCATCGAATCTGCCAAAGTCCACTTGCAGGTCCACTTGCAAGACTTGACCGCCGCCAAAGAAGCGGATGCTGCAACCGCCAAAGAACTGGAGCAACGACCGCTATGAATAAAATCAGCCTTGCCAACGAAGACGGATACCCGGGTGTCATGTCGCAAGCCCAAACCACGCCATGGAGAAAACTGCATGAAGACCCTAACGCGGGTCTTTACATACACGACGAGGTCTTGGTGGTCCTTGAGCACCAAGTTTTCAAGGTGACGGAGTTCCCAACAAAACCATTAACTGTTGATGATGACGTTGGCGACAACTGGATAAAGAATCCATAAGACCCTTAGGGGGTCAATGAAGGCGTCCCAAAGGACGCTGATGTATCAAACAAACCAAGGCTTGCCGCTAAATCTCAAAGTAGAAGCTCAGATATCCAGGGTCATTAGACTGAATTCGAATAAGCCCCATACGGAACAAAATTTTGAGGTCGTCTAACATTACCGACACCCCCGAACTACTGACGGTAAGCATATGCACCTCAGGAACCTGGGCATACGCTGGAAACACCTTGTGAACGAGGGGTCCTCGAAAATAAACAAATTTCTTGAAAGAGCGCAACTTATCTGGGAGGGGAAAGTGCCCAGCCCCGTAAGAATTATCCTCCCCGGCGGTTTTCAACAGGGGGGACAGGTGCTTCCGCAACTCAGG
>JACCEC013089462.1_pt1 | contig 30950 bp, 50 predicted proteins | sample 7450121 | NCBI WGS metagenome assembly JACCEC01 (sample SAMN15323455, study PRJNA562643) | freshwater metagenome | isolation source: river surface water | place: USA:Blue River Watershed | collected 2017-08-18 | reverse complement strand
CTATCGCTTAGGCACCTACGAAGTGTTGTAGGATTTCGTAGTGGTCTTCAAAGCAGTCTTCCGACTTCACTTCTGCAATAGGCACCCACCTAGCCTTTTCAGCGTCGTCGCTTCCTTTTACCTTGGGCAGTTCGCCGTCAGGTAATTGAATATGAAACGCATGAGTGATAATACGTCCTCTTGGGCTACGGTCAATAGCGTCGAATACTTTGCTTCGAACGATACTGCCCTTTAGCACAGGAGCAGGTACTTTAATCTGTGTTTCTTCGCGTAGTTCACGCAACATTGCCGCTTCGACTGACTTGTCAGTATTAGCATTTACATATCCGCCGGGCAATGCCCAAAGACCTCGCCCTGGCTCTGCCCTACGCTTGATCATTAGTACGTGTCCGGATTGGATAACCACAGCGTCGGCAGTACTAAAGATAGGAGGATATGGCAAACTTGCGTATTGTTGTTTGTACTTGATCACAAACTCACGTTCACGAATAATTTGCTCGTATTCAGGTTTAGTTTTGAAATCCATTAGGAAGTCAAAAGTAGATTCCGGCACAACACCTTTAATGAAAGCCATGTTAACATCACTCTTGAAGTAAAGATCACGAATATTAACGGCTGACAGAAACTCAATCAACTCTACGTTTTCAAATCCCCACTGTGGGAACATGTCTAAGTAGAATGAACTGTCGTCTTTCTTGTGTCCGATGATACCTACACGGTCACCGGGTTGAGTGTGTTTTGCAACAAGACCTTGTACACGGACTGCCCATGCTTGGTCGTTGTAGATTGTATCTGGGTTGGCTTCGACAGAGATACGCATTGACAGCCCAGCACTTGCGGCTCGAATCATGCGCTCACGCTCTTGGCTGGTAAATGGGTTTTTATAGGTACGTGGCTGATTGGCACTACCTGTAACAATCACCAGTTGATCGCAAAGTGCAGTCGCACGTTTGATAATCTCTAAGTGAGCGTTGTGAATTGGTTGAAAACGTCCAATGAGGACGAGAGTATCATATTTTTTTGACATACAAAAATCCTTTGTATAATTGTTAGCGCAGAGTCTATCTCTTTGCTGTATGTATTTATTATACAGGAAAAATATTCACTTGTAAAGTGAATATTCTTCCAAAATATTACATATCATCATCCTCCCAATCCATAGCATCTTCGTCAATAAAAGGAAGATCTTTGTACTTTGGATCGTCATAGTATTTGTAATAACCCTCGTTGGGCATAAGTATCCGGAAACTACGTTGGTTGCTCATTGCTAAGGCTAACATAGAAAACTGTGCTTTATCTAGAATATCAGTCATATAGAATGTGCTAGAACAAGCGCCACCGATGCCTTTAATAGGGCCGTGCTTGATTTTGAATTGTTTAAGTGCTTCTTTAAACTTCCAGTAATCTTCGCCTTCTTTAACAATAATTCGAGTAATACCCAACTTCTGATTTCTCAGACGGATTTTATCTACAAAGGTAAGTTTTGTTAGTGTGGCTTCGTTTGCATCATTGATTGTTAACAGACAATCTTTAACTTTGATGCTACCCTTGGTATGAGGATTGTCACTAGTTTCTTTAGTGCTCCAAGGTATTTCACAATCTACGTGCTCAACGTAAAATGTTTCCCCATGTGTTTTTAGGACCCACATAGGTATGGTTTGGTCCTCTAGGTGTTTTTTGTTAAAATGGAACACCACATCCCTACAAGCATATTCAATCTAGGCCATTTCGATATCTCCTTATTTCAGTTTTGGCTTCTTTAACACGCTCATCGTGTTTAAAGTTCTGTAGCATACAACAACGGCAGGTTAGCATTGCAGTCTTACGACCACGCAACTTTGAGTTGGCTGCTGCCTTGCCATGATATATGCTCTTCATATTATATTTACTATAAATAATTTACGGGGAGTAGTCAACCTGAAAAGGTTCCATATATCGTCAGCACGGAGAGATCCCGGTACATGGACAAAGAGACAAGACCATAACTTTTTAAAGGAAAATTATGGAACTCTTTACCCTCCAAGCCCTTTGGGCATTTCTCGCTATCATTTTGATAGACATTGTATTAGCCGGTGATAACGCTCTTGTTATCGGAATGGCTGCTAACAAATTACCAGACCACCTACGCAAGAAGGCAATCTTTTGGGGGACATTTGGTGCTATTGCTATACGTTTTGTAAGTGTTGCGGCACTGACATATCTACTAATGATCCCAGGCCTACGTGCCATAGGTGCGGCCGCATTGATATGGATCGGTTGGAAACTGGTATTTGATTCAGGCGACCATGAAATAGAAGCCAAAGATACCTTTTGGGGTGCTATATCAACTATTGTAATTGCTGATGCTGTTATGGGCATCGACAACGCACTAGGTATTGCCGCAGCCGCTAATGGCAGTTTTATCTTAGTTGTTGCCGGCTTGTTGATTTCAGTGCCAATCATTCTGTTTGGTGCTACCATGGTCAGCAAGATCCTACAGCGTTGGCCAGACACTGTGTTTGTCGGATCGTTTGTCCTGTTTGCTGTGGCGTTCTTGATGTTGATGAAAGAACCTCTAATGGCCACATGGTGGGCGGGACTAGCACCTTTAGCGGCCAGTATCCTACCTTGGGCGGCTGCATTGGTGATCACTGCTGTGCAATACAATCAAGCAAGATTGCATTTACACAAACGATATTTGTTCAACAAATAAAAAAGCCCCGAAAGGGGCTTTTATTATGATTTAAAATAACTAATTAGATACTTGATACCTATTATTACTATAAACATTACAATCGTAAAGATTGTTAGTTCTTTATTACTAATGTTCCTCATAGAAATATTTAAGCAAAAATTTCTAATGCGGTTCCACATTCAGAACAAAACTTAGCATGAGCCTTATTCTGCTTGCCACAGGTTACACATTTTGGTTTATGCTTGACTGTAACAGGTTTTTCTACAGGCTTGTTATGTCCGAGGTCGCCGACAATGCGTAGAACAATGTTGTGAATAGTAGGATCAAGTGCTCCAATAGTAGTAGTTTGGAACTTCTGCTCACTCTTACTACCCGGCACAGTGATACCAGTCTCGTTAGCACACCAATCCATTGTAGCCATACCGTCGTGCATTTCGGTAGCCTGTGGCGATACCTTATTAATTGCGGCACCTGCGGCTTGAGCAGTTGCTTCGCCGTTCTTGCTCCAATCGACTCCACGCAAGACACCGTTGACATTTACTTGGCTATAAGTTGCTCCGCTGGCCTGTATCCAACTGTTACCGCTTGTTGTGCTGTATTTGTCAACAACACCTGGATATTCACTTGAGCGAACACCCGGAGGGTAGTAAGGAAACCCACTACCGGCAATGCTACTAACATTAATCACGGGGCGCGGAAGCTCAAACTGATATTCTACACGGATAAGACCGTCTTCTTCTTTGATGCCACGTGGGCCTTTTTCAATTGCGGCAGTACGTTCAATAAACTTGAAACGGTTGCCTTCGGAGAGATTGCCGTTTTTAATCCAACGCTCTAAGTCGACACTCCGACCCGGGTCTATGACCAATCCGCCAGGAACAGCATTCTCTCCGTCGACAAATACATTGACAACGGCTCGAACTGTATTAAGGTTTTTTAGTAGAATTGAGTATTCACTTGCGAACGGGATGTAAACCGTGTCTTTGAATTCTCTGAGGATTTTGCCTTTTACTTTAATGGAGGCGACCAATTTTTGATTATACATCATTTTATTTCCTTTTTACGGTACACAGAACAAGTACCTGGTTAATTTAGTTCTGTTGGTTTGTAGGACCATCCTACAAATTTATTTAGTGTCTGTATCTAACCCAAACACAAATTTGATTCTGTTTGCGGCTACCTGTCCATCGTATCGAGTGTTTTCACAAATATCAATACATTCTTCAACAATTAGTTTGGCAAACTCTTCGTAATCGAAATTGCTATAGGGTTTATAGCATTTGATCATTATTTCTTTAATTTTTGCATTCATACATTGTTCCTTCCGATTCTGCTATAGCCCAACTTAGACACCGTTTCTTTGTCTAACACTCTGGGTGTTTTTACTATTGTTGGTTTAGTAGGCCACGCCCTTGTATCCACAGTTTCACCAGTTAGTTCATATCTAAAGTCTGGATCATAGACCATAGCACCATCTGAGCGATATTCGGGGCGTCCATCGCGATAACGAAATAGTACACCACGACACATACAGAAGGATGCACCTTTATTAGTCCATACTTCACCGTTTACGGTACCAATGTATTTGACTACATTGCCTTTGTACATTTCGTCAATGGCTTCGTGCCAGTTCATTCTTTTGTTCTCATTAATTCAAATAAATCATGCCCAAGTTTATTTTTAAATTCTTCCTCGGTCATGTGAACAAGCGTATCTACTGCTAGTTCCATCGGTAAGGCCAATGTCATTACCATTTCTGGAGCAAAAGTATCGGGGTTTGCTTTTATGTGTCTGCTAATTAGTCTCATTCTGGTACCTCTACTAGTTGAAAAATCTTGTAATTACGCTTTTCTTTGCCTTTGTTATCAGGACGGGTTTGACAGTATTCACGGAAGTTACGGGCTTCCTCCATTGTACCGTGAAATACTTCACTACCATAGGCATAAAGTCCTACTGAGCCGCTGTCGCCTTCCCAGTAGAAGCCTACACCATACATGAACTTTTTACTTTGCTTTTTCTTTGGCATGATTACATTCTTCCAAATGCGCCAGGTTTGCCCGGTTCAATTAGTTCACAACGAACACCTTTACCAAACTCGTCGAGTATCTGTCGAGCGTTGCCCTTTTGATCCATGACAAATTTATAACCTTCAATACAACGGCTTTCGGTCATACCGTTAACACCCCAACTAACATTGCTATTTGTACCAGAACCAAAAAGAATAGGGGCGGCAATTAGAATTAGAATGGCAAAGAATACAATTCCGACCATCAGCTCAATAAGAGTAAAACCTCGTTGCATTTTCATTTAGGTGCTTTCTTTAAATTGGTGCGTCTGATGGGAATCGAACCCACTCTACAGAGTTTTAGAGGCTCCTGCCATTCCATATGGCCCAGACGCGATAGTTTAGTATAACAGAAGAAAAAGAGTTAGTCAAGAAAAAATGGGCATTTAGCCCATTTTTTCACGATATTTAAATAGCGCCAATTGTCTTGCTAAAAATAATCTCCATCTTACATACTCGGATAACTCATCGTCATCCTTTTCTGACTCTTCAACTATTCTCGGACGTTTGTACGATACATAGATATCTTCATCGTCAATAAGATTATTTGGATCGCTACCAGATAATATTAACGATTTTCTAAGAGGATTACTTCTTAGGAGTTTCGGCTTTTTTATCGCCGCCTTTGTCACTTTTGACTTCAGCCTTGGCTGGTGCAGGTGTGCTGGCTGCGGGTGCAGTAGCGGCTGGCTTGGCCTCGGCTTTCTTCTCCTCTTTCTTAGCAGGCTCAGCGGCAAATGCTGTAGCCGCAAATACTGATGCGATTAATGTTGCAATAAGTTTGTTCATTTTAATTTCCTTTAAGGTTGATTTTGCACTAATACCAATCTGTAGCAATTACAGTTAGCATCAAGAATGTTTTCATAATGATAACCGTATGGTGCAGGTTGCGGTTGCATGTTAGGATACACTTGTACTGGCTGCTGTACTACTACCGGTTGCGGTCTTGTTAGAACATACGTTACTACGCCTCCGATCACAAGCGGAGCAATCCAATCTGCACTTCGAACATGTCCGTAGTGGCCATGGTGATGTCTCGGATTTGCCTGGCTTGGCCCAGCCACTAACATCAGACTCGCAATCGCCAAAGTAACTAAGCGTTTCATACATAATGCCTCCTAGCATAATATAATAACGCCTTAGAGTTACATTAAGTTGACAAAAAAAAGGCTCCGAAGAGCCTTTTTGGTTATTTCTGTTACGAGGTATTTCCTACCCTAGGCTGCGTTTAGGCGGCCAATGCGAACTGTTCGTCGTTTGCGTTTACGTTGTTTTGCTTTTTACGTCTACTCCTGACGTGCTGTCCACTCTGCTACTCTTTGCCCTGTCGAAACCAATGTCTGGCCCATCATAAGGATACTATTTTATAATTTGTTTACAAGAACCTGCTATATTTTTTTTATTTGTCTTGTATTCTGCTCTAATTTGTTCTAAAGCCTGTTCACACTCTTGTCTGTCTTTATACTTGGCAAACGTTTTATGCTCAGGATTTGAACCTAATACAGTAAACGTTAACACCCAAACAAATGCAGTGTGCATAGTTCTCCTTATGGTGGACCAGGCGGGGGTCGAACCCGCGTCCAGAACACTTTTCTCTTTGCTTCATACAGCAATAACTTACATTATATATTTATAAACCTGCCTTTGTTAACATATCTGAGACCCAAATTTTAGGATCTAAATCTACAGTCCAATTAATTGGCAGTTGTCGCATGTCTTGTCGGTAAACAATACTAATTTGATTGGAAGGAATTACAGCCTTCCAACCATCTGTTAGTTGTTTAAGATGTTGACTAACGATGTTATAAGGAACAAACCCAATAGCAAATGTTCCACTATTTTGAATAATCATCAAATGATCGAATGTCTTATCTAAGGTGGTCCTAGTGTTTGCTTTGCTTTCGTAAATATTCTTGAGCTTAACAGATACGTTTTCTTTAAGATTACCTTTTTTCTCAGTAAACATCGGACCGTCGCCTGTTTTTACTTCGATAGTGGCATTATTCCAAGCATCAAAAATCAAATCGTAGTCGATTGTGTCAACCCAACGAATATTATTCTTGTGATTGCATTTTTTAAGTGCTCCAAGAATAAATTTCTCCTTGAGCATTCGATTACTGTGCTCATTTAAAATTTGAGCGCCAGGTGCGTTGCTGATATTATTACATGCAGACGCAAATTTAGTTACGTCTACCCAAGTAAGAAATTCTTTGTAATCCATTAATTACTTTCTTCTGCGAAGTGCTCGGCGTGCTGCCGCTTTTACGCTGTGGTTCTTTGCACGATATGCCATGATGTTCTCCAAAAAAAATAAAACTGACAGACTTCCCAGGGCGTGTGGAGCCTCTGCCGAGCCTTGTGTCCCCTCGCTATGCAAGATTGCCCCTGCGAAAGCATACATTAAGTATAGTCTCAAAAATATTTATTGTCAACCGAAAAGTAGCCCAGGTATTCTATTCTTTTCATTTTTGGGCAGGCCGTGCCGTTTTTCGACTTGCTTAAAGTAATTATACCCTAGATTTTTATCAAATTGTTCCCATGTATAGGCAAAGAATGGTTGTATGTTAAGCAAAATTCCAATATCCGGGCGATGTGCGTTGTCATTATATACTTCGAGCATACGCAAGAACTGGCGGTCTGCTAGCAAATGCTCTCTACACTTTTTGCTCTGTATGCGCCAGAAGTCCGTATTGTAATTAGAACCACCATGGTAAACATACCTATAGAAAGCAATTAGGCCATTTACTTCGTGCTGTGACCCTGCAATAATTTCCTGCCTAGTTGCCTCGCCGTTAATCATCTTAATGTATTGTGCATTAAGTCTAGTATAATATTCCATAGACAATGCTTCCATAGGTTCAAAGAACAAATAACGATTGCCATTCTTTAAAATCCTACCATCAATTAAACTGTTAACTGTATAATAAGGTTTAAACACATACTCTCTGGTCATCATTTCTTCTTTAGGAACCTTTAAGATACTGGACATATCTTCAAGTGCATCTTCCTTAGAAGTTATTGTATCGTTGTACATGTACCCCCAACCTTGTCTATGTTGAAGAGGAATACCAAACATCCAACCATTCTTATGTGCCCAGTGATGCGTATAGTTCCATGTGCCAGGTTCTTTGACGGCCGTTACTAATGCATGATTGATCGGTAAGTCAACCATTGTATAATCGGAATAGTCTTTAGGAAATCCGCTACAGTCTATAACATAATCATAAACATGTAACTGGTCATTGATTTTTACTTCAACACCGTTGTTGATGTTTCTAAAGTGTCCTACATTCCCTTCGAATTTTTTAAATCTCTTAGGATACAGTTCTGTTAGTCTTCGATGACCAAAATCTTTTAATCTTGTATTGTCAAAATGGATAGCATAGTTTGGAGGAATAATAATGCTATCAAAAGTATGTTGTCTCCAATTAGTATAACGTACAGCATATTTGTGAGTGGCACTCAACTCGTCTGCATCGTAGAGCATGTTAAAATTAAGACCTTTGAAAAGGGCTAATGGCGTTGCTGTACTCGTTGCTTCACCTACACCGAGAATAGGAATACTAGGGTCATAAACAGAGTGTACTTCCCACGTATCGTCTAGTGTAGACAGCATCTGCCCCAGTGTAATGATACCTGCTGAGCCTACGCCAATAACTAATAATTTTTTCATGCTTTTATTTGTTGAACGTCAATTCCTGATTTTTCGAGGAATTTAACGCCCGAATCATCTCTATAAGCCATGCCAAAATACACAGACTTAATGCCGCTTTGATAAATGAGCTTGGCACAATCCATACAAGGAGCGTGAGTAACAAACAAGTCAGCACCAAGGCCACTATTTGTATTTTTAGCAAGTTTTGCAATAGCATTGCTTTCAGCATGTAACACCTCTGGTTTAGTTTTTAATCGAAATCGACCTTGTACTGTATTTCCGTTGTCATCTACGTAAGAACCTGTGTACGGCCAACGCTCCTCGATCTCTTCAGGATCAAGCCAGCCGCCGGCTGAACACCATTCTACATCTTCGCAGTTGTTATCCCATCCGGCTGGCATACCGTTGTAGCCATAACTAATAACTGTATCGTCTTTGACAATTACAGCACCGACGTGAAGTCTACGTGCATGACTGAGTTCTGCGGCTCTCTTAGCCCAGTCCATATATAAATCAATAAATTTTTGTTTCATAGTTTAGAAGGTCGCCATATTCCTGTAATTCCTCCTCGACTCGGCGTCCAGATAGGTGTAGTTCCGGTAGGACCTCCCCAACTAACTGTAACATCTCCGTCATCTGGATTATTATTTTTTCCGCTTGTAGGTGTTTGATTACCTCCGCAAAATGACATCTTACCTCCAGATACTTGATAAACAAAATTAACGTGGCTAAAGTTCCAAAGAACCATATCTCCGGGTTGTGCCTCAGATATTGGAATTGATGTTGCATTCCATCTTTCTGGTTTGTTGCTAAGTCCTACTGTTCTTGCTTCAGGCGCCCATCTATGTCCTGTTTTCTTTAAAACCCAATTCATAAACCCCATACACCATGCAGTTTGATCAGTGTTCCATGGTGAGCTCGATGGGAATCCTAATTCTACCCATATACCTGTAATGTTCTTATTACTAGGCTTACTGTTTTGACCAGATTCTCTCCAGATACCATTCTTTGCTTCATTTAATATAGAAGTTAGGAACGGAATAATATCTGAGCTAGATGCTACAGAAGGTGCTACTGTGCTTGTTGATACTTCTTCTGTGACCGGGGCGTAATACTTTTTAACACCGTTATCATATGCTTCGGTGTTTTCGTAACTTTGAGGACTAGATACATAGGCCGTTGTAGTTGCTTGAATAACCGAAACAGCAACAGGATTTAGTTCTGCTTCTGGGGCAATTACGGTATCAACAAATGCTGCACTGCTGGCTACATTTACATTGACATTTCCGCTACCGGTGGCGCTATGACCACATGTAGCAGAGTCTCCTTGTTGTACAACTGGTATATTATTAGCATAGACATTAACAGTCGATGCGATCATTGTAGGAGAAGAATGTGGAGGAAGTCCGTGGCCTGCTACGGGATCTCCGTTAATGATTACTGCTTGATTGTTAGCAAAAACTGTTCCTTGTGTAGGTATTAAGTCTCCACCAGCAGTGTCGTTATCTCTTGATATACCGGTCATTTTTTATTTAAGCCATTGCAATGCCAGTTGTACCTTGCATGTACTGGTCTGCGGCATCTTTCTTGGACGGCATCATGACCAATATATGAGATTGCTTTAAGGTTACAGTTTCTTTGTTGCCTAAAAAGACAAAAGGAATCATTCCTAATCCTTGTGGACCTAAACTTACTGTCAAAGGTTTTGTAATTTTAACAGTATCGTTAGTTTCACTATCAAGTCTAGCAATGAGTTCTTCACCGCTGATTAATTTAATACTTACTACATCGCCACTAGCGATTGGTTTTTCTAATAACATTTATAATTCTCCTGATTGTGCCAATTTTAACATTAGCGAATATTGTTCGTGGGCTTTTTTAACTGCTGGGTACTTATCCCGCAAATACTTTTCTTGTTCTTTTTGTTCCATTAGCATTTCAAACATCCTGTAATGCCCAGTTTCTTTCATGTTATTAAACACTTGTTCTTCAAACTCTGCAATACGCTCTAGTTCGCTTGCGGCAATCTCAACAGTATACAGAGGTTCTGTATCATGCACAACGTCAATATGACTTTGTATCATATCAAAGTTGCCAGGATCTCTAAAGTAGTTTAAATTTACCTTATGATACCTGTGAGCTCTTTTATTCGTGTCTAAAACTCGTATACTATGATGCTCACAAAATTTTCTTAAGTTGTTATTCTGGCTGGACATAGTCTTCTGCTAAAGGAAAGATCTCTGCAATTACTTTTGCACAGGCTTTTGCAATTTCCATATGTTCTTTTTGTGTACCATTGGCAGCACGAAGTTGAATGTAGTGAATCCAAGAACGTATAGTACCGTTCATGTAAACTCTAGTCTTAGTAAGACCTTCTGGCAGAACAGCGCGAGCTTGTTCTTTGGCAATACCCTTGGCAATAGCCCACTCATAGGCCTCACTGCATTTTTTAATTACTTCTCGTTGGATATTTTCCCATCCTGCGGCAATATATCTGCCTTCATCAGAATTAATATCTATTTCAATCGAGTTCTGTCGATTCTTAGTGTCCTGTAGTCGAGCTTCTCTTAGTACAAACATTTCGCCCATGTCTTTAGGATTAGCATAACGTTGACTAAATTCTTGGAAAGAGAAACTGCGATGACGAACAATTTGATGAGCAATATCGCGTGTAGTATCAATTTCAATGCAAGCATTGGCCATTTCAAGTGGGGACCAATGTTGGTGTTTGATTAGATACTTAATTAATTTTTCGCTAGTCTCAGAATTAAATTGATTTGCAGGATTACTAACCCTAGCACAAAATGCAATTAACTCTTGCACATCATAAAGACCTTCGTCAGCCATTTCACGGCTCGGTCTAGTATAGGAAATAAGTTTTACATTCATTTGTTTTCTTTCTTAGGTAGTTGGCAAAGTGCTTCTAATGTTTTATAATGGTCGTAGGCTTTTTGTAGTGCTTCAAAATGTTTTAATTTCTCTGGATCAGGTACTAGTATTGCTAATCTTTTTTCTATAGTCTCTAACATATCTACTATGCTACGACCTTTAATTTTAACATCACCTTCGAAATCAGCATTACCTGTTACCTGTAGACCTGGATGGGGAGCAGAACCAACAGTAATTGTTGGATTTGCATAAAAATAACTTCCACTAGTTCCATTAAACTGACTAGTGTTAATAGTATAACTACCAGTAGGTATAGTCGAACCTTGTGCGCCTGTAACGCTATAACTCATACTCAGAGGATCGCTCGTCATTGAATCAAAAGAATTTAAATCTATTGAAGCAATTTCTTCAACGTTTAAATCTGATGCTATCGGTTCATCTAGTGGCCATTGATCTTTATCAGTCTCCATATCCGCCTGCCGTTTCTTCTAAGTATTTTTGTAACTCATTGAAACCACCAATTAGATTGCCATTGATTATAATTTGAGGGACTGATCTAGCACCCGGTACTGCTTCTAACAGTTGTTCTTTAGTCCACGGGCCTGTAGTAATATTCTTTTCTTCATACTCCCATCCTTTCATTTTGAGCAAATCTTTTGCTCTATCACAATAAGGGCAGGGGTTTTTACTCCAAACGGTTACTTGCATTTTTAATTTCCTTTATTAACTTTAAATTGTTTTTATAATTATGTCAAGAGAAATTTTACAATCAAAGATCCGGAAGTTCTTCGTATTCCATATGATCGCTCATTACTCCGATTACATAATTTGTCGATTCATTTTCTTGTAACGCAGTCTGTTTCTTATTGATGTTAACGTGCTTGTTAAACCAAGGAATAGGACTGGTTTTTGGATGGTCTTCTTGGTATTTGATACCAATTTCTTTTAGGCGCACAAATGCTGTGTAGTCTACAAAGTCTTTTAAAATATTTGCATTAAGCCCGATAACTACGCCTTTGGAGAATAGATATTCAGCCCATGCCTTTTCTTCTCGAATAACTTCCATGTACATTCCGTATACTTCTTCAGCACATTCTTTTTCGAGGTTGACAAAGTCTTCATCTTCTTTAGTAACAGAATTGATTAGCCAAGCAGTCCATTCTGCGTGTAAGATTTCGTCTTGAAGAATTAGACTGATAATGTTTCCGTTACCAATGTAGATTTTGTTTTCTACCATTGCAAGACTTGTAGCAAAACTTACCATGAAGCGTAAAGCCTCCAATGCGTATGATGCGTGTAATGCCAACCAAATGGCTCGCTTGTGATCATAGACTGGAACTTCTTCTCCCAACTCTTTACGACAGTTGAGAATATGTAAATTCTCATAGTAACGACCAATGTTAGCAGCCATATTAACAATTTCAGCCGTGTCATGGATTTTGTTAAATTCATCTTTAGGTACTCCATATACATTTCTAATAATGTGACTATATGACTTAGAATGGATGCTGGTTTCAAAGAATCCCCAAGTCAGAGTAAGAGCTTCTAACTCAGGAATACTGCAAACAGGTCCAAACACTTGACTAGGAGCACGACCTTGAATAGAATCTAATGCTGTTTGTCTAAGTAAGTTACTGGTAAAAATATGCTTGACTGCTTCAGATGCTTCTTTATGATCAATCTTATCTTTAGTAAGACTAATCTCCTCCGGTACCCAGAAGAAGCCGCGAGCAAGCTCTTCGAATTTTTGTAGTTTAGGATATTTTACTTCTTCAAAACGTTGTACTGTAACTGGACCTTCAGGGTCTAAAAACATTTTACGCTTTAGATAGTTTGTTTGTTTTGTTAAGTTATATTGTTCTTTACTCATTTGTGTGTTTCTTTCTGTAATCTTCTATTGCCGCTTTAATTGCATCTTCCGCTAATATTGAGCAATGTATCTTAACTGGCGGTAAGGCTAGTTCTTCTGCGATTTGACTATTTTTGATTGTTCCTGCTTCGTCGAGAGTTTTTCCTTTGACCCACTCTGTAACGAGGCTCGAACTTGCGATAGCCGATCCACAGCCGTACGTTTTAAATTTTGCATCTGTAATAATACCTGTATCATTGTTTACCTTTATCTGTAATTTCATAACATCGCCACAAGCAGGTGCACCGACCATGCCTGTGCCAATTGTATCATCAATATCAAACTTTCCTACATTTCGAGGATTCTCATAATGATCGATTACTTTATCACTATATGCCACATCTATCTCCTTAAACAGAAAAACTACTTCCGCAGCCGCAAGTTGTTTGAGCGTTTGGATTTCGAATACTAAAATTTGCCCCCATAAGATCTTCTTTATAATCTATTGTAGCACCTTCTAAGTATTGCATACTCATAGCATCAATTAAAATCTTTGCACCAGATTTTTCAAATACAAAATCGTCTTCAGTTTGGTCTTCATCAAAAGTAAAACCATATTGAAACCCAGAACAGCCGCCGCCTTGCACAAATGTCCTAAGTTTTAAATTAGGATTATTTTCTTCGGCAAGCAAATCAACTATCTTGGCTATTGCAGATTCTGTAATAGTTATCTGTTCCATGTTACAACTTACAGGCCTCGCAATCTTCTTCAAGCTCTTGATAAATGATAGCATTGTCGGCTGCATTAATTGCATGTCCATTAATGCCATTAACTTGTGTTGTAGCAGTTACACCCATCTTAGCACCTACTTTATTGATAAGGCTGTAATAGATTGTTTTGATACCCCATTTGTATGCTAACATTAAATTTTTAGCAATTAATGTTCCTGGAACTTTAGCATCTTTAAAATGTGCAGGATTGTAGAATGTATTTGTTGAAATGCTTTGATCGATATATGCAGCCAATACAGCCGCAGTTTTCAAATAATCAATACAATCTTTTTGGTCCCACATTAATTGATATTTGTTTTTTAACCTTCTGTAGTCCGGAACAACTTGTACAAAAGATCCTGCTTTAGATTCTTTAACACTGATAAGTTCCATTGGCATTTCAATGCCGTTAGTGGAGTTTAGAACAACGCTAGAACTTTCTACCGGAGCAATAGCCATAAGTGTAGCATTACGAATACCATATTGCTTCATCTTCTCGCGTAAAGGTTCCCAGTTTAAACTAGGTGTAAAGTCTGTAAGTTCATCAACGCCTTTGTTGCGACGTTCCCAAGGGAACACACCTTGACCATAATATGTCTGTGCAGATTTTGCACATGCTCCTCGCTCTTCTGCAAGCTCAACTGACATTTCGGTTAAGTAGTAGGCCTGATGCTCCATCCACTTCTTAACTTCAGCAAGAGCATCACCTGTGCCATATTGTAGGCCACGACGAGCATGCCAGTATGCTAAGTTAGTAATTCCAACACCTAACGGTTCAAAGTCTTGATTAGCCAATTTGCTTTGAATGCTTAAGAAGTCTTGATAGTTTAATAGGTTGCTTAGGCTTCGTACTAGAACACGACAAGCCTTTTTCATCTCCTGCGGATTACGGAAGGCGCCCCAGTTGATGCTGCCAAGAGTGCAAAGAGCAATTCGTCCCTCAGGATCTTCAATTCTCTGGAAAGGCTTCGTGGGTAAAAGTATCTCCTGGCATAGATTGGATTGATATATTGGATCAAGGCGTGTATCAAACGGGCCCTGGTTGATAACATTGTCGATGTTGACAAGATAGATGCGCCCAGTATCAGTGCGTTCTTTAAGGATTCCATTTTTGAATACCTCATCCGCTGATAATGTTTTCTTTTTAATGTTCTTATCTTGTTCATACTGTAGATATAATTTTTCAAACTCTGCCGAATCTCTATAATAGGCTTCGTAAAGGTCTGGTACTTCATGTGGATCAAACAATGTGATGTTTTCGTTATGTTTGTAACGATTCCAAAACATTTTATTAACAACAACACTATAGTCCATTTGACGAACACGAGTTTCCTCGGTACCCTGATTGTTCTTTAGAACAATGAGGTCTTCAAACTGGGCGTGCCAAACAGGAAAAGTTACTGTGCAACTAGCATTACGGATACCACCTTGTGAACAACTACGCAGGTCTGCAAACCACTTTTTCAAGAAAGGTATCATACCCGTGTGTTTGATCTCACCGTTGCGAATTGGGGCTCCTAAAGGTCTGATTCTGCCTAATTCGAGACCAATTCCGGCACGTTTTGAAGCATATTTGGCCATCATTTCGCCAGAAGCGAAGATGGAATCGAGTGTATCATCAGAACTAATAAGAACACAACTACTAAACTGCTTGGTAGTAGTACCGAGGCCAGCAAGCACAGGAGTAGCCAAAGTAAAGTGGCCGTTGGACGCACACTCATAGTATTCCTTTACATATTTTAATCTTTGTTCTTTAGGTTCATTGTGAAAAGCAGTGGCGGCTGCAATGGCATAACGCACTTGCGGAGTTTCATATATCTTGCCTGTAGCACGATTCTGTACAAGGTATTTTTCTGCTAACTGTGCGATTGCCGCATAGGTATACTGCTCGTCTTTACTATGATCTAAAAATAAATCTACAATGTTCCATTCTTCTTCTGTATACCATTCTAGCAGTTCTTTAGTATACATACCTAACTCTATATTCTTTTTTACAATTTCATAGAGGCGGGGAGGCGTGTAACGACCATATACCTGCTTTCGTAGCATAGACACCTTTTGACGCCCTGCTACATATTGATAGTTAGTGTGATTAATTTCTGGATTTTCTGTTTCGTCAATTAGGTCAACCATTGCCTTTAGCAACAATTCATCAATTGTTTCTGTTGTCATGCCGTCATGGAATTCTAACTGCGCTTTAATTTCGATCATGGAAGGACTAACACCATCTATTCCCTCACAATCAAAAGCAACCTGTCTCTGTATTTTCGAAATGTCTAGTGGTACACGTTCTCCACTACGCTTAACGACTGTAATCATTTTTCACCTGTTAATTGTTATGCTTTTTTGGTTAGGTAGATATTTACCTAGGTCTCTCGACTTCAACTAGATTTTCAAGTCTAATTGTTTCTGGCAATGACTCAGTGCCTGTTAACGAATTATCAACATAGTTAATGACGTGTTTATCGTCTACAACTACGAGGTTATACATACGATTATTCTGCTCGTCTGTATATGTTTTTATCTCTATTCTTGAGTTCTTAAACTTGTCAGTTAATTTCAAAGTCCAAGACATCATTAGTGCTTTGGTAAAATCATCATACTTATTATCTATAATAATTTCCCAAGGGGTTGGCCACGAGTACCTATTGAATGGGTCTACGTTTTTGTTATAAGGTGTAAAAGGGGCCGCCTGCCAAAATTCAATTACATCTTCTAAAGGGGTATCCGAATGGTTCAGTTTAGATCTAAACTCGCTCCATGCAGAAATTCTCGAATCCGGGTCTAAGTCAAACATTAATTACTTGTAATATGATACGTTGAAAACAATTGTTCCTGTTCCAGCACTTACTGGATTATCATATTTTACAGCCAACGTGTCGGCTATTCCTAGACTTTCGGTGTCCACAAGTTCTGCAGAGAATACCACATCGCCGTCCGTTAGTCCGGCAACGTTGTAGGTATCTCTACAAGAAGTTACCGAACTGTAACCAACAATACTTAGAGTACCCTTTCTATAGACAGAAGGTTTTTCCAATGTGTATTCAACTGTCACGCTTGTTACTGTATTTGAGTAAGGGATTCTAATTAAAGTTTGAGTAGCAGTCGACTCTTCGATTGATCTTCTGTCAGTAGAATTAATTTCTATTTTGACTGTTCCGTCTACTAAAGATTTTTGGGCAATGTTTGGATATAAGAGTTGTGCGTTCCAAAGTCTTTCGAAATTATCTCCAGTAACATCATTGCCGTGACTCAATAAAGAAACAACTGATGTTATAGGATTATCATCACCGTCTCTATTGTTTCCGACATCTTTATGAGAATTATTTTTTAAGTTAATTTGATTATTTTTTCTAGTATTGCTTCCTGCATAGACAGATTGCTTTTCAATACTTTCAAATTTGTTATTTTCGATAGAAACATTTTTCGGTCCATAAATGCTATGACCTATTCCCGATAACTCTGTTGCTAAAGTGATACCTTGATAAAGATCATGGAAGTGGCTATTTTTAATAGAAACATCTTCAATGTCATCATTAGAAGTAATAGGATAGCACATGTCTCTAACTTCAATGTCTTCTAGTGTAATATTTCTAGTTAAATTACTGCTAAGTTTAATTGCTGTGTAAGAAGAAGTTGATAATCCATTCTTGACAAAATTTCCTGTAAACTTAACTTTCCTTACTTCGCTATCTTCAACTCCATTTAACACCATTAAAGGTGTCGATGTTGTCACACTAGTCATAGTTCCGTATGATAAAGTCATGTTTGAAATAGAAACATGTCTAGGTTGAATAGCACTGTCAACATCCAGACCTGTATTGCCGTCACTATCCACTGTTTCAAAAATTGTATTAGCACCTTCTGTTACTGAAACTAAAACTGTTTTATCTTGGCCGTCGCCTATAATTGTTGCATAAGGAGGAACATAGATAGTACCTGTTATGTAATATTCTCCGGCTGGTATTCTTAAAGGAATCCTGCTTCTTGCTAGATCTTTATCTTGCGGATTCTTAAAAATTTCATTAATAGCTCGTTGAATTGCAACTGTACTGTCTGTTCTTTCTTCTGCGCCAAAGTCTAATACAACTACATTGTCATCTAACTTTTCTTGTAATGATCTTACAACAGGAGAATTAGCATCCGGACCAGTTGTAATTGTTGTAGCAGTAAAATGGCCCATGTAAGTATAGTTTGTAGCAGTAAAGCGAGTATCGCTTAACAACTCAAACATACGTGCTTCTGTTAAGACTTCAGTGTTACCGACTGCAGGCGCACCTTCGGCAACTGATCCATTACCGATGAACAGACGCTGTTGATCAATTGCCCAGCCCATTTCACCGCTGGCTAGTTGTGGTAATCCTTCCGCTGTTGCTAAACCTCTGCGGATTTGAATCTTTGAAATCTGAATGACGGCCATAAAAATATCCCTGTTATAGGGATATTTATCAGTTTATTTGTGATAGTTAATGTAGTAATCTTCTACCTTAGCAAGCCACATATCCTGGTACTTGTTAAAGTCTTCGGGCAATAAATCAAACTGTTGATACACTTCTCCGCCAACTTTTAATGAGTCATCACCTCTGCTACACATAAAAATAACCCCACGGCGCATGTCTGTGCCATAGACTTCATTATGTGCCATAATGTACGCAGTTAATTGTAAAAAGTAATCCTCTACCCACTCTGCTTTTTTAGGCTTGTTAGTCTGCTTGTGATCGCATACAGCAGGAACACCTTGATAAACACCTACTAGGTCAGTTGTACCAGAGTATAGACCGGGAAAGTATAACGACTGCTCCATTGCCCATACTTCGTCTAACTTAGATAGCCCGTTAATAATAATCTGGTCGGCCATTGCATTTGCTTTAATATGCACAGGATTATTTCCAGGCTGTCTTTGTTCGCCAATTAAAAATCTTTCCAAATTGGCGTGCATTGCGGTTCCTACACCAGCGGCTTCTGTAGTAATACGTTTGGCGTTTTCTTCTCCAACTCGTTTCTTCCATTCATTTAAATGTGTCATGTCCTTAGTTGTACTAAGGATAGTTGTAACTGAAGGAAGACTTTCTCCGTCGGGAGTTAGATAAACTCGTTTTCGAGTAACAGGATCATTTACCTGCGTACAATTTTTATATTTGATTCGTTCAATGAACGGTGGTGGTGTAAGAGTTGACATAATATTACTTTAACAAACATTTTTATAGTTGTCAAGTAATTTATTACTTAGATAAATCTGATGTGAAATCTTTGGCTGCGCTAGAAGCCATTTGGTCTACGCTAGGGCCTTCTGGGCGTTGTAACTGCTCTTGGTCTTCTGGGTCTACTTCATCAGTAGCCACAACAATACCATCTTCGTTATAGTTTTGAATAATTGCTTGTATACTAGGAGTAGATTGGTAAAGTTTATCGAAAGAATCGTATTCAATTGACCCGTAGCCCATATTTTTCATTAAACTTGAAAGGCCGTCATATGAAAACTTTAATGGGCTACCTTGTTTATTGGCTTTGCCCATTAAGTTTCTTAGTACCATTTCGAGATCGCTAGCAAAGCGATCTTCTACTTCAAATAATCTCATTTAGCCAATGTTCTTAGTAATGAGTGTGCTTCGCTTAATCTGCGAGCAAATAACTCGCGGCTTTCACGGCGTGCTCTACCTGCTTCTTCTGCGCCGCCTGCGGCTGCATCGCTAGCGCCAAATTCGTCACCGCCCAATTCCATTTCTGTATCGGTTGGTCCAGGAATTTCTTCTCCGCCGACAGCATCGATATCGTTTGCGCCCATCATATCCATTGCAGGCTGCTCACCGGCTAACGTAGAAACAGCGTTAGAAATTTCTTCACGGCATTGTGTTAGAGTATTTAGAGCAGTTTCTAATGCAGGAGCAACCATAGACTTAAATTGTTCTGCTTGTTCTGCACCAAAATTAGCACGGATAGCATCAGCAAGCTCAATCATGCTCTTTGTTTGATATTGTCCAACACGAGTCATCCATGTTGTGAAGTCATTGACCATGTCTGTACCAGCAGTGATACTCTTTGCTTTTGCTTCTTCGTCTTCTCTAATAAACTGCTTGCTTTCTTTCATAGTCTTTTTCTTTTCCTTATCGGCGTCTTTGTCGCCTTTCTGGCTCTGCCAACCTTGAACAGTTGTAGCCTTTACTTTTGCTCCGCTAGGAAGAGTAACTTCACGTTCTTTTTTCTTTGCAGGTGCTCTGGTTTCTTCTTTAACTTTTTTAGAAATTGTATCTCTACGATTTTTTAGATACTTGTCTGACTTAGTATTTTTCTTACCGTCATTATCGATATCATCATCTTCTTGTCCTACTGGATCAAGAGCTTCATCGGTTTTGTGCTTTGGAAGACCTTTGTGTTTTGTTTTAGCAAACTTTTCTAACTCTTTGGTACCCATCTTCGACATTTCTGCAGAAGCGCCTTTGCCTGCTGGCTTCTTACCTTTGCGTTTGGCTGCAAGAGCAATTCCTGCTGCCTGTTGTTGCGCTTTGCTAACAGCCTTTTCCATAATAATGCTTTCGCCAAGCATCTCTTTGATCTTAGTGTTTAGCAAGTTAACAAGGTGTTTATCTTTCTGATAAGATTCGTTTGCTAGTAAATCGTTAAAATTAGAACTACCTTCTGCTTGACTAATTTTAGTGCGTAGTAGGTTTCTATAGTTTTCTAACTGTTCTCTAGAGTACTTTTCGAAGTTAACTTTAACTCCAAATTTTTTGTACATGTTTTCATTTAACTGATTAGCAGTTATTGGTTTTGTAAAATCGGTGGTCTTCATGGTAATTCCCAAAAAAGTTATATGCTTTATTTATGCTATGCGAGATAATTTTAAAAACGATCTATCTATAGAACTTTTAATGTATTTCGCTTTTTCTGATGCTTGATCCATTCTTGTTTTGTAGTAGATACGCTGATCTAGGGTTATTTTTTTGCGATTATAACTTCTTTTGAACAAGTCTCTATCAAAAATTTTGTACCCATAATCTCTATCTAAGTCTAATAATTTGTTATCAACTATTTTTCCTAGGGCAACATCGTTAGCAATAAGAGCAGCAGTTTGTGGCAAATTAATATTGTCTGCTAGCGTTTTTCCGTTTGCATGTTTAACAGAATAAAACCCAGTTTTTTCTTTCTTAACTAGGTAGTTGTCAAACCTTACAGTCCCGTCTGAATCCTCTGTAGGAATAACGTAGCCTTTGTTTTTGAATTTAGTAATAACTGTCTTAGCAATTACTTCAACTCGGGTAAAAACATTAGGTGGAATTTTTTTCATTAGATCTAAACAAAAATTGGTTATCTTTACTTATGTCTAGCATACCCTTGCGGACTAAATTACGGGCAACTACTTCGTCTCGTTCTGTAAGGCCGGTAATTTTAATTAAGCCGTTACAATTTTCTAAGAATTCTTGTTCTTCGTTAGTAAGAGGGAGAGAAAATTTTAAGAGGTCTACAATTTTCATCTTCTTGCAAGGTCTTTAGGATTTAATTTAATTTTAGGAACACCTAGGGCTGTTTTAGTAGTGTCTAATTCAATATCAGTTGGAGTTACACGATTAACTTTAACTTGCCCTAGTGGAGGCAGATTAATATTCTTTCCTTGAACACTTCTTGCGGCTGCTTGTTTATCAACAGGTGCCGCGCCTATGTCGCCTTGTTTTGCTGCATTGGCAGCGTCAGCTCTTTGTTGAATCCCTTGTGCTGTTGTATCTAGTCCTAATGCGCTTGCAAGGGCCGCACCTAGACTATCGCCAGCATCTAAATCTACACGACCTCTAGTAGCACCTTTAAGGGCTGCTTTTCCAAAGTTTTTAGCCATTTGTGCGCCAACACCTGCTACTGCGCCTGCACCTTTTGCTAGGCCGCCGGCTATTGCTCCCATCGGGCCTAATTCGTTGATAAATTCTTTTGCTCTCATTTTATGGCATCTTCATTATAATAGTTACTACTAGGCTTATTACACCAGCAATTACGGTTCCTGCAGTACCTATTAATACTTTGGTTATACTAGATTGACTTTTTTGTATTGTGTCTGCAAGTGTAGCGACTTTAGTTTCAACGGTATTAACTTTTGCCTCGATAGAAGTAAGGCGGCGTTCTAATTCGCCGTAACGAAGAGCGCAAAGTTCTACGTGACTTTCTAAGTTTTCTTTTTCAATATCTGTTGGTGCCGACATGGCTCACTTCTCCTTGTGTTATTTTACCTAACGTGCCTTAAATGAGCCTAAATGTTGCCTGATATAATTCTCAAGTTAGTGTTTTTTAATTTATTATCTAACAAATCAAACACTGGTCTAAGTATATTTATAGTTTCGGTTAAATTTTTAATTACCGGAACTTGATCAATATCTTCGTGTAAAAGACCTAACTCATCATTCTCAGTGGCAAACACGCCCGGCCTATCTGGATAGAATCTCCAGGTCCATACTCGATGCTTCCCTTTATATTCTGTTCCGAACCCAAGTCCTTTTACATCTGCTTCTTCGACTGTAGGATAACTGTCGTAGGTAATGATACTTCGAATACCTATGCATTGGTTCAAGGTTATCCAATTTTTATATTGGCTGTACTCTTGTTCACTGCCTTGAGTAGATCTACGAACATTAGTGTTAGTAATGTCTACAAGAGTTTTAATTTCAATAACTTCCATTATGTACCTACTTTATTGTAGGTATTTATAGTCAAAAGAAAAGGGACATAAAAATGTCCCTTGTTCTATAGTTTAAAAACTAATTAGGCTAATGTGCCTGCTGCTAAGCCAGAGATGTCAGTAACAGTTGTTGTTACACCTGTTGCTGCATCTAGAACAGCCTTAACACGCTCAGTAACTGTTGGGGTACTATCTGTGTCATAAGCAGGTCCTGTTGGTTGTGCTGTAGCGCCGTCAACTGCAACTACGAATTGGTCGTTAGCACGGGTACCGATATAAACAGTTGTAGCAACTGTTTGTAGGGCACGGATAGCCTTGCTGAAGTTACCTTCAGTAATAGCACTTGTACCGCCGCCGCTATCTGCTGTACCAATGTTAGTACCAGCAATCTTTAAAAAAGTCATTTGTAGACCGCCAGTTAATGTACCAGCAACTACACCACCATGTACTCTAGAAATTCCAGCCATTTTATTTCTCCTTAATCTCGAATGGCAATCACCGCTCCGGTGAATGTAATACTATTTAGTCGATTTGGAAAAAACGTGCTCAAATGGCTATTAATCGTCATCTTTTACATCGCCCTCGATTATACGAAGATTTTTAGCAGTATCTTTAGCATCTCGTAGTTTTCGTATACCTCGAGTAAATTTTGCAGGATCTGCTCCTCTAATACTATTGATTAGCCTACGTTCTAACTCGTAAGCGTCTTCTGGTTCAAAGTTTTCTTTAATTAAACTAATTAAATTGATTGCACTATCAATAACATGCACTGCACGGCTTTCTACAATAGACTCCGTGTCTTTTTTAACAGCAATGTCGTTGAGTTCTTCTAATAGACTTCGAGTATGGCGCTTCACTTGCAAATTCCTTTTTTTTATTTATAGCATATATTAGTATAACAATCCTTTCTGGTAAAAACAATCTATTTCTTTTATCATGGTTTCTACTGATATTAGGGATAAATAAACTAGCAGAAACAGCAGTTTTTGCACACAGATCAAGGACACAGATATGAAAGTAATTACCGAACGTATGCTATTTCTTCTAGAAAGATTAGCAGAAATGTTTCCAAAGCAACACTATCAAAGCGAGTTAGATCGCTACATCTCTAGCAAGCATCCACAAAATGCCGCAGATGTAGAACACTTCACCAAAGAGTTCGAATACAAAACCTCACAAGGAAAATTAATATGAAAACTATTCTAAGCAACATTTATGCTTTTTTTGAAAATGTAGGCAAAGTTCGTGCCGCTACATACTATACACGCATGGGCGACTACGAATCAGCACGTAAAGTAATGCAGAGTTAATTAAAATGTTCTTTGTTGAAATTTACTTTATGCTTCGTAAGTGGAAAGAAGAAGGTTGGGAAGTTCACCCATAATCTCTATTTTTAGTTGCTTTTTTTAAAAAACAGATATATAATATATACATACTGAAACAGAAGTAAGTATGTGAAACACAGTCATACACACAAGGAGAATTAAAATGACAGACTTTACTAAAGAAATTACTAAACAGTTTAACGATACTGCTGAAAAAATGAAACAATTTGTTCCAGAAGTTAAATTTAATAAGAACGGTTATGAGATCCGCACACAGATGCTAGAAATGGCACAGCAACAACTATGGCAAGATTACCAAGCCAAGTGGGGTGCTTTCCAAACTAGCGTTACTAAAGACGGAAAAGAAGTTATTACTAAGGTAGAAATGCCTGTAGCACCCGGAGTAGAGCAAGTATTAGAAGCAGCTCAAAAGTTTTACGATTTTGTAAATCAAAATAACTCCAAGAAATAAATATTAAGATACTATGTATAATAATAATATAATATTAGGCATAGCCATTTAATATAATAGAGTAGTAAAGAAAAACGCCCTTCGGGGCGTTTTTCATTTTGTCTTTGCTGTAAGTCCTAGCAACCATCCTACATAACCTTCTATATCTATTTCCCACCAGTGTTCAGTTAATATTAACTTTTTAGCATTTCTGTGATGGTTGTTATGCCAACCGAAACCTAAAGTAAGCGTTCCTAGAATATAATTGTTTTGGCTGCTATCTTTTAGTTCATGGTTAGTATAGTTAAATGGCAAGTTTGGAGTATGATGTACTGTATTCAAAATTGCTAACCTCACTTGCTCTAACACATAGGCTGCAGAAGCGGCAATAGTTAGGTTAGGATCTATTGCAGTAAGTAACGCCAAAAATAATAGATTAATGTAAAGATGGTAAATGCTAAAAAACTTAATAGCAGGATCTTTCATTGCCCTAACATAATTGTACATGCTGTTAGGATCTCTAAAAACAGAGTCTATCCTATCTTTGTTTACAGTCCATAAAAAGATTGCCTGCAATAATCCATTTCTGGGGCTGTGTACATCCTCACTTGTATCGGTGTGTGCATGATGATGTCTATGTTGTACTATCCAATAAACAATTGGACTGTATCCTGTTATAGTTGCCCAACACGCTAAAACCCAATGCAAAGGTTTGGCCACTTTAAAACTATTGTGACTAAAATATCTATGACCTACTGTTCCGTTGCCTAATGCAAATAGAAAGAAAAATCCTACAACATATTGCCAGTGTAGTGGTACAAATAATAAAGAAAGTACGCCTGCTAGCGTGTAGGCCCAAATAAAGGGTATCAGTTGTTTAGGATTGTTCATACTATTATTTAAAATAGTAAAGTGCTCACTTTAGAGATTGTGGTAGCGAGTCACGTTCTCAGCCCAGCAGCCGGGCCACACATAACCATAAGGTCCTAAGGTAGTGTGTTCTCTTCATGATCTGGCGGGTATGGCAATCCTACCATACCGCAGCCAAATCGTGCTAGTCCTTCTATGATATCATTAATTAATTGCACCATGATTGTTTTGCTTCGCCGAAGTATTCTCGAGCAAAGCCATTACGAATTAATTCTGCTCGTAGGCTGACTCCGTTTAGAATAATGTCTCCCAATACACGGCCACCGAACTTATCCCATCCATAGAGAATGACTTGATGTTTTTGTGTAGTTGCAACTGCATTCTTGGTAAACGCTGTAGCGGCCTGTCCTCGCTGATCTTCTGAAGGGCACTGAGCACGGAATCCCTTTTCGGGTGTATCAACGCCAAAGACTCGGACAGCCAATTCTGGCTTGAGCGGAGCAGGTAGAAAGGGTGCGGCTATGACTACTGTGTCGCCGTCGTTTACACGGACGATTTTAGCGTCATAGGTTACTCCTTGCGGTGTCTTTTGTGCAAATACTAATGCTGGTAGTAATGCTAGAATTGCTAATATTTTTTTCATAAATTTCCTTATTTCCATATGACCATTTTAAATCTTTCTTTAGGAATTCCAAAATAATTGCACTTCCAGTCACTTTGACCAAAAAAATCTAAATGATGCCATTCTGATTTGTATTTAAGTAAATTTTGAGCGGCATCTTGCCAGTCAATTGCTAATAAGATAGGTTCTACTATGTCTTTAATTGCAGATATTTCTGCATAATCAAAACTGTCCCACTCCCAATGCAGTACTTCAAACGAATTACCTTTACGATCAACATAGTCCATACTAAAGTCTAATCCCCACTTAGGACGCATTGCTATGATTTTATATACTAACGGCAGTTCTTTGGCCCAGTACTCAAGTTGCTTTAAAGCATCGCCCGCATAACCCTTTCTCTCAAATAAGTTACTATGATTTAATATGCTACCTTCTATACAGTCCTCTTGTGTAAACCAATCTTGTTTGATACAACGTATGTGCTCTCTGTGCCATGTGTATTTGGTATTATTACTACGAGCAAAGTGTTGTTCTATAATAGTAAGATCGTAACCGTTTTGATCAAATAAGTCTATATCTTCTTTTAATGGAATAAACACCATCTTATCTACAGGTTTATTCCAATAACCTTCTTGGTTAAACTTATTACCTGCTAGTTGAATCATTTTACAATAGGACCACCTGTAACCCAAAGTTCACAACTGCGTGTGCCTGCGCATTTAAAATGCAATAAGTTGCAATAACCTAAGTCTGCGGCCTCACGAGTTTTTTCTGCTTCGTAGGCTTCTTTGCCCATGCCATCATGTATGCATTTATACATTGCATCTGTAATGTTGAATGCCGCACAATTACCGCAGGTCATTGTTTTAGCAGTCTTCTCATCTATGCTCCATTGCTTGGCCGCTTCTTTCCAGTAGTTACCTGGCTCTTCTGGATTGGCAGGACCATAGTGATGTTTGTTAATAGCCTTTTGACGGTTTTCTACATTAACTTCTAGATCGTGTGTGGCAATGGGACAGCCTTTATTTGCCGCTTCTACGATACTAATGTACTTGCGATACATTAATAAATCTCCCGCCATTGAAAGCCAGCACCTACGTTAGTGCTTTGTGCGCCAATGTTAGTTGCTACTACCATATAGATTTCACTGTTAGTACTGTCATAGTTTTGTACGATATAATTTTTCTTGGCTTCGCTTGGTAGATTAGACGCCGGTGCTCCGCCGGCTTTTTGACTACCTTGTGTACTAGCGCCTACCCAACCATTATCTAATTCGTCACCGTCTGTCCAAGTAGTCATGTCCACACAATATTGTACTCCGCTATCATCGTCAACATCTGTCCAAGTTGTATCATTAAGGTACGTGTTGTCCGGAAGTTTAAGTAAACGCCATTTGATACTGTCGCCGTCGCTGAACATCTTGAGGTTACCCATACGCACAATCATACGATTAGCATAGGTCTTATAAGCGTTCTTTAGTCTAATAGCCAGTATAGGTAATGTAGCACCCGAAGCAACTGCTCGTAAATTAGGACTAGTTACGCCCCAGTCAATGCCTGCTTCTACATAGCCTCCCTCGCTGGCTACAGTTGAACAAATTTGATCAAAGTAAGCACCTGTAGTTGTTCCTGTGTTTAAGATTTCACAACGTACTGGCAAGTTAGGACTGCTCATGTAAACTGTTGTTAAATCATTTGAGTGATGAAATATATGACAAGGAATAAATGCACCTTCGTGTACAAACCCTACAGTAACTGAACCGACACCTAACCACTGAAACTCTATAAATGACAACTGAGTTTTAGTAATATCTAGGTTAAACAAACTACCACCGGTGCCGTTGCACTGATCGATGTTCCATTCGCTCTGTGTCTTACGAACTTCTTGTGGTGCTCCAGTTGTGTAACTGCGTATAACCCAACTTAGTGTGCCGTCGCCTGCTTGTTCAAAGTAGATGCCATTGTTGTCATCAAAGTAACCTGTACGTTTAGTTACGTTAGGTGTGGCAGCATAAAAGTTAAAACTGGTCAATATCTGCTGACTCTTGCCAGGCATGTAATGATGGTAAAACTTAGTTTGATGTACAGCACGACTACTTGTATTGCTTGTAGTTGTTAGTCTAGCGCAGGCTTTGTTTGCTTGAAATGTAACCGTTGCACCATTAACCGTGTAATCGAGAAAGTTTGGATCTAATCCGTACAAGTGTTTGTAGTCGCCAAGTGTAAAAGGTGACGACATACGAATACGACCAAACGCATCTGTCTGTCCTACCTTAAGTGTAGTACGAAGTACAGGTTGCCCTAGAGCATTGTACTCCATAACCTTGTGGATGTTTAGAAGATTAGGCTCTGAAGGATGCTCGTAATTAGTTGTATTCTGACGTATTTCTTGAACCATATTTAAACCCAAGGTCTTCCTACAACTAAGCCACCAGTGTTAGGATTATCAATAACATTGCTGGTTAAATTGCTGGAAGTCGAATATACTGTAGGTAATTGTGTAATATCGTATGTAGAACGAGCATTACCGTCTGCTGTTCTATCCGCTGCGGCTAGATTTAATTTTGCTATTTGCCTTGCGGCCTTTGTCGGTAGTGTCGAAATTCCGTTATCTGCCATTTTAGAATCCTTGTTGATTTGGATACATGCTAGGATCTTTAACACGAATATCATGTGGGTTTTTAGGTCCGTTTAGGCCGCCGCCTGCATCCGTTGTAACTGACTCTATTCCTGCCACTGCATTAGTAGGACTGTTAGCATAGTTGCCTTCACGTTCTGCCGCTAGTAAATCAAAAATTTGTTTAAATCGTCGAGGACCGTCTTCTAGTTCTTGTCCTGCAACTTTAGTCACGGAAATAGCAACTTCTGGTTCGGGCTGAAGTTCTTGTGCAGGTGCTTGTTGCTTGCTGTCAATAATATCTATCAAGCAAAGTAGTTCACGGATAATGTCTGTTGCTCTCATTTTAGGCCCGCCAATGTTTTAATCATGCTTAAATCAAGTGCAGATTCTTTCTTAGGTATTTCTTGTTTTGGTTCTTCGGCTGTGGCTGCAACGATACCGTCATATTGATCCATGCTGAGTGTTTCACCTCTAGCAGACATAGCAATAACTCGTTCAGTTACATTATGTAAATCCATATCTGTTTTAGCATCTTCTCTAGCATATTCTAGCAAACGAATAAACAAAGGCACATCCATAGAAATAACATCTTTAGGATTCTCACCCTCCGCTAGTTTGCTAACCTTACGCTCAAGTTGAGCTAGCAATGCTTGTTCAAAACTAACACTTTCTGTTACTTGTTTCTTTTTAGATGTAAGGCTACGAATAAAGTTCATTTGTTTCATCTTTTATTTACACTCCTGTGTTAGTTACTTCTAGAGTTTCAATTTTTGCAGCCCAGCGAATATTTCCATTATGGCCTCCTGCTGGGAACGCACGAATGAACATGCATCCTATAGTAGCATCTAAATCCAATAAGATACTGTGAGTAGCAGTTGCTAGGGATGTTACTGTCGGACTATACAAGTAGTTTGTAGTAGTTGATCCTGCATCTCTACGAACAGCACCTTCAATAGTCCACATATCAATGTTTGTGCTGTTTGTTATATCTTTGGCAATAACTGTGCCTTTAAAATAGTATGTAGAGTTATCGGGTAAAACTATTTGGTTACTAGCATCTAGTGTTCCGGAACCGTTAGTAGTTAGTATACCCTGCGTTGCATCAGCAGTTAATTCACTCATGATGTACAAGCCGCTTTGGATTATACCGCTAGAGTTTGATGTTCCGCCTGTAGCATATCCTGGAGTAATAACTGCACCTATTGTTCCTCGAGTATTACCGTTAGCACCACCTAACACTACTGCATAGTTTGCGTCATTGATATTGTTGTTACCGCCAATAATTATAGAATGTAAAGCAGATGCTTTGTTAAAACTTCCGCCTGATATGATCGCATAATCACCAGAAGCAATTTCAGTGTTGTTTCCTCTGATACGTTGCCAATCAACTGCGTTTGCACCTCGTTGATTGCCACTGTCGTCGTTTGCAGTTGCACCATTGCCATAAGGTTTAATTACAGCATCAATATTGGTTTGTGTTCCTTGTACTAACAGGCTAACAATGGCAGTTTGGCTACTATCAACTACTGTCTTAGACTCAGTCCAATATTGTAGTCCTTCTCTTACACTGATAACTCCGTCAGTGATAGTAATACCGCTACCAATCTTAACTCCGCCCAGTGTTGCTGTTGTTGCTGTCGTTAATGATTCTGCTGTAATAGTAATATTAACTTGCGACCCTGTGCTAGTTGCAGTAATAGCATTGCCAATAAAGTTAAGAACAGTTGTAGCAGTATTAACTATATTCCCTTCATCTTTAACAGTAAAAGGGCCGCTGCCGCCTGCAGATTGACCGCTAGAACTTACATACCACTTGGTACCGTCCCAGGTGTAGGTGTAACCGTTGGGTGCTACATAGGTATCACCTGGTTGTGGATTTGGTGGAAAACTTAATGCCATTATTAAACTCCGTAGTAACTTCTTTGTGCTTCAAACTCTCTATCAATCTCTTTCGGACAACGAGCACGTACATCAAATCTTACTCGACCAATTTCTAAATTATAGGCTTGGAATCCCGAACTTATCTGTGCTAGACCAAATGCTCCCAACGAACTTCTAAAGTTGCCGGAAATTGCAGTATTGCCCACGCTAACACCGTTGATGTAGAAGTCAATGCGATCACCATTGGCTACAAACGCATAGTGTGTCATTGTGTTTAAACGACTGGTGATGTTGGGATTTATGTCGTAATAACCAGTGTCAGTTTCAACTCTACATTCTAAAGTTGAGTTATCATTTAACAATACAACGTGAAACTTGTCATTGCCTCGACAGCCCGCAATGTGCTGGAAATCATTGTTAGACTTGATGTTGGCCCAAAAACTTATACTGGCTCGAGGAGTGCTGGAACCACCACCGCCAAATGGATCTGACATAGTACCAACGCCTGTAGTGTCAAAGTTCAATAGACCAGCACTTGGATTGGTTACGTTCTCTAGTACAAAGTTATTGTCGTTGGGTGACAGGTCAGTCCAAACAGTAGGAGCCAATGCATCATAACT
>JACCEC011594701.1_pt1 | contig 30959 bp, 28 predicted proteins | sample 7450121 | NCBI WGS metagenome assembly JACCEC01 (sample SAMN15323455, study PRJNA562643) | freshwater metagenome | isolation source: river surface water | place: USA:Blue River Watershed | collected 2017-08-18 | reverse complement strand
GGCGCTGCGCCCGGATGTGATCCTGTCAACTGCCTGGGGCGGTGACCTCGATACCTTCGTGCGCCAGGCGGCGCAGCGCGGTCTGTTCAGACAGTCGCTGTTCGTGCTGCCGCTGGCCGAGAGCTCGCTCGAGCGGCTGGGCACGACGTTGCCGGATGGCGTGATCGTGGGTGCGCGCGGCGATCATTACTTCCTGCATCCGCAGTACAAGGATGAGCCCAAGCTGAAAAACTTCGTCAAGAAGTTCCACGACAAGACGGGCGCGTACCCGATTTATGCGGTTTACCATATGGTGCAGGCGCTGGATGGCCTGAAGGCCGGCATTGAAAAAGCGATCAAGACCAACAAAGGCCAGTGGCCGAACAGTGAGCAGATGGCCGACGCGATGCGTGGCCTCGAGTTCCGCGGCCTGACTGGCACGGTCAGGATTCGTGAAGATGGTCAGGGTCTGGAAGACCAGCTGCTGGGCATCACGCGCAAGACGCCGAGCTATAACTTCCCGACGCTGGAAAAGATCGTCATTTATCCGGCCGATCAGATCACGACGCCGGTCGGCCAGAAATCGCCGGAGTGGGTGAAGACGCTCAAGCCGGAGCTGGTCAACAACCCCCGTTTCAAGCAGTATTGATCGCAGGCTGCCGTGACGTGCCAGCGCCGGCGCGTCACGGAGGCTGATCCCCCTTTCGCACAAGAGATTTCAAAAGGCAGCACATGGCGCAGGACATCTACATTCTGGCGGTGTTGGACGGTCTGTCCTACGCCGCTTTGCTTTTCCTGGTGGCGCTGGGCATGACGCTGGTGTTCGGCGTGATGAACATCGTGAACATGGCGCATGGCAGTTTCTATGCGCTGGGCGGCTACATGGCCGCGAGTCTCGGTCTGTGGGCCAGCGCGCACGGCGTGTCGCCCGCGTGGTCGCTGCTGATCCTGCCGCTGGCAGCCATCATCATCGGCACCGTCTTCGGCACGCTGATGGAAACCTCGCTGATGCAGCATATCTACCGCAAGGATCCCATCCTGCAGTTGCTGATTACCTTCTCTGCGTTCATGATCTTTGAAGATCTGCAGCGTCTGGTCTGGGGCACGCAGCCTTACTTCGTTTCCGAGATCGTCAATTACCTCGGCACCACCGAGGTGCTGGGCATCACCTACACGCGCTATCAGCTGCTGGTGCTGCCGGGTGTCGCGATTGCAGTGTTCGTCGCGCTGCGCAGCTTCCTGAAATTTTCCAGCGTTGGTCGCCAGATTGTCGCCGTATCGCACAACCGCGAGGTGTCGACCGCGCTGGGCATCAATGTGAAACGCATTTCGCTGATGACCTTTGTGGTCGGCTCCATCCTCGGCGCGCTGGCCGGTGCACTGGCCTCGCCCACGGTGTCGTGGGTGCCCGGCATCGGTGGCGAGATGATCGTCCTGTCATTTGCTGTTGTGGCGACCGCTGGTCTGGGTCAGATCGAAGGGGCATTAGTCGCCGCGATCCTGATCGGGCTGGCGCGTTCATTCACGGTCTATCTGTTCCCCGGAATGGAAGTGCTGGTGCCCTTCCTGATCATGGTGCTGGTGCTGCTGTTCCGTCCGCAAGGGCTGTTTTCGGTCGCACAGGCGAGGAGGGTGTGATGGCTCGCGCAAAGATCGCTGTGATTGTGCTCGCCCTGCTGGCGCTGTTGCTGCCAGTGGCCATGCCCTGGATCAAAACACCGTTGATCCTCGGCACCGCCTTCGGCATTGCCGCGCTTGGCATTTCCATCCTCATCATCTCCGGACAGATTTCCTTCGGTCACGCGATGTTCGTCTGCCTCGGTGGCTATGCGGTGGCGTTCGTCGCTCGCCAATGGGCGCAGCTGGACAGCGCCTTGCTGTTGCTGGTGGGTGCGGGCACGGGCGTCGTGTTCGGCATCATCGTCGGATCGTTCGTGGTGCGTTATCGCGCCATCTTCTTCGGCATGTTGAACCTTGCGCTGTCGATGGTGCTGTTCGCCGCACTGGGCAAGTTCTTCAATGTCACCGGTGGAACGGATGGTCTGCGTCTGGAGCGTTCGCCGTTCTTTGGCATGATGCTGGAGCGCGATGCGTTCGAGAGCCTGCTGCTGGTCGTGGGTGTCGCGCTGGCTTTGCTCTCCGGCTGGCTGGTACAGCGCTATCTGCGCTCGGTCGCCGGTCAGGCGCTGGCCGCGATCAAGACCAATGAGACGCGACTGGAGTACGTTGGCATCTCGGCCTATCAGGCGCTGTGGATCGGCTACATCATCTCGGCCACGCTGTGCGGACTGTCAGGGGCGATCTTCGCGATTGCACAAGGGCTGGTGACGCCAGAGATGGGCTACTGGGTGCGCTCCGGCGAGATCGTGTTCGTCGCCATTCTGGGCGGCGTCGGTCATCCTGTCGGTGCTTTCATCGGTGCGGGCATTTTCGAATTCGTGAAGCTGTTTGCCGCTGCCTACCTGACAGGCGCCTGGCAGATGGTGCTGGGCTTTGTGCTGATCGCGATGGTCTTCCTCGCACCGCGAGGCATCTCGGCCATGCTGGAAGAGAAACCGGTGACGAAGCGGGAGGACGCATGATGACGCCGCTGCTTCAGACCAAAGACCTGCAACTGGCTTTCGGTGCAGTGGTCGTTGCTGACCACATTGATTTTTCGCTGAACGAAGGCGAGCGTCTGGCCGTCATCGGCCAGAACGGCGCAGGCAAGACCACCTTCATCAATATCTGCACCGGCCTGATTCGGCCGCAGGCAGGACAAGTCTTCTTCGAGGGCAGAGAAGTCACCGGCATGGCACCGCGCGCGATTGCGCTGCTAGGTATGGTGCGTTCGTTCCAGCTGCCGCAGCTGTTTACCGAGCATACCGTGCGTGATTGCGTGCGCATTGCAGCCGCCGGCAAGCGCAACCAGCTTGGGCTGTGGACGCCGCTGGCCAGGGCGGTCGATAACACTGAGATCATGCATGTGCTGGAGATGGTCGGGCTTGCACGCCGCGCCGATGAACTGTCCGGCGCGCTGCCTGAGGGACAACGCAAGCTGCTCGACATCGCGATGGCGCTGGTGATGAAGCCGCGCCTGCTGATTCTGGATGAGCCGACCTCGGGCGTATCGACCGATGAGAAGCACGGCCTGATGGCCACCATCATGAAGGCACTGGATGAGCAGAAAGTGACCGCAATCTTTGTCGAGCATGATGTCGACATCGTGTCGCAGTACTCGACCCGCGTGGCCGCCTGGATCGCGGGCCGCATCGCTGCGGACGGCACGCCGTCGCAGGTGCTGGCTGATCCGGAAATCCGCAAGAACGTGATCGGAGAATGACATGCTGAAGATCCATAACGTCAGCGCGCGCATTGCCGGCATCACCGTATTGCGCGGCATCGAGACTGAATTCCGCCCCGGCGAGCTGCTGGCGGTGGTGGGCCGCAATGGCGCCGGCAAGACCACGCTGCTGCGCGCGATCATGGGCCTCTTGCCGCTGTCCTCGGGCAGCATCGCGATCAATGGCACGGACCTGACTGCCATACCGGGACATCGTCGCACCGCGTTTGGCATTGGCTATGCGCCGGAAGACCGGGCGATGTATCCGACCTTCACGGTCGAAGAGAACCTGCGTCTGCCGTGCGAGGTGCTGGGTTTGCCTGAGGCCGAGATCAAGCGCCGGATGGAACGCGTTCTTGAGGTCGTGCCGCAACTGGAACCTATGCTGGCCCGCTCGGGTGCGGCCTTGTCGGGCGGTCAGGGCAAGATGGCTGCACTGGGGCGCGCGCTGATGGCGGGCACGCAGCTGGTGCTGCTGGATGAGCCTTTTCAGGGGCTCGCGCCGGTCCTGGCCAATCAATATGCCGAATCGCTGCGCAAGCTGCATCAGCTTGATCCTTCACTGTGCATCGTGGTCACTGAATCGAACCGCAGCCTGCTGCGCGATCTGCCCGATGCGACGCTCACACTGGAACGTGGCGAGCTGGTCGAAGGGGACGCGCTTGCGCACTGAACCGGCGGTTCGAACCTGAATATCCAACTGAACAAACAACAAGACAAGATCGGAGAGACGACTATGCCAACCCTGCTTATTGACGGCCAATGGGTATCCGCCACCGGTGGACAAACCATCGACGTGATCAATCCCTGCGATGCCAAAGCCTATGCCAAGCTCGATCGCGGCACGGCAGAGGACGTGGATCGCGCTGTCAAGGCAGCACGCCGCGCCATGGAGGGCGCCTGGGGCAAGCTGACCGCCACAGAGCGCGGCCGCATCCTGATGAAGGCGGGCGAGCTGATCCTGAAGAACGGCGACGTGATCGCAGACATTGAGTCGCGTGATACCGGCAAGCCGATGTCCGTTGCCCGTGCGGATGTAGTGGCGGTGGCGCGTTATTTCGAGTTCTATGGTGGCGCGGCCGACAAGCATCACGGCGAACAGCTGCCCTATCTGAACGGCTACAACGTGCAGGTCGTGCGCGAGCCGCATGGTGTCGCCGGCCTGATCATTCCGTGGAATTACCCGGCGCAGATGTTTGGCCGTACCGTTGCGCCCGCACTGGCTGCTGGTAATGCCTGCGTGCTCAAACCTTCCGAAGATGCCTGCATGTCTGGCCTGAAGCTGGCCGAGCTGCTGATGGAAGCCGGCCTGCCCGCCGGTGCGCTGAATCTGGTGACCGGCTATGGCTATGAAGCAGGTGCCGCGCTGACCGCACATCCGGACATCAACTACATGAGTTTCACCGGGTCTCCCGAAGTGGGCACCATGGTACAGGAGGCCACCGCCAAGAATGCGGTGCCCTGTGCGCTGGAGCTGGGCGGCAAGTCGCCGCAGATCGTGTTCGAGGATGCCGATCTGGACAAGGCGCTGCCCATCATCGTCAAGGCGATTACGCAAAATGCCGGTCAGACCTGCTCGGCGGGTAGCCGTCTGCTGGTGCAAGAGAGCATTTATGAAAAATTCGTTGCCCGTGTGGCCGAGGCTTTCAAGAAGGTTAAAGTCGGGACACCAGAAATGGATTTCGATTGCGGCCCTATCGTCAACAAGAAGCAGTTTGACCGCGTGAATGGTTTCATCGACGATGCGATCAAGACCGGCGTGCCGCTGCTGGCGCAGGCAACGATTGCCGATGGCTGCTCGAAGGACGGCTACTTCGTCGCACCGGCGCTGTTTGGCGCGGTGCCGCGTGACCACCGTCTGGCCTGCAAGGAAGTCTTTGGTCCGGTGCTGGCGGCGATGCCGTTCAAAGATGAAGAAGATGCCGTGCAACTGGCTAACGCGACCGAATATGGTCTGGTATCGGGTGTGTGGACCGAGAACGGCGGTCGTCAGGCTCGCATGGCCAAGCGCATTCAGACCGGTCAGGTCTTCATCAACTGCTATGGCGCAGGCGGCGGTGTTGAATTGCCCTTCGGCGGCATGAAGCGCAGCGGCCATGGCCGCGAGAAGGGCTTCATGGCACTGGAAGAATTCAGCACGATCAAGACCATCGTGCTGCATCACGGTTAAACAGCGTTTTCAAGAAACACATTCAGCATCACGGAGACACTATGGGACAGCTTCAGGGAAAAGTCGCCATCATTACGGGCGCAGGCAGCGGCTTTGGCGAAGGCATGGCAGAAGCCTATGTGCGCGAGGGCGCGAAAGTCATCATCGCTGATCTGAACGCGGAAGCAGGCGAGCGTGTGGCGAAGGCACTGGGTGCGAATGCCAAGGCCGTCGCGACGGATGTCGCGAATGCCGATTCGGTGAATGCGATGGTCAAGGCCTGCGTCGATGCATTCGGTACGCCGGACATCGTGATCAACAATGCGGGTACCACGCACAAGAATCAGCCGATGCTGCAGGTCGATGAAAAAACCTTCGACCGCATGTTCGCAGTGAACGTGAAGTCCATCTACTACATGGCGCATGCGGTGATTCCACTGATGCGCACGCGCGGCAAAGGCGGGGTGATCATCAACGTGGGTTCGACGGCGGGTATTCGTCCGCGTCCGGGTCTGAGCTGGTACAACGGCTCCAAAGGTGCGGTCAATCTGCTCTCCAAAGCCATGGCCGTGGAACTCGCCCCGGACAAGATCCGCGTGAATGCGCTGTGCCCCGTCATGGGCGCCACCGGACTGCTGGGCGATTTCATGGGGGTGCCCGACACACCAGAAAATCGCGCCAGGTTCGTCTCCACGATCCCGCTCGGTCGTTTCTGCGAGCCGCGCGACATGGCGGCCGCTGCCGTCTTCCTGGGGACTGATGCTGCCGAGTTTTTGACCGGTCTGGAATTCCCGGTCGATGGTGGCCGTACGATCTGATTGAACGGATTATCTCGGAGACATTGATGAAGACACGTGCCGCCGTCCTGCATACCCTTGACCTGAAAGCGCCTTTTGCCGACAGCAAGCCGCTGAAGATCGAAGAGATTGAACTGGATGATCCGGGTGCGGGTGAGGTGCTGGTCAAGATGACCGCCGCCGGACTCTGCCATTCCGATCTGTCGGTCATCACCGGTGTGCGTCCGCGTCCGGTGCCAATGGCGCTCGGCCATGAGGCCTCGGCGACCGTAGTGAAGGTGGGCGATGGCGTAACCAACCTGAAGCCCGGCGACCGTGTCGTGCTGGTCTTCGTGCCCAGCTGCGGCACCTGCATGCCCTGTCAGGAAGGCCGTCCGGCCCTGTGCGAGCCGGGCGCAGAAGCCAACGGCAAAGGCACGCTGCTGTCCGGCGCGCGTCGTCTGCATCTGGGCCAGCAGGCCGTGAACCATCATGTGGGCGTGTCGGCCTTCGCCGAGCATGCGGTGGTGTCTTCGCGTTCGTGCGTGAAGGTCGAGGCAGATATCGATCCGGTGGAATCTGCGCTGTTTGGTTGCGCGGTATTGACCGGGGTCGGCGCGGTGGTGAATACGGCCAGAGTGCAGCCCGGTCAGACGGCTGCGGTGATTGGTCTGGGTGGCGTCGGCATGTGCTCGCTGCTCGGTGCGGTCGCCTCGGGCGCTCGTGACGTGGTGGCGATTGACCTGAATGACAAGAAGCTCGAAGCGGCACGTGAGCTCGGCGCGACCTTCACCGTGAATGCGCGTGATCCGGATGCCGCCGCCAAGGTGAAGGAATACACGAAAGGCGGCGTGGATTTCTCCTTCGAGATGGCCGGCGTGATACCGGCGATGGAACTCGCCTACCGCGTCGTGCGCCGTGGCGGCACGACCGTGACCGCCAGCCTGTTTCATCCTCAGCATACCTGGCCGATCCAGCAGGTCAGCCTGGTCGCTGAGGAGCGCACGATCAAGGGCAGCTACATCGGCTCTTGCGTGCCGGCGCGGGATATCCCGCGTTACATCGGTCTGTATCAGCGCGGCAAGCTGCCGATCAACAAACTGCTCGGCGAGCGCCTGACGCTGGAAGACATCAATCGCGGCTTTGACAAGCTCGATGCCGGCGAGAGCATGCGCGATCTGGTCGTATTTTGATTCGCCAGTAGATCATCCTCTTTTTCAACCTTTGGGCGGAAAATCCGGGTAGGGCTTTCCGTCAGGGTTCAGAAAAGTCTTTTCCGCGTAAAGATGGGAAAGCGATGGGTTTTTCTTCATAAAATCACGAACGATAGTAAATTCGTTATAGTGAATGACGATTTTTTTACCTGCCGATTTCAATAAAAGCTCGACCATTTGTGTACGGTTCCTGTCAGCGGCAATCGCAAAAGCAGACAAGCGTCCGCTATATTGCTCAAAGAAATTCATTCCATGCTTGAGCAAGTATTTGATAACCTCGATTCGATCGGAGTCTATGGCCGCTACCCAAGGCGTCAGTCCGTCTTTATTGGGTTGCGTGAACGTGGCTTTTGAATAGTTTTTTAATGCGCGCAAGCAATCTATGGATCCCTCACCGGCAGCGGCAATCGCTGCGGCAGCCAGGGCTTCAGTGCTTGGTTTGAATTTTTTTATCAAATATTCAAGCGTTTCACCTCGATTATTTTTGGCGGCAGCAACGAAAGCATCTTCTTTTTCGTAAGCTGAATTCTTCAGAGAAATACCAGAATCAATCAATGATTTGAGTAATTTGGTGTTTCCCCTGGCCGCAGCAAGAACTGTAGGCGACAGAGCAGGAGTCTTATCAAGCTTGTCCGAAAAGTTTTTCAACAAAAATTCAATTGAATATTTTTTGTCCCCCTCCACTGCGAGATATAACGCTGCTTTGTTGTTATGGTCTTTTGCATTGATGTCAACGTGAGGCGACAGCTTTTCAAGAACATGCAAATTTTCTTGCTCAATTGCATACATGAACGCATTTTTTCCAAAGTTATCTTTCAAGGCAATGGATTGTGCACCATGGGTGACCAGCCAATCGATGCAGAGTCCAAATTCCCCCAACTCGGCATGTCCCGTTCCTTTGCCATTTTCTATGGCATGCATTAAAGCGGTTTTTCCATCAGAATCCTTCCGACTTGTGTCTGAATGCGAAATCAGATATTGAACGGTATCGCTATGCCCGTTGGCTGCTGCCATCATTAATGGGGTTTGGTTATTTAACTTGGAATTGGGTGTGTCAAGATCAATTCCACACAGGTGCATGGTTTTTAGCGAGTCAATATAGCCAAATGAGGCTGCCATCGCGGTGGGATTCAATCCATATTGATTGACAATGAAAGGATCCGCTGAATTCTCCAAAAGAATCGCAATAATTTCTTGTTGGTTCGCGTTGATTGCCGTATGCAATGCCGTCTTGCCGTCTTTGGCTTGAGCATTGATGTTCAAGTCCTTTAATTTTAATAGGCCCTCAACGATATCTTTTTGTCTGAATCCGCAAGCTCTCATCAATGGTGTTTCGTCGGTTACTGGATCAGGAAAATTAATCAATGACGGATATTTTTTTAAAATATCGATAGTTGTCTTGCAATCTCCCTCTTTGATTGCCTTCTTCAATTGGTCCAGATGATTCAGGGCTTCTTTGTCGCTGTCTATGCTTGTGCTTCGGTTCTTTTTGGTTGAGCTAAGCCTCGGAGACTTATCCTTCGTGGTGTTTCCAGAGGACTGTTGACTATTGATTTTTTGATCGCTGCTGGTTTCCGATGTGTTGTTTCTTGACGTTGATATGGGTCGCATTTTTAAATCCTTTTTTGATTAACTGTTCATAGAAAATTTAATTTTTATAAAAATAGCTGTCCTGATCTCCCAAAAGATTTATTCCGGTGGGTGGGGTCGTCTTTGCAAAAGTTCCAAAAAAGCTTTTTAAAAAATTAAAATGACTGGTCTTTAATTGTTCCTTGTCATTAAAAAAAGACGCAAAAAAATCAGGTCGCACTCATCGCTGAGTTTGGCCTGATTTTTTGTGGCGTGAGTCGATTCGTTGCGTGATCGCTGTGCTATTTTTCCTGTGCCCGTTGCTCGATCACTGGTTTTGGTTTTCCTTGCGCATCAGATAACCGGTATTTCGTCCTCCGATCACCCATCAGATCGCGCAAGTCGCGGATGCTCATCTGCGTGACCTCATGCATGCGGATCAGTAGTGATGCGCCGACGGGCAGGGTGCGGTGGCGAATTTTGCTGATGACCGGCGGCGCGACTTCCAGCGCCCGGGAGAGGGCCGCATCATTTTTCAATTGCATGCGTTCTCGCAGCGTATCGAGCAAAAGGTTCGGGTTGTAGCTGGGTTGGGAAGAGAGTGCGTGGGTGGGCTGAGTGGAGTGATGTCGTTGCTGATGTTCCATGATAGTCCTCGCAAAGGGCGTTGCACGAGCCGGCATGGGTTCGCCGGCTTGCGTAAACGACATGACCACACCGGTGAGCAACAAGTTCCGCCCGCATAAGCATCGGCGCTGGAATACGCCTCGAGGCCAAGTCAGAGGCAGGAAGCGCCCACAGCGGGTGATGCTTCCTGCTTCTTCTGTTCAACTCTTCTCAATTCACCACAGGCCTGTGCCGTAAGCGCCCGGCATCGTCATTGGCGGCGTCATCATCTGCCTGACTGCGGCATAGGGATCCATGGCGCCGAATCCGCCGAAGGCCTGCGGCATCAGGCGCGGCGGCTCCCGATAGAGACTGCTCAGCGCCTGCAGCATCTGCGGTGCCATCGATTGTCCGCCGAGCGCCGCGCCGATCATGGGCGCCGCATGGGCGGGTGCCAGCCCCACCGCCCTTAATACATCAGGCAAGCCAAATCCTGTGCGGCGCTGGTCGCCCAGCATCACGGGCCGGCAAGACATCTTGATGATCTGGAACAGCCGCTCGACGCGCTCTGCACTTCGTGGACTGGTGCCCTGAAAATCCGGATGATGCGCGAGCACCAGCGCCGCCAAGCCGGTGACATGCGGTGCTGCCATCGAGGTGCCATCCCATGCAGCAAAATTGTTGTCTGGCACAGTGGAGGTGATCGCGACCCCCGGCGCACAGACATCGACTTCCTGTCCGAAGCAGGTGAAGCGCGCCGAAAAAAATCCGTTCGAGTCGATTTGCGGCGTGATGGTTTGCACGTGATAACTGTCGGCAGGGAATTCATTCAGCTTGCCGATGGCTGCCACCGCCAGCACATGAGCGGACGAGGCCGGGTATTGCACCGGGCCACTGGAGTTGCCTGCAGCGACGATGCAGGCAACCCCGGCCTGCTTTGCGCGCAGGATCTGCTGCTCAAGGGCTTCAGAAGGCTCTGCGCCACCGAGACTCAGGTTCACCACGTCGATTTGCTTCTCGATGCAGTATTCGAGCGCATCGATCAGCTGACTGATCTGACCTCCCGGGAAAAGTTTGCAGGCATGAACTTCCGCTTCTGGTGCGAAGCCGCGCACGCCCCAGCTGGAGTCCAGACCGGAAATCACACCGGCACAGTGAGAGCCATGCGATATCGTGTCCACGTTCCAGCCGCTGCTTTGGGTCTTGTTGATGACGTCATAGCCGCGGGTGATTTTCGTCAGATCCTGATGCGTATTGGCCGCGCCGGAATCGACGATGGCGATGCGTATGCCCTGTCCCCGGTAGTGCGCGGGAATCTGATCCAGTCGCATCGCCTTCTGGCCCCAGGTCAGCTGCTGCTGGGTGGGGAAATTCGCCAGTGTCGGCCAGTCGGACAGTGCCCGAAGGCCAATCACATTGATCTCGTTATTGCTGATGTCGGGCCGTTCCTGACTGAAGCTCCAGTAATCGGCGCGTGGCTTGATGTACAGCCGGCGCAGGCTTTGTGCGCTTTCTCCGTACAGCGTGAGCTTGACGCGCCCATTCGCATCAGTGGTGCCAGTGGCCGGCAGCAGAGAGCCGAACAGATAGACCTCCGCATCTTTCACCGGTGTGTTGTTGGCGCCCAGCACAAGAAATTCTGCCGTGAATGCGGAGCCCGTCATCGGCAGGTTGCAGTTGACGAGCGAGGTCTGCGGATAGTTCACATCCAGCAGCTGCAGTGGCTGGTCACGCTCGACGATCAGCTGTCCTTGCGATTGCAGCGCGAGCGCGCTCGCTTTCTCATCGCTCATGCGAGCCACCAGTACCGAGGCGCCATCCGGAACGCCGGCGGTCAGTGCTCCGACACCGGATCGCGGGCCGACTTTGTCGACCACCTCGATATCCGGGCTGTCGCGAAGCGCCTGCTCAACGGCTGAAAACTGCAGCGGTGAGAGTCCCATCATCTGCATGCCGGGCGCGCGACGCGGCGCAATGACGAACTGTCCCTTGCGCTGTTTGACCGAGCGCTGCTTGCTGTCCTCCGAGACCGTGCCGGTATCTGCTGTGACACTGCTCTGCGAACCACTGCTTTGCGAACCACTGCCGGTGTCCGATGCGCCACTGCTCTGCGAACCAGCTACGACTGGCTCTGGTTTGGGTGCCATCTTGTGATCCTTTCTGCGAAATGAATTGCGGGTTGACGTGAGGGTTGCGGAGCGCTCATAGAGATCGTGGCCCGCTGCTACGACATGCCGAACATCGACAGCGGCTGATCGGGTTCGATCTTCAATTCACCGGATTGCGTGAACACTCGCTGCAATTCCGCCGCTTTTGCATGCGCCATTTCGTACACCGCCGTATGCGGCGCGCCGACAGGACCCATGGTGTCGATCAGCTGCAGGCTGGGATCCTGATAGCTGGACTGGATGAATTGACTGAGCTTGCCGGGGTCGTGGCAGCTGACGATGTAACGCCCCGATCCTGGGCCGCCTTCGATTGCGTGCATGAAGAATTCCAGTGGATTGCCTGCCGCAGAGCGGCAGGGGGTTATCGATCTGATCAGGCTGAAACGCTCAGTGCAGCGTCGGCTGACCCGCAGAATATCCCTGCTGGCCGCCGCCCTGATAGCTTTGCTGTTGTTGTTGCTGCGCGAGTTGCTGCAGCAATGCCTGCTGCATAGGATCCATCTGGAAGGGCAGCATCCGTCCCAAGTGCCCGGCTGCGCTGCCGATCGTGCTGCCCAGCCCGGACTGTCCGAAGATGCCGCCTATTGCGCCTCCCAGGGGCTGGCCGATCTGGCCCAGCAGGTTGCCGAAGAATCCCTGCGGCGCGAGTTGCTGCATTTGCTGAAGCTGCTGAAGCTGCTGCTGCAACTGTTGAATCTGCTGTTGAATCTGCTGTTGAAGTTGTTGCTGCATTTGCTGCGGCATTTGTTGTGGCATCTGCTGCTGGCCATACGCCTGCTGCATCGGGTCGGATTGGAAGGGCAGCAGCTTGCCCAGCTGTCCGGCGGCGCTGCCGATCGAGCTGCCCAGTCCGGATTGCCCGAAGATGCCGCCGATGGCACCACCGAGTGGCTGACCTATCTGCCCCAGCAGGTTGCCGAAGAATCCCTGGGGGGCGAGCTGCTGCATCTGCTGTTGTTGCAGTTGCTGTGCATAGGCTTGCTGCAGTTGCTGCATGGGGTCTGCCTGAAAGGGCAGCAGGCTGCCGCCGATACCGCCGGCCATCTGACCGATCTGACTGCCCAGACCGGCATTACCAAACAAGCCGCCGATGCCTTTGCCGATCAGCCCGCCCAGCGGCCCGCCGAGCATGCCGCCAAACAGGCCCTGAGGCGCCAGCTGTTGTCCACCATAGCCGCCCCACTGCTGAATACCATTCATGGTCGCTCCTCTTGTCTCGAAATGAAAAGAATGAGCCAGAGGCGCCAGCTTGCCCCAGGCCCATGGCAACACGCACATTACGCATCACGTGAAACGTATGGTTGTCGGGAGCGCGGACGAATGCAAACCAATCGCGCACTCGCTTGAGTGCTCTCAAGTGTCTGCTGAAGTTTTGAATGCTGCTCAAGTTCAGCGCTGAAATCTTTGGCTTACTGAAAACGGCAGCAAGAAAAAACCGTGCATGCCTTGCGGCGATGCACGGTGGAAGGAAGGGAGGATAGACGTATTGCGGTTTATTTCACCAGCAGCGTGAACGGATGCACATAGGCTTGCAGAGTGACGAGCAAACCGACCAGCGTCGCCAGCGCGATCGAGTGGAAGAACACATAGCGAAGGATTTCGCCTTCGTGGCCGTACCACTTGGTCGCTGTGGACGCGACGACGATCGATTGTGCATCGACCATCTTGCCCATCACACCGCCCGAGGAGTTCGCAGCCGCCATCAGCACCGGGCTGAGGCCGAGCTGTTCTGCCGAGGTGCGCTGCAAACCGCCAAACAGCACATTCGATGCCGTATCAGAACCGGTCAGTGCCACACCGAGCCAGCCGAGCAGGGTGCCGAAGAACGGGTAGAACACACCGGTATTGGCAAACGCGAGACCTAGCGTGGAATCGACACCCGAGTAGCGGGTCGAGTAACCCAGCGCGAGCATCGCGGCAATCGTCAGCAGCGAGTAGCGCAGCAGCTTGAGGGTATCCCAGTACACAGCCAGCATCTCGCGCACGCGATAGCCCATCAGGAAAGCGGACACCACGGAGGCAATGAAGATGCCGGTGCCGGTGGCCGACAGCCAGTTGAGTTTGAAGATCGCTTCTTCAATCTTCGGCGTTGCCGCAACCGGAGGCATCTTCTGCACGAGCATGTGAAGGTTGGCCCACTCGATCTTGATCATCGAAATACTGTCGAGGTATTTCTTCCATTCAGGGATGCCCCAGAGCAGAACGATCACCGACAGGATCAGCCAGGGCGTCCACGCATTCATGACTTCTTTGCGGGTGTAGTTATGGCCGCCACCGACCGAAGCGCCTTCGGCATCGCCGCCCTCGAAGGTGCCCGAGGCCGAGGTCCAGACTTCTTTGGGCTGCCAGATGCGCAGGAAGATCGTCAGGCAGACCATCGAGCTGACGGCAGCGCCGACATCGACCAGCCAGGGACCGTGGAAGTTGGAGATCAGGTACTGAGGCACCGCGAAGGCCAGACCCGCCACCAGGATCGCGGGCCAGATGGCGAGCATGCCACGCAGGCCGCAGAACGCCCAGATCAGCCAGAAGGGCACGATCAGCGAGAACAGCGGCAGCTGCCGGCCCACCATGCCGGAGAGCTCGAGCATGTCGAGACCGGTCACTGCGGCCAGCGCAATGATTGGAGTGCCCAGCGCGCCATACGCGACCGGCGCCGTGTTGGCGATCAGCGAAAGTCCGGAGGCGGCCAGCGGCGCAAAGCCCAGGCCGATCAGCATCGCGCCAGTGACTGCGACCGGTGTGCCAAAGCCGCCGGCGCCCTCGAAGAAGGCGCCAAACGAAAATGCGATCAGCAGCAGTTGCAAACGGCGGTCACTGCTGATGCCCGCAATGCTCTCGCGAAGTATCGTGAACTGGCCTTTGCGATCGGTGAGCTGATACAGGAAGATCACATTCAGAATGATCCAGCCAATCGGGAACAGGCCGTAAGCGGCACCATACAGTGCCGACGAGAGCGCGATGTTGGCGGGCATCGTGAAGCCCCAGATGGCCACGACCAGTGCTGCCACCAGACCCATCAACGCGGCGATATGCGCCTTGATATGAAAGAAAGCGAGCGCAGCGAGCATGACCACCACCGGAATCGCCGCTGCCATGGTGGAAAGCCACACGTTATTGAATGGGTCATAAATCTGCGACCACATAGACATCTCCCCTTGTCAGGTGCTGTTGTTTTGCGAGCCTCGCATCATATTGAACGCCAGAAACCTTGTCCATGCGTTTCCGACAATACCGTGACGGAATTCCTGTGTTGACGGTGAAAATTCTTTTCCGACTTTTGAAAAAATTTTGTCCATCTGAGTATCCGGCGACAGCCTGCGCTCATTGCGGCACAAGACGTCGCCCGCACGCTTGCGAATTCACAGGATTTACCCTCCGGGGCATGAAAAAACAGCAGCACCAAAGACAAAGCCCCGGAGGTCCGGGGCTTGTTATTTCTATATCGTTTTGGCTTTACCGCTGCGCGGTCCGTACATCGCCGAACACTGCCGGAAAGCCCGACGGCAGACACCGGTAGTACTGAGGAGAGCCGGTCACCGTGCCGCCCAGTTCGGCGGCGGCGCGCCAGGGCCAGCGGGGATCGGCAATCATGGCGCGAGCAAGGGCGATCATGTCGGCTTTGCCGCTGGCGAGAATCTCTTCCGCCTGCCTTGCCTCGGTGATCAGACCGACCGTCATCACCGGGATGGAGATCTCTTTTTTGATGCGCTCGGCAAAGGGCACCTGATAGCCGGGGCCCAGTGTGATCTTCTGCTGGGAGGAGACGCCCGCGGAGGAGATATCAAGGTAGTCCGCCCCGAGCGCCTGCAAGCGCTTCGACAATTCGATGCTCTGGTCGACATCCCAGCCACCCTCGACCCAATCGGTGGCGGACAAGCGCGCGCCGACGGCCATATCGGGGCCAGCCGCTTCGCGCACGGCTGCGAAGACTTCCAGCGCAAAGCGCATGCGGTTCTCCAATGAACCGCCGTAATCATCGGTTCGCTGGTTCGCCAGCGGCGAGAGGAACTGATGCACCAGATAGCCGTGTGCGGCATGCACTTCGATCGCATCCAGGCCCAGCTGGCGCGCATGACGTGCCGCATCGGCAAAGGCGTTGACGAGTTCTTTTATTCTGGCCGTGCTGAGCGCGACGGGCGGCATTTCATCGGGCTTGTGCGGCACAGCGGACGCCGAGACCGTCTCCCATCCGCCCTCGGCGGGGGGCATCAATGCACCACCTTCCCACGGCCGGCGGCTCGCCCCCTTTCTGCCCGCATGGCCCAGTTGGATGGCGAGCTTGATCGGCGAGATCGCGCGGATCGAATCAACGACCGCTTTCATCGCCTCGATATTCGATGACTGGTAGAGACCGACGCAACCCGGCGTGATCCTTCCTTCAGGACTGACGGCGGTGGCTTCGATGCACAGCAGCCCGGCGCCGGACAAGGCCAGTGAGCCGAGATGCGCCCGGTGCCAGTCGTTCATGTCACCGTCCACAGCGGAGTACTGGCACATGGGCGAGATCATGATGCGATTGGGCAGGGTGAGCCGGCCCAGTTGAATGGGGGAGAACAGCAGGGGTGCGGTCATGGAGGCCTCTTTGAACGGCGGCTGTTGAATTGCGGGAGGATATCGCGGCAAATTATTGCGAAACAGCAACTTTATGCCGGATTCACGCGTTGTTCAAGCCGGCAGGCGCGGTGGGTGCGGCAGCACCAAAAAAAACTCTCCCGGAGGGAGAGCTGAGACCTAAAGGGGATTTAGGTTTGAGAGGAGACCGCAGCAAGCCCCTCACGGCTAGCCTAACGGTCATTGATTTTCGGTATTTGATTTTGCTCAATGTTCGATAAACGCGCTTGAGCGCCGGCATGGGGCGCGGCTTCATCGTCGGTATTGAGAGCAGACAGGGATCGCGCAGCCGCGCGCTGCCGGCTAGGCACCCGCGTGGTCGTCGGACTTCAGCGAGGCAGCCGCCGCTTCTGAAGCTTCTGAGGTGTGTGAAGCGTCGGAGGAATGGGCGGGCGCTTGTGGGAGCAGATGGCCGAGCTTGCTGGCCTTTGTCGCCAGATAGCGCGCGTTGAACCGGGTACTGCTGGCGACGTGCTCGATGCGCTCAACATCGATATCCAGCGTCTTGAGCGCGTCGATCTTTCGTGGATTGTTCGTCATCAGCCGCAATGAGCGGATGCCGAAGTGACGCAGCATCGGCGCGCAGACCGCATAATTTCTCAGGTCGTCGGCAAAGCCGAGCTGGTGATTGGCCTCGACGGTGTCGGCGCCGGATTCCTGCAGCCCGTAAGCACGTATCTTGTTGACCAGACCAATGCCCCGGCCTTCCTGCCGGAGATAGAGCAGCACACCACGGCCCTCTTTGGCAATCTGGCGCAGCGCGGATTCAAGCTGTGCACCGCAGTCGCAGCGCAGGCTGAACAAGGCATCGCCGGTCAGGCATTCGGAGTGAAGGCGCGCAAGCACGGGCTGGCCGTCGCCAATCTCGCCAAGCGTCAGCGCGAGATGTTCCTTGCCGCTGCCTTGCTCAAGAAACGCGTGCAACTGGAAGGTGGCCCAGGGGGTGGGCAGCGCACAGCTGGCGACATGGTCAATGGCCGCATTGTGCTGGGCGGGCTGAGGGGAAGACATAGGGGATCCGGCAATAAGGCATCAATGAAAACGCGGCGTCGCGCAGGCGAACGCCGCATTTTCAACACACAACCCGGATTATGCCGCAATCAGGGCTTGCATGGCATCACGGCTGCCAGCGAGCGCGGAATTCACCGCCTCTTCGCCCATCGCGAGTCCCTCGGCATGGATGAAGCTGATATCCGTAATTCCGAGGAAGCCAAGGACGGCGCGCAGATAGGTCTCATGGAAATCCATCGATTTCGCCGGCCCCTGCGAGTACACGCCACCGCGAGAAGTGAACACGTAAAGCTTTTTGTCCTTCAGCAGACCCTCAGGACCGTTCGCGCCGTATTTGAACGTGACGCCGGCTCGCGCAACGTGATCGATCCAGGCCTTGAGTGTGGAACTGACCGAGAAGTTGTACATCGGCGCGCCGATGACGACAATATCAGCCGACTGCAGCTCAGCCACCAGTTCGTCGGACAGTTTGACCGTCTGCGCCTGCTCGGGCGTGCGCTGCTCGGGAGCGGTGAAGTAGGCGCCCATCATGGTTTCGGTCAGATGAGGCACAGGATGCGTGGCCAGATCGCGCTCGATGACGGTGCTGCCCGGATGGGCGGACTGCAGTTTCTCGATGAATTCCTGCGTCAGCTGGCGCGATACCGAGCCGGTGCTGCGAACACTGCTGTTGATGTGGAGGATGGTCGTTGTCATGGTGGTCTCGTTCTTCGTTCAGGTGGAGTAAATCAGTCAACAGTGAAACAGTGATGCCGTCTCAGTAGGGAAGGTCGAACAGCAGCACTTCGGCGTCATGGGCGTCGCTCAGCCGGACCTCGCTGTGCTCGCGGATTTTCAGCGCATCGCCTCCCGAGAGACGCACGCCATTGACCTCCAGCTCGCCACGGATCAGGTGCAGGTAGGCGCTGCGGCCGGGCGCGAGCGCATGAACCAGCGCGTCGCCGTCCTGAAGGATCGACGCATACAGCCGAGCCTCCTGATGAATACGCACGGAGCCCTCGGCGCCGTCGGGAGAGGCGATCAGTCGCAGCCTGCCGCGCTTGGAGGTGGCGTCGAAATGCTTCTCTTCGTAGCCGGGCGCGATGCCCTTGACCGAGGGCTGTATCCAGATCTGCAGGAAATGCACCTCGTTGCTCTCCGAGTGATTGAATTCGCTGTGCATCACCCCCGTGCCCGCGCTCATGCGCTGCACATCGCCATAGCGAAGGACCGAGCCATTGCCCATGCTGTCCTTGTGCGCCAGTTCGCCCTCCAGCACATAGGAAATGATTTCCATGTCGCGATGGCCGTGGGTGCCAAAGCCCATGCCGGGCTTGACGCGGTCTTCGTTAATCACCAGCAGGGGGCCGAAACCGGTATGCGCCGGATCGTAGTAATGGCCGAAGGAAAAACTGTGGTGAGAATTCAGCCACCCCAGATTGGCCAATCCCCGGTCACTGCTCTTGCGGATGTCGATCATGAGCGCCTCAACAGAGTTTTATGTGCGAAAATTTCGAATTACATCGAGTTTATAAAGAGGAAATAAAGTCCTCAAACTGCTTGTTTTTAAAGGTGGTGGAGTATGAGATGCTTTCAACCCCTCTGGAAAGCGAAATATTTCGTTCAAATTCATCGATAAATTCGAATGCTTAAGATCAGCCTGGACGCTCTGCAATTACTGGATGCCATCGAACGCGGAGGCTCGCTCGCGGCGGCAGCCAAGGAAATGCACCGGGTTCCGTCCACCGTGTCCTATGCGGTGGGCAAGCTGGAGGATGATCTGGGCGTTCAGATCTTTGAGCGTGTGGGTCAGCGACTAGTGCTCACTGAGACGGGGAGGGCACTGCTGGAGGATGGAAGAGAACTGCTGATCGCCGCGCGTCATCTGGAGCACAAAGTCGCGCGCATTGCCAAAGGCTGGGAGGCGGAGTTCACAATAGGCATGGATCTGCTCTTTCCGCCCGCGCTGCTGATCGATGACATCGCGGCCTTCTACCAGGCCAACGACAGCACTCGCCTGCGCATCACGCAAGAGGCCTTGTCGGGCACCTGGGAGGCCTTGCTGGATCGTCGCGTGGATCTGCTGCTCGGCGCGGCGGGCGAAGGCCCTCCGGGGGGAGGCTACGTCGCGGAACCGATAGGTAGCCTTGCATTCGTGTTTGCGGTCGCCCCCGCCCATCCGCTGGCAAGGATCGACAGACCGCTGACCCGGGCGGATCTTCTCGCGCACCGGGTGGTGTCGGTAGCTGACACCGCTCGCCGGCTACCGCCGAGAACCGTCGGCCTGCAGGTGGGGCAAGATACCGTCACCGTTCCCGATCTCGATTGCAAGCTCGCTTTTCAGGTGGCCGGACTGGGCGTGGGCTTCCTGCCGGAGCCCATGGCATTACCAGCCCTTCGCGCCGGTTTGCTGGTTGAAAAACAAGTCGAAGAACAACGTCCGCCGGAGGATTTTTTCCTCGCATGGCGCTCTGGCGAGCAGGGCGCCGCGCTGAAATGGTGGAAACAGCGCCTGAAAAACCTGCGGCTGATTGATCGACTGGCGGGAAAAAATTAATTCCACCAGCCGTAAGTCGCGACTTCCTGCCGCGCCTCCAGATCGGGATACTCCGGGTCCTGCGTGTGTGAATGTCTCAGCACATAACCGGCGTTGTAGGTATTGGTCAGCGTGAACTGGCAGCGGCTCACCGCTTCGATCTTGAAACGCAGCTGGAACATCGTCACGCGAATATTGCTGCCCTCGGTCGACCGGCCGGCAAGTTTGAACAGCAGATGGATGTCTTCGAGCGGTATCACGGTGCCAAAGTGTTGAAGGAAAAGCTCGGCAACGGACAGCTCCGACGCGGTCAGCTGGGTGGAGTTGCCCGCGTAGCACAGCATTCTTGATTCTGGCAGCAGGGTCAGCACGCCATAGCCCAGTTCGGAGCGCAGGCGCTGTCTTCGTTTCATGCCGGTGAACATCCTGCGGACGAGATCATTGATCGACACGGGCTCGATCATCCAGTCGGAGACGATATCCGGCATGTCCGGAAGGTCGGAGGCAAGGATGTCATGCTTGAGGATAGCGATCAGCGGCGCCAGTTCATGATCCAGGCTATAGACCGACCGCACATGCAACGACTCTCGTTGCTCTATCGTGCGAAGGTTTTCAATGATCACCAGATCGTCGATTTCCATCAGCACGAATGACAGCTCGCCTTCGGCATTGTCGAGGCAAGACGAATTGAAGGGGGGCTGCAGTTCGACCAGCTGCCAGTGGATGAGCTTGCCCTGAGAAGAGGATCGGGGAAAGGGCGAATTGGCCGACGCGAGTGCCTTGGTCACGCGGTGATACAGGGACGGGCCCATGACTTTCAACAAAATCTTCAATGGCATTTCCTCCACGGTTGAACATGTTGCTGAAACGACTGTCTGTTGCGTCAATCGCTGGCGCAGCACCGGCCCACCGCCACGTGCCGTGAATCAAACGATCAATGCTTTGTCCTGCCACTCCTTGATGTTTTCCCACAGATTGAGCTCAAGCAACCGAGCTCTCTCGGGAGAGGCATAAAGACGTATTTCCACTTCAGAGCACCACTGATCGCCCTCGATCTGCACCAGACGTTTTGCATCGCAATCATCCCGGATACCGCGCTCGGGCACCCACGCAACGCCCGCTCCGTTGAGGGCCAGCGTGCGCAGTATGCGCGAGTGAGGGCTCTGCGCGACGACACCGAACTGCGGGTGAGCAGGACCAAATCGGATAATCCTGTTCAATAATCTGCCAAAAAAAGTCTCCGGCGGATAAGACAAGATGGGCACCGCGCTCGTGTGCATGTCGGCGATCGGATATTTGGGTTCGCCGTTTTCATCGGGCACACACACAGGCACCAGCCTGTCCCGTCCGAGGATCACCGAGGCGCAGGACTTCTCATCCACTGTAATCGGTGCGTTCGGGCTGTAATACACCATCAGAAGATCACAACGTCCGCCGGACAGCGCCACCATGCCGTCATACGTTTCACCCGCAGTGATATCGAACTTCAGTCCGCTGATGCGCCGGCTCAGATTGGCAATCCACTCCGGTAGCAGATGATCAATCAGCGAATGGGAAACGTAGAGCTTGATGCCGGAAAATGCGCGGCTTCGATGACCCAGTGCAATCCGAGTGTCTTGCAATTGCCTGACCATTTCACGCGCCGCATCACGGAAAAGATGACCGGCGACCGTGAGGCGCGGCGGTACGGTATCTCGATCCACCAGCGGTATGCCTATCCAATCCTCCAGAGAACGTATGCGCCGACTGAATGCCGATTGAGTCACGTTGCGAGTCTGGGCGGCCCGAGTGAAGCTGGATAAATCAGAGAGCACCAGAAAATCCTCCAGCCACTCGATATCCATGATGCCTCTCCCGTGCCTCGATGTCTCGCTGCGTCCTCGCACGTTCAGCCGGGCGGGCGCAGACCTGAATTAATATTTAGACAAATATCCGCCACCGACTGTAATCAAAAAAGTTCCCGTCAGATAGTAGGTGTCTTGTCCGCCAAACTTTGGGCTTTGTCGCTTGTAGGGAAATCGGAAAGCAGATGTGACGCAATCACAACAGGCGGATCGCTCGTTCAGTCTCAGCGTCCACGATCGCTACGCTCGAAATACTAGTTTCACCGGGCTCAGCTTGATGCAATGGGTATGCATCCTCAGAACGAGCCCGATGCCGAGGGGGCACGCAGGCGCGGGCAAGGGCAGCGCAAAAAAAACCGCCGGCACGGGGCCGGCGGTGTCTGTCGGGAGCTGACAGTCAGTTAATGCTGGTGAATATCGTTGTCCCGGGTTTCTGCGACAAACAGGGTGCCAATCACTGCCGTGGCCAGCGCGATGATGATCGGGTACCACAGACCGTAATAAATATCGCCCTTGAATGCGACCAGCGCGAACGAGGTCGTCGGCAGCAGGCCGCCGAACCATCCGTTGCCGATGTGATAGGGCAGCGACATCGAGGTATAGCGTATGCGCGTCGGGAACATCTCGACCAGCATGGCGGCAATCGGGCCGTACACCATGGTCACGTAGATCACGAGGATGAACAGCAGCAGCAAGACCATGGGCTTGTTGATTTGCGACGGGTCCGCCTTGGCCGGATAGCCGGCTTCCTTGATCAGTTCTTTCAGCTGGTCGGTAAATGCCTTGTCCTTCGCAGCGGCATCTTCCTTGGACAGGCCAGCAGCGCTATACGACTCCAGCGTCTTGTCGCCCACCTTGATGATCGCCGGGGTGCCAGCGGGCGCGGCTTCATTCTTGTAGTTCACCGAGGCGGCAGCAAGCTTGGCTTTGGCGATGTCACAAGACGAAGTGAACTTCTTCGTGCCCGTTGGGTTGAACTGGAACTGGCACTCTGCGGGATCAGCCACGACCGTGACCGGCGCACTGATCTGAGCGGCTTCCAGCGCCGGGTTGGCATAGTGCGTCAGCGCCTTGAAGATCGGGAAGTAGGTCACGGCCGCGATGATGCAGCCCGCCATGATGATCTTCTTGCGACCGATCTTGTCGGACAGCGCGCCGAACACAATGAAGAACGGGGTGCCGATCAGCAGCGAGGCGGCAATCAGAATGTTCGCTGTCGCTCCATCCACCTTCAGCGTCTGCGTCAGGAAGAACAGGGCGTAAAACTGGCCGGTGTACCAGACCACCGCCTGACCGGCGGTCAGGCCAACCAGCGCCAGGATCACCAGTTTCAGGTTTTTCCACTGTCCGAACGCTTCCGATAGCGGTGCCTTGGAGACCTTGCCTTCATCCTTCATCTTCTGGAAGGCCGGCGATTCATTCATCGACAGACGGATCCAGACCGAGATCGCCAGCAGGAACACGGATACCAGGAACGGGATGCGCCAGCCCCAGTCAGCGAAGGCCTCTTCGCCGATCGCGGTACGCGTCGCGAGAATGACCATCAGCGACAGGAACAGACCGAGCGTTGCCGTCGTCTGTATCCACGCGGTAAACGCGCCGCGCTTGCCGTCCAGTGCATGCTCTGCCACATAGGTCGCAGCGCCACCGTACTCACCGCCCAGCGCCAGACCCTGCAAGATGCGCAGGGTGATCAGGATGATCGGTGCGGCGATGCCGATGCTGGCGTAGTTGGGCAGCAGGCCGACGATGAACGTGGATATGCCCATCAGCAGGATCGTAACCAGGAAGGTGTACTTCCGGCCGACCATGTCGCCCAGACGACCAAACACGATCGCGCCGAACGGACGCACCAGAAAGCCGGCAGCGAACGCCAGCAGCGCAAAGATGAACGCGGTGCTGGGATCGGTGCCTGCGAAGAACTGCTTGGCGATGATGGCAGCCAGCGAGCCATACAGATAGAAGTCGTACCATTCGAAAACAGTACCCAGCGACGAAGCGAAAATGACTTTTCGCTCCTCCGCTGTGATGCCCGTTGATTGCGCGTCGGCTGTAGCCATTGCAGTCTCCTTAATAATTTTGTAAAACTCACCATGCAGAAACAAGTCCGCATAATGCAGGGGAGTGTAGGGACGCAAACTTACGGGCAACTTGCTGGCAACTTACAGAAACTTACGCCGACCCCGATTAATCGAACGGTCGTGCGAATACTTATGCTATTCTCAACCGATCAACATGCCCGTAGCGGTCAGGCCGGATCCCGCTTTACCGGGCGCATCACACCTAATGGAGACCCACATGACTGATGCCGTCATCGTATCGACTGCCCGCACCCCGCTGACCAAGTCCTGGAAAGGCGCTTTCAACATGACCCACGGCGCAACGCTGGGCGGTCATGCATTGCAAGCGGCCATTTCTCGCGCGGGCATCGATCCGGCACAAGTCGAAGATGTCATCATGGGCTGCGCCAATCCCGAGGGCGCCACCGGGTTCAACATTGCGCGCCAGATCGCACTGCGTGCCGGTTGCCCGGTCAGCGTGCCCGGCATGACGATCAACCGTTTTTGCTCATCGGGTTTGCAGACCATCGCCACCGCAGCCCAGCGCGTGCTCGCCGGCGAAGGCGATATCTATGCCGCGGGTGGCGTGGAGTCCATCTCCTGTGTGCAGAACGAAATGAACATGCACATGGTTCAGGAGACCTGGCTGAAAGAGCACAAGCCAGCGATCTACTGGCCAATGCTGCAGACTGCGGAAACGGTCGCCAAACGCTACAACATCAACCGCGAGCGTCAGGACCAGTACGGCGTGCAGAGCCAGCAGCGTGCTGCTGCCGCGCGTGCAGCGGGCAAGTTCGATGATGAGATCGTGCCCGTCACGACGATCATGGCCGTCGCCGACAAGGACACCGCGCAAATCGTCACGCGCGAAGTCACGGCATCTGCCGATGAAGGCATTCGCGCCGATACCACGTATGAAGGTGTCTCTCAGATTCGCACGGCGATTCCCGGCGGCGTGATCGCCGCGGGCAACGCCAGCCAGTTTTCCGACGGCTCGTCAGTGGCGATTGTCATGAGCGACAAGGCAGCAGCAGCGGCAGGCAAGACACCGCTCGGCATTTTCCGAGGCTTCGCGGTGGCGGGCTGCGAGCCGGATGAAATGGGCATCGGCCCGGTGTTCGCTGTGCCCAAACTGCTGAAAAAAGCCGGCCTGAAAGTCGAGGATATCGGCTTGTGGGAGCTGAACGAAGCCTTTGCCGTGCAGGTGCTGTACTGCGCAGACACACTGGGCATTCCGATGGACCGCCTGAATGTCAACGGTGGCGCGATCGCTGTCGGTCATCCCTATGGCACGTCGGGCGCTCGCCTGACCGGCCATGCACTGATCGAGGGGAAACGTCGCGGAGCGAAGTATGTGGTCGTCACCATGTGCATCGGCGGTGGTCAGGGAGCTGCCGGGCTGTTCGAAGTCGTCTGATCACCGCGGCACACGATGTCATCGAAAATCCTGTCCAGGCGCGACCTGGACTTCCTGCTGTATGAATGGCTGAACGCGGAATCGCTGACCTCCCGGCCGCGTTTTTCTGACCATAGCCGCGAAACCTTCGATGCCGTGCTCGATTTGTGCGAGCAGCTGGCCACCGATAAATTCGCGACGCATAACAAAAAATCCGATCAGAACGAGCCGCAGTTCGATGGTGAACACGTCAGCGTGATTCCCGAAGTCGCCGATGCGCTGAAGGCCTTCGCCGATGCCGGGCTGATCGCTGCCGGCATGGATGTCGACTACGGCGGCATGCAGCTGCCCTGCCTGATCGAGAAAGCCGGATTTGCGTGGTTCAAGGGCGCGAATGTAGCCACCTCGGCCTATGCGATGCTCAACATCGGCAACGCGAACACGGTGATCAAGTGCGGCTCGCCCGAGCAGATCGAGCGCTACGCGCAGCCGATTTTATCGGGCCGGTTCTTTGGCACGATGTGCCTGTCGGAGCCGCAGGCCGGCTCCAGCCTCTCCGACATCACGACACGTGCAGAAACCCAAGCGGACGGAAGCTATCGGCTGCGCGGCAACAAGATGTGGATCTCCGGCGGCGAGCATGAGATGTCGGAGAACATCATTCATCTGGTGCTGGCCAAAGTGCCCGGGCCAGATGGCAAGCTGATCCCCGGGGTGAAGGGCATCTCGATGTTCATCGTGCCCAAGTTTCTTGTGAATGAGGATGGCAGTCTTGGCGAACGCAACGACGTCGTGCTGGCCGGGCTCAATCACAAGATGGGTTATCGCGGCACGACGAATACGCTGCTGAATTTCGGCGAGGGCAAGCACACACCGGGTGGCAAGGCCGGAGCAGTCGGCTATCTGGTCGGCCCGCTGCATCAGGGCCTGGCGGCCATGTTCAACATGATGAACGAAGCCCGCATCGCCGTAGGTCTGGGCGCAGTCATGCTCGGCTACACCGGTTATCTGCACGCGCTCGACTATGCACGTAACCGTCCGCAGGGAAGACATCCGCAAAACAAAGATCCTGCCCAGCCGCAGGTGCCCATCATTCAGCACACCGACATTCGCCGGATGCTGCTGGCGCAGAAAGCCTATGCCGAGGGCGGACTGGCGCTGATTCTGTACTGTGCGCTACTGGTCGATGAAGAAAAGACCGCTAACGACGAAAGCGCAAGGCAGGAAGCGACGCTGCTGCTGGATATCCTCACGCCGATCGCCAAATCCTGGCCTTCGCAATGGTGCCTGGAAGGGAATAATCTCGCGATACAGGTGCATGGCGGTTATGGCTATACGCGCGAGTACGATGTCGAGCAGATGTATCGCGACAACCGGCTCAATCCGATTCACGAAGGAACGCACGGCATACAGGCGCTCGACCTGTTGGGACGCAAGGTCGTGATGCACGATGGTCGTGCGCTTGCGCTGTTGTCGACGCGCGTGAACGCAACGCTGGCACAAGCGGAGAGCGGGGATCTGAAAGAGCTGGGCGGTGCATTGCGTACTCGCTGGCAGCGCCTGCAGGAAGTCACGCGCGTGCTGCACGGCGCGGATAACCTGAATGTCACGCTCGCCAATGCAACGCTGTACCTCGAAGCTTTCGGGCATCTGGTGATCAGCTGGATCTGGCTGGAGCAGGCATTGACCGCCCTGAGATCCCAGCAGCCTGACAGCCATTTTTATGCGGGCAAACTGCAGGCCGCCAAATGGTTCTTCCGCCATGAACTACCGCGCGTCGATGCCCAGCTCGATTTGCTGGCAACACTGGACACGACCACGCTGGAGATGCAGGATGCGTGGTTCTGACCCCACCGTAAAAAACACAAAGCAAGCATGATCAAGCATATCGTGATGTGGCAATTGAAAGACCACGCAGAGGGCGCTGACAAGGCGAGCAACGCACTCAAGATGAAAACCCTGCTGGACGCCTGTGCCGGCCTTGTGCCCGGCATGCGAACCTTCGAGGTGGCGATCGCACAGCCCGGTCTCGAATGCACCTACGATGTCGTGCTCTACTCGGAATTCGAATCCGCTGCCGCGCTCGACGCGTATCAGAATCATCCACAGCATGTGGCGCTCAAGCCCTTCGTGGCGGCGGTGCGTCAGGCACGGCAATGCATGGACTATGAAGTGTAATCACGTGTGAAGCACACCATCAGAACAACAAAGGCAAAGACCCATGCACACGATCAAAGAATTATTTGACCTGAGCGGCAAGACCGCACTGATCACGGGCGGCTCTCGCGGCCTTGGTCTGCAGATGGCCGAGGCACTGGGCGAGCAGGGCGCGCGTCTGGTGATCACCTCGCGCAAGCAGGCTGAGCTGGACGATGCGGTCGCTCATTTGAAGCAGCGCGGCATCGAGGTGATGGCCGTCGCCAGCGATTTGTCGAAAGAAAGCGCCGTCGCGCCGCTGGTTGATGCCGCGATGAAGCAGCTCGGTCATATCGACATCCTGATCAACAATGCCGGTGCCACCTGGGGCGCGCCAGCCGAGGATCATCCGCTGGACGCCTGGGACAAGGTGATGAACCTGAACGTGCGCAGCATCTTCCTGCTGTCGCAAGCCGTGGGCAAGCAGTCAATGATTCCGCGCCGCTATGGCCGCATCGTGAACATCGCCTCCATCGCCGGGCTGTCCGGCAATGGGCCGGACATGCAAACGCTGGCCTACAACACCTCGAAGGCGGCGGTCATCAACTTCACCCGCACGCTGGCCGGTGAGTGGGGAAAATACGGCATTACCGTCAATGCGCTGGCACCGGGCTTCTTCCCTTCCAAAATGTCGCGCGGCCTGCTGGAAAAAATGGGCGATGCAGCCGCGGAGCGCGCGCCCCTGCGCCGCCTCGGCGATGAAGAAGACCTGAAAGGCGCGGTGCTGCTGTTCGCGACCGACGCCGGCAAGCACATCACTGGCCAGACACTCGCCGTGGACGGTGGCGTGTCCTCCATCATCATCTGATGGACCAGCCCAAAACCTTCCCCTTCGATATACCGTTCCCGGAGCATCTGGGCGTAGAGTTCGTCCAGATGGAGGGCGGCCGCGCAGAAATTGCGCTGACCCTCGAGCATCGCCACATGAACAGCTGGTATGTCACCCACGGTGGCATCACCATGACGCTGCTTGATGTGGTGATGTCGCTGGCCGGACGCTCACTCGATCCGGAGGCGCGCGCTGCAGTCACGGTCGAAATGAAGACCAGCTTTCTGCAGCCGGGCGGCAAACCGGGAAGTCGCATCATCGCGACCGGCCACGCCTTTCATCGCTCGACCACCCTGTGCTTTTGCGAGGGGGAGATCCGTGATGGCGACCGGCTGGTGGCCAAGGCCATGGGCACGTTCAAATACATCAAGCGGCTGGATATCGCCAGCAAGCTGTGAAGGAGAAGCTATGAGCGGAGATGACATGAGCACTTATCAGCAGATCGTGCTGGCGTCGCGACCCAAAGGGGCGGCAGTCACGCCGGAGAATTTTCGTCTGGAGAGCAAGCCCATGCCGGTGATCTCCGACGGTCAGCTACTGGTTCGCAATCATTTTCTGTCGCTCGACCCCTATATGCGCATGCGCATGGAGGATGTGAAAAGCTATGCCGCGCCGCAGGCGCTGGATGACGTCATGATCGGCGGCACCGCAGGCGAGGTGATTGAATCGAAACATCCGAAATTCAAGGTCGGCGATAAAGTGGTCGGCATGTTCGGCTGGAGCGAGATCGGTGTGTCGGATGGCGCATTGCTCAAGCGCGTTGACACCAGCAAGATTCCCTTATCCGCTTACCTCGGCGCAGTCGGCATGCCCGGCATGACCGCCTGGTACGGACTGAACCAGATCATTCAGCCGAACGCCGGCCAGACCATCGCAGTGACTGCGGCCAGTGGCGCGGTCGGCAGCGTGGTGGGCCAGCTCGCCAAACTGAAGGGTTGCCGCGTGATCGGCATTGCCGGCGGCAAGGCAAAGTGCAGCTACGTCGTCGATGAGCTGGGCTTCGATGCCTGCATCGACTACAAGGGCGGCAATCTGTTCAAGGACGTGAAGGCAGCTGCGCCCGATGGGATCGACGGACTGTTCGAGAATGTCGGCGGTGCGGTAATGGATGCGGTGCTCGCGCGTATGAATCCCTATGGCCGTATTGCGCTGTGCGGGCTGATATCGGGCTACGATGGCCAGCCGATGCCCGTGCATAACCTGCACGCGGTGCTGTCGATGCGGCTGACGATGCAGGGCTTTATCGTGTCCGAGCACATGGACTTGTGGCCAACCGGGCTGGGCGAGCTGGGCACTCTGGTCGCCGAGGGCAAGCTCAAGTTCAGGGAATCGATCGCGGAAGGATTGGCATCCGCCCCCGAGGCATTCATCGGCCTCTTGCGCGGCAAGAATTTTGGCAAACAACTGGTCAGACTGATCTGAGGAACCCATGAAGCATTTCAGCGGCCGCGTCGCGGTCATCACCGGTGCCGCCAGCGGCTTTGGAAAAGAATTTGCCCTGCTGGGCGCGAGCCTGGGCATGAAACTGGTGCTGGCCGATGTGCAGAAAGAAGCGCTTGAGGCGACCGCCGCCGAGCTGCGTGCGAAGGGCACTGAAGTTGTCGCGCAGCTCTGCGATGTGCGCAAGGCGGAACAGATCGAAGCACTGGCGAAGGCGGCGATGGACGCATTTGGTGCCGTGCATCTGGTGTTCAATAATGCCGGCGTCGGCGCCGGCGGTCTGGTGTGGGAGAGCTCGCAGGCCGACTGGGAGTGGGTGCTCGGCGTGAATGTCTGGGGCGTAATCCATGGCGTGCGCGTGTTCACGCCCATCATGCTCGATTGCGCGAAAAAAGATCCGGCCTACGAAGGCCATATCGTCAACACGGCATCGATGGCTGGTTTGCTGAATCCGCCGACCATGGGCATCTACAACGTGTCCAAGCATGCGGTGGTGTCTCTGTCCGAGAGCCTGTATCACGATCTGTCGCTGGTGGAGGCGCCGATTGGCGCGTCAGTGCTGTGCCCGTATTTTGTGCAGACAGGGATCAGTCAGTCGCACAAGCACCGGCCTGACGATGTGCAGACTGCAGGCAAGCCGACGGTCAGTCAGCAGATCTCGCAGACCGTGCTGGAAAAGGCCGTCTCATCCGGCAAAGTGACGGCAAGCGAAGTAGCGCAGCGCACGTTTGATGCGATACGCGACGGCACGTTCTACATCTATTCGCACCCCGGCTCGCTGGGCAATGTGCAGCGACGCATGGAAGACATCCTCGCCGGCCGCAACCCGAGCGATCCGTATGAAGCGGTGCCGCATGTCCGCGAAAAGCTGCAGGCCGGCCTGAAAGGCGAGGGCGGGTGAGCACCGTCATTCAGGCGGGGCAGTATGCGTCGCTGCCGAACGGCCTGCGCCTGCATTATGCGAGCGCCGGCGAGCGGGGCAGGCCGCTGCTGATCTTCCTGCATGGATTTCCCGAATTCTGGTTTGCCTGGCAGGCGCAGCTATCGGCCTTTGGCGACCGGTTCTATGCAGTCGCGCCCGACCTGCGTGGCTTCAATTTGTCCGACATGCCCAAAGACGTGTCGGATTACCGCCCGAAGCTGATCACGCAGGATATCGAACAGCTGATCGCTCATCTTGGCTATCAGCGCTGCATGATGGTCGCGCATGACTGGGGCGGCGCGATCGCGTGGAATATCGCGATCAGCAAGCCGGCAGTGCTGGAACGCCT